>ENA-UOJO01004915-UOJO01004915.1-human-gut-metagenome-genome-assembly--contig:-P57-NODE-4915-length-11041-cov-5.088294_pt1 | contig 11041 bp, 7 predicted proteins | sample MGYA00242351_ERZ723898 | MGnify/ENA metagenome assembly ERZ723898 | reverse complement strand
AAAGATTACATAAAAAAGAAAAAATCAAATAGAAAAGATTATAGTTTAAGAAAAACTTGTGAAGAAGGCGTTATATTACACGCTTGGGATTGGCGCTTTAAGGATATAAAAAATAATTTAAAACAAATAGCTAAAGCAGGCTATACAAGTGTTCAAGTATCACCAGTTCAACCAAATAAAGATGGAAACTTCAATACAAACTATGATTGGTGGAAATTATACCAACCACTAGATTTCAAAATTGGCAATGTACTTGGAAGCAAAGAAGAATTTAAGGAAATGTGCATAGAAGCTCATAAGTATGGAATTAAAATAATTGTTGATGTTGTAACTAACCATTTAGCAAATGAAAATGGGAACGGAAATCATGCTAAATGGGATAGAAATCACAATATTCCTTCATACATAAGAGAAAATGATAGCTTTTGGCAAGATGAATCTTTTGGTGCATTTAATAATGACGATAATGATAGAACTTCAATGACCCAAGGTGCTATTGGAATGCCAGGATTGAATACAGCTAATAAGCAATTACAAGAAATAATTATCAATTTTTTAAATGAAATGCAAGACCTTGGAGCAGATGGTTTTAGATTTGATGCTGCAAAACATATAGGTCTTCCAACAGATGAAATTTCAAATGATTATTGGCCTACAATAATAAATGGAATCAAAAATAAAAAGGCAAATGCATTTGTATATGGTGAAATTTTAAATGAATGTGCTACTGACATTCAAAATTATTCAAAATACATGAAAGTAACTGATAATGTTTATGGATGGAATGTTTTAGATGCTGTAATAAATTGTAATGCAGGTCTTGCTCAATACTATATGCGTGAAGATCTTCCAAAAAATTTAGTTACTTGGGTAGAATCACACGATACATATGCAGGAGACTATGGCAGAAAATCTATTTCAATATCAGATACTAATATAATTTTAAGTTGGTGTATTTTAGCTTCAAGAGCTGATTCAATTCCAATGTTTTATTCAAGACCTAGTGAAGGCTTAAGAGGACAAATTGGTGGTCCTTCTAATACATCATGGAAAAACAATTTAGTAGTAGAAATAAATAAATTTCATAATAACTTTGCAAATAAAAGTGAATACATAAGAATTTTAAATTCAAATACTGTCTTTGAAATTGAAAGAGGAGATTCAGGCGTTGTTATAGTTAATTTAAGTAAACATAACGCTAATATACATACTCAAACTACTTTAAAAGATGGCACTTACATAGATAAAATTTCAGGTAAAAAAATCAAAGTTCAAAATGGCTATTTAATGACTGAATTAGATGAAAGATCTGTTATTATAGCTTACGAACAAAGCATCATACAGGAAAGCGAAACAAAAGATTCTAAAATTACTCCATTTAACAACGACGAATCAATTAAACCAGGTTTTTTATATGCCTTTAAAAAAGGAAATTGGAACAAAGATTTATTCGCATATGTTTATGCAAAAGAAAATTCCTATACAAAAACCTTAGCTCAATGGCCTGGAATCAAAATGAATTTTGATGGAAACAATTATTCTTATGAACTTCCAGAAGAATGGCAAAATCCTAATACTCAAATAATTTTTACTGATGGAAATAATCAAATTCCACTTAACTTTAATCCTGGTGCTTATTACACATCTGGAACTGCAATGGTATTTGATGGTAAATCTATAGATTACGTTATTCCATCAAAATTAACTGCAAAATTAACACCAGCAGAATATTTAAATATAATGAAACAAAATCTTCATCATAACTATATTGATTAGTATAAATATTACAGGCTCATGATTAAAACAATCATGAGCCTGTAAATTTAAAACATTCTTATTACCCAAGGTATTCCATAAGATATAATACACATAATTACTGTTGCCATAAGTAATCCACACACTATTGCTGGGAAAGCCTTTTTTATCTTTACTCCAAGAAGAGATGCTATTAAGCCTCCTGTCCATGCTCCTGTTCCAGGTAGTGGTATTCCTACAAAAAGTAACAACCCTAAAAATTCATATTTTTGTATTTGATCACTTTTAGCCATTGATTTCTTTTCTAATTTTTCAACTAATGGTCTAAAAACTTTTGTCTTTTTCAACCAATTAAATAAAGGCGTAATAAATAATAATATAAATGGAATAGGCAACATATTACCTAAAATGCATATTATTACTGCTTGCCAAATATTAATTCCAAGCATTGATGCTGCTATAAGACCACCTCTAAGTTCTAGTACTGGCACCATAGAAATTATAAAAACAACAAGTTCCTTTGGCATAAAACTTAAAGTGTTTGTAAACCAATTTATTAATGCATCTGTCATAAAAAAATCTCCTTATTTTCCACTTTGATAACTATATTATCATAATTTTTTACATCTAACAATAATTGTAGTGTTAAAATGATATTAAAAAACAATACATTTTATATTTTGATATAATTGACATAACTTACACCTGAATTATAATAAAAATGTACTAAAAAATAGGTGGTTTTTCAATGAATTGTTCTAATTTATTTAATAAATATAATTATAAAAAAATACTAAAGGAAAACATGAATTCAATATTAATATCTATTATTATAATTTTTTCTTTTATCCTTAACTTTTTTGCAATTAAAAATTATGGTTATGGGAATGAATATTATTCTGCTGCTGTTACTAGTATGACAAAAAATTTAAAGAATTTCTTTTTTGTATCCTTTGACCCATCTGGTATATTATCAGTAGACAAGCCTCCTTTAGGCTTATGGATTCAAGCTATTTTTGTTATTATTTTCGGTAACAATACTTATTCTATAATGCTTCCTCAAGCATTATGTGGAAGTTTATCCACCTTGCTTATATATGTAATTGTAAAAAAACACTATAAAAATTCCATGGCTGCAATACTATCTTCACTATTTTTTTCTCTTACCCCAATTGTTGTAGCAGTATCAAGAAATAATACTATGGATATGCAGCTTGTTTTCGTATTATTATTGTCTTCATCATTCTTACTTAAATACATTGATACTAAAAGTTTAAAATTTCTTTTTCTTTCAGGCTTTTTAGTAGGTATAGGTTTTAATATAAAGATGCTTCAGGCATACCTTATTGTTCCAGCTTTTACTCTTACATATTTTTTATTTTCAAAAATTAGTATTAAGGAAAAAATATTAAATTGTATTCTTACAATTATTATAATTGTGTTAGTATCATTTTCATGGGCAACCATTGTAAATATTACTCCAGCTTCCCAAAGACCATATATAGATAGTACTTCTTCAAACTCTGTTTTTGAATTAATAACTGGTCATAATGGAATGTTTAGAGTTCTAGGGGATGAAACCTTAGATAATACTGAAATATCCTATAGTGGACAACCTAATGACTCTTCAGATTCTATATATCAGTTTGATGATTATATTGGAAGTCCATCTGTATTTAGATTCTTTACAGAAAGTATATATGGTCAAATTTCATGGCTTATTATTCCTGCTTTGTTTTTTATAATCATGTATCTAAAAAAAATAGCGCATAATTCTAATACAAAAAATGCATTTTTTGCTTTATGGTGTTCATGGTTTATTAGTATGTTTTTATTTTTTAGTTTTGCAGGTTTTTTTCACAGATATTATCTAGTTATGATAGCACCATCTATATGTATATTAGCTGGCTGTAGTATTCCTATTATGATAGATTACTTAAAAAATAATATTAAATACAAAAAATATATGTTAATACTGTGTTTTTCAATTACTATGATTTTAGAAATAATAAATGTCAAGAAATTCAGCAGTACACCTATAATATTACAATTATTAATCATATTTTTATTTGCAGTATCATTTATATATATAATAAATACTAACAAAGGCAAAGATATAAAAAATTCAGTACTAATTTTAAGTATTATCACAATTTTAGTTGCCCCGGCTTATTGGTGTTTAACCACAATAATATATGTTCCAAATTTAACAAAACCTTCTGCTGGTCCTGAAATTGCAAATAAAGAACTTAACCTTAAAAACATACATGGGGGAGTAACTACTCTTAAAAAAAATCTAGATCTTGAAAAGTATTTAGAAAAAAATTATAAAGAAGGAAGCTTTTTAATAGCCTCAACAAAAAGCTCTGATCTTTCCAATTTTATTATTGATACAGAACTTCCTGTTTTATCATGTAACGGTTTTTCAGGAGATATTAATTATATTTCATTAGATAAATTTATAGAATATGTTGATACTGGCAAAGTTCGCTACTTTGTAATTTTTAATGATGAAATTGAAGAAAATAATGAAATCACAAATTATGTTAAGGAACATGCAAAATTAATAAATGAAAAAGATTATAATATGTTCTCACAATTTCAATCAAAAATAGCATTACAAAAAAAATATAATTTTTCATTGTATTATTTTAATAATTAGTATTTTAGTTATAAAAAAGGGCTTCTAAAAGACAGCCCTTTTAGTATATAATTTAGCTGGCCTATGACCTGCTCCTTCTGATAGCTTTTCAGTTTCAGTAACTAAATCTTTAATTTTACGCCTAAAATTAGCCTTTATTAATTTTTCATCTAATACAATTTCACATATAGTCTGCAAATCTGTTAATGTAAAAAAATGTGGAAGCAATTCAAAAGCTAATTTATGATTATATAAATCCTGCCTTAATTTTTCAACTGCACAAGCTATAATTTCTGCATGGTCAAATGCTATTTGGTTACATTCTATAATCTTAAATTTATAATTATCAACTTTTGAAAATTCATCTCCCATTTCGATAACAGCTGTGAGAATTTCATCCTCATTTCTTAAAGTTAAATTATAAATATTATTCTTTTCTTTTTTATAATCAATATTAAACCACTTTTCATTTGCATTATGTTTATCTATATTAAATTTATTTTCTTCTGCTAACGCCATAAAAGCACAAGATACTACCCAACCTCTAGGATCTCTTCCTTCCTTACTAAACATTCTAAGCTGTGATAAAACAACATCCTCTATGCCAGCTTTTTCTTTTAGTTTTCTATAGGCATTATCTTCTACTGATTCTCGAGGCATTACAAAACCACCTGGAAGTGCCCACATATCTTTAAATGGATACTCCTGCCTCTTTATTAATAGTACAGAAAGCTTCTTTTCTGGAAGCTTTCTGTAATCATTATTTTCCTGTGTTTTAACTGTAAATGATACTATATCGCTAGTTAATGACGGTCTTTCATATTTATCTATATTATAATTTTGTAAATATTCTCTTTCTTTAGTTTCACTATTTTTCATATTTTCTCCTAATAATTATTGGTATTTAAATGAATCCATTAACCTTAACTTAAATTTATTTTTTTCATGCATTTTATCTATCTTTTGTTTTATATCTTCATTTTCACAAATACCTGTTCTAATGTATTTATCTAATATTTCATAAGTAAAACCTAAATTATCTTCATCAGTTTTACCACATAATCCATCTATAGGTACCTTGTCTACAAATTTTGAAGGCATATTAAGACTTTTTCCTATAGCCTTAACCTCCTTAACTGTAAGATTAGAAAGTGGACTAAAATCTCCTGCTGCATCACCATATCTTGTAGCATACCCAACATAATCTTCTGACAAATTACATGTATTTGCTACCCGTCCATTTATAGATTGTGACACTGCATATAAAGCAGACATTCTAAGCCTTGGTGGAAGATTTGTTTTTGATTGATCAGAAATGTTTATTCCTGATTTGTTAATTTCTTGTATAATTCCATTATAAGAATCTTGAATGTTTAAAATGCAATATTCTATATCTAAATATTTAACTAAATCTCTTGCTATATCAATATCTCCTTGCTGTCCATTTGGCATAAGTACACCATATACATTTTCTTTTCCTAGGGCCTCCTTGCAAAGTGCTGCAACTATTGAGCTATCCTTACCTCCTGATATTCCAACAACAGCTTTGCAACCATCTCCATTTTCCTTAAACCAATTTTTTATCCATAATACTATTTTATCCTTAATAATCTCAGCGTCAAACATAAAAACATCTCCCTTAAAACTTACCATCATGTAATCTTTCTCTTATTTCTGATAATGTGTATTCCTTAACCATAGAACTATCCTTAAATACAGTAATTAGCATATTTTCTTTATTATAATTGATAGTGTTTCTATCTAAACCATCTTCATATGTTATTACACCATTTTTATCATGAAAAACTCTACACATTCCTCTTTGAGACTTTTTAAAGTTTCCAGTATCAGTCTTTGGATTTTTAAAAATCATAAGAGGTCTATTACCCATTTCGCCATAAGTGGCTTTAACTGCTATTCCAAATGTATCTCTAGTAAACGGACTAAACTTACCATCCTTTTGTAAACATTCCATAGAAAAGCTTCCTACTCCTAAAGCTACGTTATTACATGCAAACCCCTTTTTAATTAAAATTTCATATATTTGCTTAGCTCTTTCAGGAGTAATGCTGTCTCCATATATAGCTTTTACATGACTATCTAACACCTTATAGCCCTTAGAATTAATTGTACCACCAAATATATCCCATAAGTGAAATACAGTTTCTGTAACCACTTTAACTGGATCACCACTATCCCCTCTTACAAGTAAACATCCCTTATGATTTAAAATATCTTTTTTACATTTACATAAAATATTATCAACAAGATTCCAGTAATCATAACTATCACTAACCATAGAAAAAGAAAGATCTTTATAAGTTTCATTTAGTAATCTCTTTACCATAGTAATTTCATCACCATCTACAGCAGTATTACTACACATAACAGAATGTTCAGTACTAATAGAGCCAAAGGCTACAGGTTCTTTTGTACAATCACAATTATAATATTCTTCTAAAAATGGTATTGCTGGCACTGTAGCTGTATTTAAAAATGATAGACAAAATGCTGCACTACTTTTAATTGCACTTTCAAGACTTTCTTGACCTCGCATACTAAAATCTCCTAATGCCTTTGATCTAGGAATATTATCATCTACTGAAATATCATAATACTTATTTACAATTTGCCTATAATTGTATCCAACATTTGCAGATACCATAGTATGCCATAAAGAACAACTAAGAAGTGTTTCTATAGCATTTACAAGCCATGCAAAATCTGGATGTGTATTGCTTATTTCAATCATTGGAACTTTTATAGGAACTCTTTCCCCTTCAGGTATAGCCTTTATTTCTAATGGTAAATATCCTAAATCATATAGTTTTTTTATTTTTTCATCCTTATAACTATTTTTACCTAATGTATAGCTTAATATTCTGTTATATTCTGAAATCACTTCATCCTTAGGCTTATTAAAGAAATTATCATTAAAATAATCAATTAAATATTCTTTGATAAATGCTTGAAGTCCAAACATTACTAGTTTATCTTCTCCTTCAATACGAGTCATTCTTGGTGTAAAGTAAGAAACAAGCTTAGTTATTCCCTTTGGATATTGCTCACTATGAACTGTTTTATAAAAATCACATAATAATAATGGTACTGTATTCATTTTATTTGCCCCCTTAATTCTATTTATATAATTTCGATTTTTTTATTACTTTCTGTAAAAATACTGTTCGTTGTAAACACCTTTTCTATTAAATTATCTTTTAGCAATTCACCATTTAAAATATTATTTTCACAATGGGTTACATAAAGATATATTTTATCTGCCCCTAATTCCTTTAATTTTTTAGCTGAATAATAAAAAGTACCTCCATAAGAACATATATCATCAATTATTAAAGCATTAAATTTTTCTTTAGGTATATGACCAACCACATCAAGTCCCTTAATTTCACCAGTTCTAAAATCACGCTTTTTTATGCCAAATGTATTACTATAACCTAAAATACCTGAATATCTCTTGCATGCTCCCTCATCTGGATAAAAAACAATATCATTTTTATTTAAAAGTAGTCTTTTTGCAAGTTTTTTTATTTTATTACTTATATCTTCTGATTCCACATTATTAATTAAAGCTAAAGATACATATGAATGAGCATCTCGTACAATTACCTTATCAAACTCTAAACTATTAATAAATTCTGCAAAATATTTAAGAGTAAATACCTCATCCTTATTTTTCACTCTATCCATTCTTGCATTTGGTATATATGGCATTTTCAATATTACTGAATTAACACTTTTATTTTCTTTTATGTGTTTTGTTATAAAATAAAGCCATGCCATTTCTTCATCATTTTCATATAACCATTCTATTTCAATATCCTTGTCTTTTATTAATTTCCTAACCCTTAAAGTATTATCTGGGAAATACTCTTTTTTAAGTATTTCGTTATTTATCCTTATCATAAATCCTCACTTCCTATAATAATTTTTACTCGTTTATAATTTTAATTTGACACATTTTCATTGCTTCAAGGGCATTTTTATGACTTTCTTTTGTAACTCCTGCACAAGCACTAGCATCAACTTTTATTACAGATTTTAAAAATGCAGCTTTAAGAATCATTGCATTTGAAATAACACAAATATCTGTACATAAACCTACTAATTCAATTTCATCAAATTCCTTATAGTCTTGCTTTAAATAATCCACAAGTTCTAATGATCCAAAGGTATCCTTGTTAATAACTTTATATCCTTCTGTTAATAACTCCTTTGATATTTCCCACCCTTTTGTATCCTTAACACAATGCTTAACTGGTAAGTTTTTGCCTTCTTGTGTTTCTAAATAATCTTCATTGTGAGTATCTCTTGTAAAAATAATTACATCATTATTCTTTTTATATTGTTCAATTTTATTTTTAACATTAGACAGAATTGCCTGTGCCTCCTTAGTACCTAAACTTCCATCAATAAAATCGTTTTGCATATCAACAACTATTAGTGCTCTCATAAACATACCTCCTAAAATGTTATTATTAATTTGATATTATCATTATAATACTATCAACTTCTAAATGTCAATAGAATTTTATGTTCTTAATATGTTAATACAAATTTTAAAAAAATACTATATGATGCTAATTCCAATTTTGATAGAATATAGCTATATCTATTATTAGAAAAATAAATATTGGAGGTATGAAAAATGGAATTAAAAGTTTCAAATCCTTATATAAAAAAAGTTAAATATTTTGCCTAACAGAAGGATATATTGTTGGTTGGCTATTAGCATTTTCACTTGTAATGTCTATAATAATATTATTTATTAGAATTTTAAATTTATTAGTTCAAATAGCCGGTGCTTCAAATAATGATTAAAAAAATAAGAAGCTGATTTCCTATATAAAAATCAGCTTCTTATTTTTTATATTTTATTTATCTTCTATAACTTGAATAATCATATTTTCAAAGGCATTTATCATTTTTGGATGTTGAATAAGAAAATGAATAGCAGGTGTTTTATTTTTAGATAAAATAACCCACTTTCCTTCATGTATAACAATTTGTATGTTTCTAAAGGCAGATTTAATATTTTCTTTTACAATATAATTAACATGACTTTTTTCATATTCTCTTATAAGGTATAAATGTTTTTGATAATCTTCCCAACTATAAAATATATCTTTTTCAAAAAACATACCAGAAAGAGATAAAGTCATTGGAAATTGTTTAAATTCTTCCTCTGTTAAAATTGGGATTTCTTCTGTAATAGTATCATGTTTTAAAATTTCATCTATCATTTTACGTTGATTAATAACATATTCTTTAATTTTCTCTTCATTAAGAATATTATTTTTTCTCAATATTTTATCAATAAGTTCATCTGTAGCTGTATACAACGGTAATGCTGACAATATTGTACGTCTACAACCTTCTGTTTTTGAATCTACCTGTAAAAAAGTATTATAAGCATTTTCAGAATCCTTCTTATAAATTTTCATAAGAGGTAAAGCTTTTGAAAGTAAACGTTCTGCCCTTCTTTTATAATAATATACTTCTTCCTTGTTTTTAGTCAAATAATATTTTCCTTCACTATGATATCCATTAATTGCTTCACCAGTCAACGCTACAGTACCAGAAACCTTCAAAAAATTTAAAAATACATTATTTTGTATACCATTTAAATAGTAAGGTGAAATTTGTCCAGTCATATACATTGGTATCCAACTTTCCAATCCTAGCATCATATCTTCAAAAGATCGATCTATGTTATGAATTTGATTTAAATGTAATCCCTTTTTTAACATCATTGCCATACCAAACATCCACTTCTTAGGGAAATCAGGGTCTTTTGCCATTTCTCCCATAGGCATATCACTATACATAATAACAGGCTCTTTAGATTTAGAAAAAACTGTTGCTTTCAAAAATGCTAATTCACTATTCATCATTTCTTTTAACCCAAAATAACTTTTAGATATAGGCAATTGAAATTTAGCACTAGGAACCTTTAACTTATCAAAATGTATTGCACTAATATATTCATCTAAATTAAATTCATCCAATTTTGACAAAAAACTAGTCAAACAATTTTTGGGATTATTGTCTCCATTTATAAGCCAATTAGTAATATAATCTACATAGTTCTTTTCACTTGATATATCTTCTATTTTACAACCTATGAGATGTGCAACAATTTCTTTTTCTGATTCATCTTTATAACGACGACCCACAAAATTTGCAATTCCTAAAGCAAAGTCTTGTAAATTTGAAGGTCGCCTTTGACCATTTCTAATTCGAGAAATATATGATGAATCATAGTTTAAAAATTTAGAAATTTCAGAAATGCTAATTGGCAGTACTGTAAGCAATGTACTAAAATTATCTTGCAATCTTGTAGCATTTATGTTATTATCCTTAGCTAATTTAGAAAGAGAAACATTTACTGACTCCTTTGTTATTCCTGAAATCCCCTTATTCTTTGCAATCTTAACAATACCTTCTATAAGATATGTAAAATTTTGTGTATCAGCTACAGGTATACGCTCACCAGATCGATATCTACTTATAGTTGCAGCAGAAAGATTAGAACTTTCTGCTAAATCTTTAGCTGAACAATCCAATATTTTAATATATTCATTTATTTTATCCTCTTTACCCGCATATGATTTAAAATCGCAATAT
>ENA-UOJO01004911-UOJO01004911.1-human-gut-metagenome-genome-assembly--contig:-P57-NODE-4911-length-11048-cov-10.411989_pt1 | contig 11048 bp, 6 predicted proteins | sample MGYA00242351_ERZ723898 | MGnify/ENA metagenome assembly ERZ723898 | reverse complement strand
AGAAAGGAAGTGACCCCTTGAACCAGACAAAACTCCTGTTCCCACTGATCTTTATATCGCTGGAGGACGATAGCAGCATTGTCATCCCGCCGCAGCCAACCAGCCCCGGCGAGATTATGTCGGGCGGCGACGGCGAACCGATAGAAGCTGATGAACCGGAAGAGAGCGAAAACGACACAACACCGGCCGAAACAGAGCGCACGATCTCTGGCGTTCTGGCCTCGACTGAGACCGTGACGCATGAGTATCTGACGCAGAACGGTAAGGTTGCGAGAGAAACGATCCGGCAGGACGTCGGCGGAACAGTCCTGAGTACCAAAACGCTGGACTTCTTCTACGATGATTCCGGCCGCCCGTTTGCATTTAACTATTCTGTCGACGGGGGTATTGCAAGCACCTATTATTACATCCTTAATCTGCAGGGCGACGTGGTGCAGATCATTGACGAAGGCGGTGTCCTGCAGGCAGAGTATGTCTATTCCCCGTGGGGCGAGATAATCTCCGCGGAGGGTGATCTGGCCGAGATCAACCCGCTCAGGTATCGCGGATATTATTATGATTCCGAGACGGGATTCTATTACCTGCAAAGCAGATACTATGACCCGGAGAATCATAGGTTCATCAATGCGGATACCTATGCCAGCACAGACTCGGGCGATGCGATTGCCTGTAATATGTTTGCATACTGCGGGAATAACCCGGTTATGCGCATCGATATCGACGGAAGATTCTTTAATTGGATAACTGGGGCTGTTGGCGCGGTTGTAGGTGCTGCAGTTGGCGCAATCTCTGCTGCTGTAACAGGCGGCGATGCAAAAGATATCCTTATAGCAACTGTGTCTAACGCTTTAGCTGGATTTGTCACAGGTGCTAGTGGCAGTTCAACACTTGGCCGTGCAGCCGGAGCCGCTATAAATGCAGGGTTTACATATTTAGACTCGCGCTTGAATGGTGTAAGTCCGGGGGTTAGCCTAATTAATGCAGGTGTATCTGCGGCATTCACATTTGGCACATCGTCGATCAGCGGCAAGACCGATGTAGTGATTGTTAGTGCGATGTGTGATGCAACAGTCGGCTTTGGGGGAAATTTGGCAGCAGCAGCTGAGGCTGCTGGAACAGCAAAGGCTGCAAAGGAGCGGCGCGCGCGGGAGTCATCAACTGCAAGGTCGAGAAATGCTGGGGCATCAGGTAATCGTTATACACGTATTGCATTAGCAATTATTTGATAAGCGCGGATAAGAACGTGTATGAGAGTCAAATCCTTGAATGAAAACCATCTGGTTATTTCCCAGTCATTTTCGGGAGTTTGTGTAATAGTTCTCGCTCTCTTGAGCAGCGCGCTGTTCCAAATCGTCCTGCGCGCGGAGAAAATGACAATTGGTCTGCATCTGGTGTCCTTTGCCCCGTTTGTTTTCCTGTTCGGCATTGGCCTTACAATGCTGCGAAGCCTTGAGTTAAAAGAAGATGGAATCTATCACAAATGGCTCGGCATCTGCTATAAGAAGACAGAATGGAAACGGGTCCAAGATATTGCGCGAGCATATCAGGGGCGGAATGGTCCCGCTATTCTCGTTACAATGCAGGGTACCCATGTTTTCACGCAAGCGGAATACCAGCATGCTTTCGGACATATTCCGGACGGATTTCCGTATTCTATCAATTATCTCTGCGGGAAATACCTAGTTTTCCCGAACCACGAGGCAATTTTGAAATATCTGCAGAGAAAAGTCGGCGATCTCAGCTATGATGTTATCCAAACGAAAGGCTTCCATGCTCATTAGAGCAAAACCTTCATCTTTAGCAGGTTCGCTCCTGCAGCAACATTGTCCTCTCGACGAACGACTACGCCCCGCGCGGCGGCAACCTGACGCAGACGACCTACGCCAACGGCGTGGCCGTGACCTACAGCTACGACCTCCTCGACCGGCTGGTTGAAAAGTCGTATCACGAGACCGGAAAGCCCGACCTCACCATCCGCTACACCTACAACGCCGAAAGCCAGCTGGCCCGCCTGCGGTACGAGGAGGACGGCGAGACGGTCGGCTCCTACGCCTTTGAGTACGACAGCCTCGGGCGGCTCATCCGCAGCACGGCCATGGATGAAAACGGCTCTGTCACGCAGCGAACGGAGCATCTTTACGATGCGTTCAACCGCCTCTCCGGCCAGAGCTGGACGCTCGGCGCGCAGACCTACTCGGAGCGCTACGCCTACAGCGACGGGGAAAAAGGCGACGGCAGCCTGACGTCCATGACGGCCGCGACGGGCGACAGCCTGGAATTCGGTTACGACGCCCTCAAGCGGCTGAATCGCGTTACAGCGAAAAGCGGAAGCTCCATTATTATGAACACGGCTTACGCGTATCGCGACGTAAGCTGGAACCGCGGCAGCGCGCAGGTGGAGTTCCGGAACGTCCGCCTCGGCAGCGACAGCGGCATGCTCCTCGAGGGCAAGAAATACAGCTACGACAAGGCCGGTAATCTGGTCATGATCAGCGAAAGCACCGGGAAATATAACAAGCTCGTCGAGTACGCCTATGATGACCAGAACCAGCTGACGTCGGAGGCATATTACAAGTCTGGAGAGGCAAAAGCCTATCTCACTTATTATTACACCTACGACACAGCCGGAAACCTGCTGACCGTCTCCCAGAAAGAGGGAGATACCACGACGCTGCTCCAGACCTATACCTACGGCGACGCGCAGTGGCATGACCTCCTGACGGCTGTCAACGGGCAGGCCATTACCTACGACGCCTCCGGCAACCCGCTGTCCTACGGCGGTTGGAGCTTCGGCTGGCAGAACGGAAGACAGCTGAAAACGGCCTCGAAAACCTCTGACGGGAAGACGGAAACGTTAGAGTATTCCTACGACGCAGACGGCATCCGCACGAGCAAGACCTATACCGTCGAGACGTTCACGCAGCTTCCGGACTATACCGTGACCTTTACGGCCGATGGAACGACCGTCAAGACCATGACCGTCGAGGACGGCTACACGCTGAAGGACAGCGACTACCCCGCCGTCCCGACCAAGAGCGGCTATACCGGCGATTGGGTGAAGTATACGTCGGCGGTGCACAGCAATGTCACGGTGCAGGCGAAGTATACGGCAGTCGTGGCGAAGTATACCGTTACCTTCAAGGCCGACAATACGGTCGTCAAGACTATGACGGTCAAAGACGGTTACACCCTAAAGGCCAGCGACTATCCGACCGTTCCCGCAAAGAGCGGCTATACCGGCGAGTGGGTGAAGTATACCACGGCCATTCACAGCAATGTCACGGTGAAGGCGAAATATACGGCAGTCGTGACAAAATATACCGTGTTCTTCAAAGCAGACGGCTTTACGGTCAAGGCAATCCAAGTGAACGACGGGTATGTTTTACAGGACGCAGATTATCCGGAAGTCCCGGCCAAGGTCGGCTGCAATGGCGCGTGGGAGAAGCATACTGCTGCGATTCACAGCAATGTAACGATCAATGCAGTCTATTCGCCGATCGCCTCACATTATACGGTCACATTCAAGGCCAATGGGAAGACGCTCAAGACCATGACGGTTGCGGACGGTTATGTCCTGAAGACGAGCGACTATCCGACGATCCCAAAACGGGCCGGTTACACAGGATCGTGGCCGAAAACAGGCGCGATCCATGCGAACACGACGATCACGGCCGTCTACACGAAAGATAGCGGAATCGTCATCCCGCCGCAGCCGACCAGCCCCGGTGAGATCATGTCGGGCGGCGAGGGCGAACCGGTGGAAAACGAGCCGGTGGAAGAAGAAGCCGCCGCCCCGCAGGGCATCCACGTCACCGGAACGCAGACGGTCACGCACGAATATCTCACCCTGAGCGGCAAGGTCGCAAGAGAGACAATTAAAACGAATAACTCCTTGACAGCCGTGCTGGATTTCGTCTATGATGAATCCGGAAAGCCGTTTGCACTCAAGTATTCGACGGATGGAACGAGTTTCAAAACGTATTATTACGTACTGAACCTGCAGGGCGACGTGGTAAAGCTGATTCACTACATCCCCGGCTTTGAGTATGAGTCTGTCGCGACTTACGAGTATGATGCGTGGGGCAATATTCTCTCCAGCTCCGGCAGTCTGGCCGAAATCAATCCGCTGCGCTATCGCGGATATTACTATGATTCGGAGACGGGGTTCTATTACCTGCAAAGCAGATATTACGACCCGCAGAACCGGAGATTTATCAATGCGGATAGCTATGCCAGTACCGGGCAGGGATTTGTTGGGACCAATATGTTTGCGTATTGCAACAACAGCCCAATTCTCTTTGTCGACCATGATGGAGATGACGCTGAGGCGGTTGGTTGGTGGGCCAGCACTATGTGGTGGCTCTGCGCTGCGGACGGGCCTCTTCCTGTCGGCGAAATTATTTATGGTGCTGGTCTTGTTGTCCTTGGTTGCGTCATTATTGATAGTGTTGCGGAAACAACAGACACTTTGATAGAACAATTTCCTTCAGAAGAAAATGAAGCGTCCGACAATATCACAAGCTACAGAGAGCACACAACTACTAAAAACGGAAAGAAACGAAACAAACACGAGGAAGGAAACGCTCGCCGCAAGAGAGATCAGGGTGGTGAAAAAAAGAAACAAAAACCAGAGTGGACATCTCGTAATAACAAGTGGCGGATCGTGGAGGAAAAGTGAAAATGCAAGGAATTTTACAGGATTGTATCAGAACTCAAAAAGTTGTAAGCCTATATTTTGACAAGGACAATCCCTTCTCGCATTTGACGGGGCGCATTTTGCAAATCCGCCAAAACGAGGTGCTAATCGCTCATATTTCAATGCACGGCTGCTATGATGGTTATATTCTAAAGCGTATAGATGACCTTTACCGTGTCGATGTTGACGGGAAATATGAGCAAAAAATCGGGCGGCTTTATTCAATAAAGGGCCAATCGCATCCATCAATTAGCATTGATGTGTCTGACCGCTCCCTGCTGCAGACGCTGTTGAATTTTGCAAAGCAGGCAAGATTGATCGTTACTTTTGAATTTGCTGACGAGTGCTTGTCCGGATTTGTCGAGTCCGTGCGGCATGAAACGGTCGATCTACGCATCGTAGACGAATATGGTGTTATATGCGGGCTTGCACAGCTGCTTGCCAGCGAAGTATCAACTGTTTCTGTCGATACCGATGATGAACAGGACATTCGGCTATTAGTGGATGCTATTTTCAACTGAGTTCGAGCCCCAAGTCAGAAAAGCACAACGAGAATAATTCTGAACCCGCTAAAGGTGTAACCTTCATCTTTAGCAGGTACACCAAAAACGAACAGGCAGGTGATACATTTGCAACAAACCAAGTTTTTCTTTCCTTTGATCTTTCTTTTCGGCGAGGAGGCGATCCCAAAACGGGCCGGTTACACAGGTTCGTGGCCGAAAACAGGCGCGATCCATGCAAACACGACGATTACGGCCGTCTACACGAAAGATAGCGGAATCGTCATTCCAACGCAGCCGACCGACCCGGGAGAGATCATGTCCGGCGGCGAGGGCGAACCGGTCGAGGCGGACGCTCCTGCTGAAGATGAAACTGTTGCCCCGCAGGGCATCCACGTCACGGGAACGCAAACTGTCACGCATGAGTATCTCACGCTGAGCGGCAAGGTAGCCAGAGAGACAATTAAAACAGATAACTCCCTGACAGCCGTGCTGGATTTTGTTTACGATGATGCTGGCAGACCGTTTGCACTCAAGTATTCGACGGATGGCACGAGTTTCAAAACGTACTATTACGTACTGAACCTGCAGGGCGACGTGGTGAAGCTGATCCATTATATCCCCGGCTTTGAGTACGAGTCTGTTGCTACCTACGAGTATGATGCATGGGGCAACGTGTCAAGTTCCGGTAGACTGGCCGAGATCAATCCTCTCAGATATCGCGGATACTATTATGATAATGAGACGGGATTCTACTACCTGCAAAGCAGATACTATGATCCGGCAAATAGAAGATTTATCAACGCGGATGGACTCATCTCCTCTAACTGGAGCTTTAGCGGCCTCAACATGTTCGCATATTGCGAAAATGACCCTGTTGGTCGTAGTGATCCGTCCGGCATAGAGAAGAGAGAAAGGGTTTCTTTTACTTCCTCGGGAAAGCAATACGGTCAATTTCTGAAAATTGACGGGAGGTAAATTGAGATGAAGAAAAAAGTTCCATCGCACATTTTCCCCGTATTTGGAAGCATCCTGTCCCTGTTTATTCTGGTTTTCTGCACAGCATGCGCTTCCTTTGACAGCTATCTGGAAACCGCTCTGAATTTTTATGATGCGCACCAGACAGAGCTGCAAGTAGCGCAGGTGGCCCTGCAGGAGTTCACGGACTCCAACGAATGCTTTATGTGGATCACAAGCACAGACTCTCTCGGGGAAAATTATAACTATAATAACGGCTATACGAAAAAATACGGCGGTTTATACTTTATTTCGCCGGAGGGGTATCCCGACGAAACATACCAGAACCTGTACGCCTTTGTTTCTCCGCTGTTTTCGGATGATCTGCACAGCATCGAAGCATCAAAAGATATGATTCGATTCACGGTGCTGCTGACATCAAATATCGGTACGGACTCATCACTGGTATGGACCAATGGTGAAAAGGCGCCCACCGGTACATATCCTACCGTGCAGCGGCAGCGGCAGTTGGATACACATTGGTATGCGATCACAGCCTCGGATTAAAATAAGGAACTCCTGTGAACCTGCTAAAGGCGAAACTTCCATCTTTAGCAGGTTCCGTATCTATCAGTACATAGTCGTATCTGTCCGTCACCCAAATTGACCGTTGTGGTCGTTTTGCCTGTGCCGCCTTTCTGATTGCAGATAGCTATGGTTTTACAGTTTGGCATTTCGCTTTTCCTCCTTTTGTTAGCTTTGCCTTATCCGCAGCAAACGGATATTTCAGAATGGTTTGGAATCGCTCCTTGCTTTCCGTGATAACCCTTGTGGGAAAGAAGTTCGTGGCGCACCTTCATCCGGCTGGGGCTTTCGCCCCCGATCAGGAGTGTACCTGTTGAGTGTGTATTCTGTTTTCAAGGATCACGAGGAAACTTGTTTTGTCCCTCAATAGGTAGCCAGCGAGAAGGACCATTTTTTAACCCCCTGAGCGAAAAAATTCAAAAAATTTTTTGAGCACGAAAAAAGCCGCTGATTTCATATCGAAACCAGCGGCTTGATTTGCGGTGTGTTCAGCTGAAAATGGGCAAAAAAACTTCATGCCTGAGCACCGCGCCACGGAAATGCGCAAATGCCGGCACATGAAGTTTTTGTGCATCATTTCCGGTTGCCCCACAGGGGCGAGGAAATGGCACATTTCTTATTTTTGCCATGCTTTTGCATGGCAAAAATAACGGTCACACAATCCAAAGGGACTGTGTGACCGTATTTATATCAGTTGTTCTGCCTACGCTACTGCGTCAACTTTTTATTGGCGCTGTTCGCGGATGGCAGCCTGCGCAGCAGCGAGGCGGGCGATGGGGACACGGAACGGGCTGCAGGAGACGTAGTTCAGGCCGACATTATGGCAGAACTCGACGGAAGCGGGATCGCCGCCGTGCTCGCCGCAGATACCGAGCTTGATGTGCGGACGGGTGGCGCGGCCCATTTCGGCGGCCATCTTCACGAGCTTGCCGACGCCCTTCTGGTCGAGGTGGGCGAACGGATCGGACTCGTAGATCTTGTGGTCGTAGTAGGAGTCGAGGAACTTGCCTGCGTCGTCGCGGCTGAAGCCGAACGTCATCTGGGTCAGGTCGTTCGTGCCGAAGGAGAAGAACTCGGCCTCGGTGGCGATCTCGTCCGCGGTCAGAGCGGCGCGCGGGATCTCTATCATGGTGCCGACGGTGTACTTCATCTCGACACCGGCCTCTTCGATCAGGCGGTCAGCCGTAGCGGTGACGACGTCCTTGACGAACTTCAGCTCCTTGACCTCGCCGACCAGCGGGATCATGATCTCCGGCTCGATGCGGTACCAGGAGAACTCCTTGTTGACCTTGATGGCGGCATTGATGACGGCAGTGGTCTGCATCTCGGCGATCTCCGGATAGGTGACAGCCAGACGGCAGCCGCGGTGGCCCATCATCGGGTTGAACTCATGCAGAGAGGCGATGACGTCCTTGAGCTCGGCGACGCTGACGTGCAGCTCTTCGGCGATCTCGGCGATGTCCTCTTCCTTCGTCGGCAGGAACTCGTGCAGAGGGGGATCCAGGAAGCGGATGGTCATCGGACGGCCCTTGAGCTCGCGATACATCGCTTCGAAGTCGCCCTGCTGATACGGCAGGATCTTGGCCAGAGCTTCCTTGCGGGCCTCGACCGTCTTGGCGACGATCATCTCGCGCATGGCCTTGATACGGGTGGCCTCAAAGAACATGTGCTCCGTGCGGCACAGGCCGATGCCTTCTGCGCCGAACTTCACGGCCTGCGCAGTGTCGCGGGGGTTATCGGCGTTCGTGCGGACGCGCAGAACGCGGAAGCTGTCGGCCCACTTCATGAAGCGGTCAAAGTTGCCGCTGATGGTGGCCTCGACGGTCTTGACGGCGCAGCCGTAGATGTTGCCGGTGGAGCCGTCGATGGAGATCCAGTCGCCCTCGTGGTAATCCTTGCCGGCGAGAGTGAAGTACTTCTCTTCCTCGTGCATGGTGATCTCACCGCAGCCGGAGACGCAGCAGGTGCCCATGCCGCGCGCGACGACGGCAGCGTGGGACGTCATGCCGCCGCGGACGGTCAGGATGCCCTGTGCGGCAGCCATGCCCTCGATGTCCTCGGGGCTGGTCTCAAGACGGACGAGAACGACCTTTTCGCCGTTGGCGGCCCAGGACTTTGCGTCCTCGGCGGAGAAGACGACACGGCCGCAGGCAGCGCCCGGAGAGGCGGCCAGGCCCTTGCCGACGACCTCGGCGGCCTTCAGCGCGGCGGCGTCGAACTGCGGGTGCAGCAGGGAATCGAGCTGCTTCGGCTCCACGCGCATGACGGCCTCTTCGCGGGAGATCATGCCCTCGTCGACAAGGTCGCAGGCGATCTTCAGCGCGGCGGCAGCGGTGCGCTTGCCGTTACGGGTCTGCAGCATATAGAGCTTGCCGTTTTCAATGGTGAACTCCATATCCTGCATGTCGCGGTAGTGGTTCTCGAGGCGGTTGGCAATGTCGGCGAACTGGTCGTAGACAGCGGGCATCTCCTCATGCAGCTTGGAGATCTTGCTCGGCGTGCGGATACCGGCGACGACATCCTCGCCCTGGGCGTTGATGAGGTATTCGCCGAACAGCGCCTTCTCACCGGTGGCCGGATCGCGCGTGAAGGCGACGCCGGTGCCGGACTTGTCGTTCAGATTGCCGAAGACCATCGGCTGCACGTTGACGGCGGTGCCCCAGGAGTAGGGAATGTCGTTCATGCGGCGATAGACGTTGGCGCGGGGGTTATCCCAGGAGCGGAAGACGGCCTTGATGGCCTCCATGAGCTGGACGGCCGGATCGGTCGGGAAGTCCTCGCCCTTTTCTTCCTTATAGTGAGCCTTGAACAGGTCAACGAGCTTCTTCATGTCGTCGGCGTCGAGGTCGATGTCGTTCTTGACGCCCTTGGCGGCCTTGACTTCGTCGATGATGACCTCGAACGTCTTCTTGGACAGCTCCATGACGACGTCGGAGAACATCTGGATAAAGCGGCGATAGGAATCGTAAACAAAGCGGGTAAACGCAGGCGTGGGGTTACCGGCGATGAGACCGGCGGCGACCTCGTCGTTCAGGCCGAGGTTCAGGATGGTGTCCATCATGCCGGGCATGGAGGCGCGGGCGCCGGAACGGACGGAGACGAGCAGCGGGTTCTTGGCGTCGCCGAACTTCTTGCCGTTGATCTTCTCGATGCGGGCGAGAGCCTCGTAGACCTGCGCCTTGATCTCGTCGTTGATGTTGCGGTCGTCCTCATAATACTTCGTGCAGGCTTCCGTGGAGATGGTGAAGCCCTGCGGGACAGGCATGCCGAGATTCGTCATCTCTGCCAGGTTTGCGCCCTTGCCGCCGAGCAGCTCACGCATGGAGCCGTTACCCTCGGAGAACAGGTAAACATATTTGTGCATACTGTTGATAAACCCCTTTCGTGTCTTGGAAACGGTCACTCGCAGCCGTTTCGAATCGTTTTTCTAGTTCTATTCATTCGGATACTTGAACAATATAACACAATCCGCAGGGTTTTTCAATGAATTTCAAAAGAAAAAACCGAAAAAGGCCAATGTAAATATTTTCAGACAGAAAAATGGCGCAAAACCGTCATTTTGCCAGAAAAAACCCGCTGCGCTCCTCCCAAAACGCAGCGGGTTTGAAATTGGTTTTTCAGGAACGGGACATGGGGCAAGCTGAAAATGGAGAGTGGAAAGCTACGCGAGGCCGCTGACCATGTGTTGTAGTTGCGGGGGAGCGGACAGCCGTGCCCGGCACTGCACCGGCGAAACGAACGGACCATCGTTGAAATGGCAAATGCTCCCGAATTGTCATTGCGAGGAGCGAAGCGACGTGGCAATCTCGGGAAGGCACTCGCAGATCGTACAGGCTGCCGTGAAAACGTACAGACCGATTGCGTCTGTAGCGGCGCTCACTGAGCGCCTTGTACAGGGATATTCAACCGCACAAGGGCACTGGTGCACCGCGCGCCACCCTGACGTGTCATTGCGAGGAGCGAAGCGACGTGGCAATCTCGGGAAGGCACTCGCAGTCCGTACAGGCTGCCGTGAAAACGTACAGACCGATTGCGTCTGTAGCGGCGCTCACTGAGCGCCTTGTACAGGGATATTCAACCGCACAAGGGCACTGGTGCACCGCGCGCCACCCTGACGTGTCATTGCGAGGAGCGAAGCGACGTGGCAATCTCGGGAAGGCACTCGCAGTCCGTACAGGCTGCCGTGAAAACGTACAGACCGATTGCGTCTGTAGCGGCGCTCACTGAGCGCCTTGTACAGGGATATTCAACCGCACAAGGGCACTGGTGCACCGCGCGCCACCCTGACGTGTCATTGCGAGGAGCGAAGC
>ENA-UOJO01004907-UOJO01004907.1-human-gut-metagenome-genome-assembly--contig:-P57-NODE-4907-length-11054-cov-15.080553_pt1 | contig 11054 bp, 8 predicted proteins | sample MGYA00242351_ERZ723898 | MGnify/ENA metagenome assembly ERZ723898 | reverse complement strand
GATTTTCACAGGTGGTGGTCTTGCCGGTGCCGCCTTTCTGGTTGACGATGGCAATCGTGGTTGCTTTCTTTGAAATTTTTATCACCTCCGCATCGCTAAGTCGTGGTTGGTTTGGTTCTGGTAGGAAAGCTGCATCGTGGTGGGTGCGTTGTACAGAGAAGCGAGCAGGTATTGTTTCATGTTTCGGATTGGGCTGCTGTTTTCTGCAAGGCACTTCAGCACAAAGCGGATATGGTCAGCGTTCAGCTTCATAAACCGGCTGCGTACTACCTCGGCGGGTTTGTCATCTCCGGCAATGCGCAGCGTCTTGCGGTTGGTAGCGCAGGTGTCCACCAGCAAATCTACGATCTGATAGATGGTGTCCTCATCATCCGGGCAGAGTCGGAGCAGAAGGTCTATCTCCAAAGACTGAGAAAAATATTCTTCCAGTTGTTCACGTTCGCTCATCGCATCATCTTCTTCCGAATAGAAGGGATAAGGTTCACTCATTTCAGTATTATTCTCATCAGTCTTATTACATCGTGATTTTGCAGGGTCTTGACTTGTGGTTTTGAAGCCTCCAGAATCGTGAAAATCACGATTCTGGAATATTGGTTTTGACGATTCTGCCGAAAAGTTTTTCACATACACCAAACTTGGCTTGCCCAAACCTCTGCGTTTTCGTTCAATCAAACCAAATTCTTCAAGTTCCCGCAGCAGCTTGGTCGCTTTGTTGTCTGCGCAACACAATGCCCTCTTGACATCCTCAATTGTGAAGATGATGAACACCCGGCCCTGCTCGTCCAGCCAGCCATTTTTAGCAGAAAGGCTCATGCGGTCGAGCAGGATACCGTACAGTGTTTTGGCATCGGTTGACAAGTTCTGGAACCGTGACTCCTGAAACAGAGCTTTCGGGATGCGGTAGAATGAGAAAAGTTCTCCGGCTTGTCCATAGAAGTAATCAAGGGTCATGCGGTTGTGTCAAGGGCTGAAACCGACAGTGATACAGAAACATTGTAAAAACCTCCAGTGAAAAAAATTTTATTAGGATATGAAAAAAGCGCAACTTCGATTTTGCAGGTCGAAATTGCGCTTGGCAACATGTTATAATACAATGTCTTGACGAAAAACGGAATGGACGTATAATAAATTGTGTTATTTGAGAATTTTATATAATTTGCCCTTTGCACGGTCTCTCTGCTGGCAACAAACAAAATTTTATCGATCGAGGAGGAAAATTAATGGGATCAGAAACAATTTCTGCAGTTATGTCTGCTTTGGCTGTTATTTTAGGAATGATTGGTGCGATGTTTTCGGTAAAGCATACTGCTTCCAGTATAGAGAAAACGTCTGATGGTGACGCAAAAGAAGCAAAAGAGGCTGCTCAAAAAGTTCAGGAAGGAAATAAAGACATTATTTCTTTGATGTTGAATAATATGTCCGAATTAAGAGAATATTATGTCATTAATAAGCGGCAGGCTAATCGGGTGTTTAATGCAACATTGACGGCTTGTGTTATGGGTGGAATTATCTTTATCATTGGAAGTATCGTAGCATTTTGGGGTGGCCAGAAAGTATCGTTCTATACAACAATTTCCGGATGTGTTGTAGAACTCATTTCTGGCTTGTTTTTCTGGCTTTATAAAAGAATGATTGATCAGCTCAATCTTTATCACGAGAGATTGGGTTCAACAGAAAAGTATCTCACAGCGGTGCAGTTGGTTGATAAAATGTCAGAACAAGAAAAAGATAGTATGTATCGGTATATCATTGAAATGATGCTGATTGATAACAGTTCAAAGTGTCGTAAAAAAAAAGCCTCCGGAAAATAAGATACAAAATACATAATACATAATACTGTTGAACTTTGTGAAGGCTACTGAAGGAAAATTGTTGGCCTGCAAGTGATTTGTCGCATTTTAAATCAACCTATGACTTTACACCGTTTTCAAAAAAGAATGTTTGCCGCCCGGCTTTTCGGCAGGCTGCTGCATCATCCCCTTCAATGTACGGCGTAAGGTCGAAATTGAAAGTAATGTTGAGTTGATACCCACGATAAACCTCTACCCTGCGGATAAGCTGATTGACGATCATTTTCTTTGCTTCAAAACTGGCACTGTCGTAGAGATCAGAAAAAGAAATCAGTTCTTCGTACAGTTTTGATACGTTGTCCATCAGTTCGGCAGTTTTTTCTGTTTCTGCATAGGAAGATTCATAAAGAGCATCCAATTCCCGAAGTTTTTCCTCCTGCGCTGTAATCATCTCGGCAAGGGTTTCTTTGGGAAAGACGCTCTCACCTTTGATACAGGCAAGAATCTCGGCTTTCAGGGAAATCAAGTCTTTTTGGGCTTTATCCCGCTCTACCTGAATCGTTTGCAGATGATTCTTGCGTTCGACAACTTCCCGCTCGTAACGCCTTGTAATGATCTGCTCTTTCGGGATGCCTCTCATTTTGGAAAAGATCTGACGGACTGATTTATCAATGATCTCATCCAAAATATGTACCGTGTAACCCGTCTGCCCGGTGCAGCCGGTCTGCTTATAACGAGCACTTGGGTTCTCGTCCACGATGTCAACCCACTTTCTTTGTGTAGTTTGCGATAAGCAGAATCTCCCGGATACATTCAAATGCTTTCGGGTTCGGTTTGTTGGAGAATTGAAGACAACGAGATTTCTGTCGATTGCTATAATAAGGAAAATGCACAGTGGGCGTTTTGCTGCCTGCTGTATGACCAGAAAATTGGGCTTTCAGGACAACAAATTAGTAAAAATGGCACTTGATAGAACAGCGAGTGAAAAAAGTAATCATATTTTGGTGTTTTTGTTGCATGAAGCGGCGGGATATGTTAAACTAGAATAAATTATATTAACTTCAGAATACCATCAGAAATGGAGGGCTCGCAAATGGCAATGCGGGATGATCTTGCACAGTCGGCAGAAGAACAAAATATAAAAACGATCCGTATCCTGCGCACGACACAGGCTGCGGACGTTAAGGAAATGGTCAAAGAATTCTTCCGCTTTATCGGTTGTCTGGTTCACGACATTCCAGTTCAGGCGAGGATACAGGATGTTGCTCAGATACTGAACGAGCCGACAAAGCATGATGTGGATCTAATTCTGACGACAGATTATGAACCTTGGCTGGCTACGCTGGCGGCAAATACTCAAAAACGTTTTCCGGAACGCAAAATTATCGGGATGTCCTTTGCGCTGGACGGCGGTGCCGTGCAGATTGACGGAAAAAGTCTTGTCCTGACGGGAAATCTGAAGCAAGAACGGATACAAAGCGTGATTGACAGATTGATCGACAGTATCTGGAATGATTCGGCAGATAAAGTGACCGCGGGAAGTCTGCGTCAAATCAATGTACTGTATCACCAGTATGAATTGTTCCACTATTTACAAATGAAACGCACCTTCCGCATTGCCAATATGAATGAGGTACTCAAACTTGGCGCAAATCACTATGATATCCCCTATAAGCCTTATATTAACCGAATGCTGCGGGCGTTTTATGCGTTTCGGAGAGCTCTGCTGGACTTGCAGCCGAAAACCGTATATTCAATTTATGCTGCCATCAATGCAGCTCGAAAAATACGGGAGATATACAGTGCGTTATCAGAAAACTCGGAGTATCGGCGCAGGGAGGCAGTGCCGACCGTTAATGTAGCCATACTGCTCCGTGAACTAAATGGCATATACCAGCGTGACCCGAATTATGCAGGCATGTACTATTTGGCGGCCTATCTCTGCCAGAGCGATGAAAATCGGATATTGGATGCGTATAATTATTATAAACGAGCTCGAGAACTGAGTTTGGAGGAGACCGATGGTTTTTATGCATTTGGCATTTATCAGTTGGGACACTATCTCAGTAACGAGTTGGATGAACCAAAGCTTGCGCTGGCGCTTTATCAGGAGGCAGAAGTCAAGAATCGGCGCTGCTATCAGGCTGCTTTTCAAATCGCCCGCTGCTATGCGGAACAGGGCAGATTTGAACAGGCTGCAAATGAGTTTACAAATGTCATTGCAATCTTATCCAATGGCTTGGAACTGGAAGAATTGCCAGCAGATCTTCCCAGTAGGAAAAAAGCTGAAGTTGACGCATTTTATAGGAAAGGCTTTGGCGGCTGGGAATATCTCTCACTAAAAGAAATCCAGTATCTGTATAAATCCTATATCTGGCTTGCACGGATTGCAATGTATCGGAGACAAAAGCAGGAAGGGGATTGGTATACACGGAGAGCACTTTCTGCAGCGATTGCCTATTGGTGTGCACCGATGCTGCAAAGATGCTGTGATCCTAAAATCTGGAATACAGTGCGGCTGTTCCACGTACAAGGGCTGCCTGTCCGTGCGCTGTTTGTTACACTCAAACGAGCTACAGTCATCACCGGAGCCACAGATTCCTTGAAAGCGCAGATTGAAGAGAATGTCCTGCATTATCAGGATATGTACAAAAAAGAAGAGCCCTTATCCGCACAGTAAGAAGTATGATTTGAAAACAGAATCAGGTGGGAGACGTTAAGATGGGCGAGCAGAATCAGAGACAGACCACGAAAAGGACAGAAGGCGTGTTTTTGTATGATGCGCTGATGAATGATACCTATGTTTTGGAAGAAAGTCAGAAACCGGCCTTTGCAAAGCAGTATCGAAGGGCAGCAACCATCGTGTGTGATGCTGTATGCAGAGCAATCAAGGATGTGAAAGAGCAGTCGAATCGGAGAGAATCGCACCAGCGTCATGTAAACAATCTCATTCCGATTATTGGTGAGCGCGGCACCGGCAAAACTTCTGTTATGCGGTCATTCTGCTGCGCATTGGAGCGCTATAATGGCATTACCTTAGCACCAGACCCGGTGTTTCCTTGCTACAATCTAAAATTGGATGAGCAGGCGCGCCAGAACATTGCAAATGCACATTTTCTGGTGCTGGATGTCATCAATGCCGGTGAGCTGAAAGGGCAGGATGATATTCTGGAAATCACCCTTGCCCGAATGCAGAACATCCTGAAACAGGAAGTAGAGTATGGTGCTCGCGGTACCTCGCAGGGCAGTTTGGAAGAGCTGCGGCGGTTATTGCAGAAATTTGAGACTTTGTACCGGAATCTGCGGTATCTGAACAGCCCAAAACGTGATTCGATCCCGGAAGGAGAGTCGGCACTGCGTGCTCTACAAAACCTTTCTAGCAGTCAAAGTGTGATCTGGGAGTTTGAAGATCTGGTCGAAAGCTATTTGGACTATTTTGACCACAAGGCACAGAACGAATATCACATGCCCGGCCGGAAGAGCTTTCTTGTCATCGCGCTGGATGATGTGGATCGTTATACCAATAAAACAGATAAAATAAACGGCAAAAATGCTTATACATTGCTGGAGGAAATTTACGAACATCTGACGCTGCCGCGTGTGCTTGTGCTGATGACGCTGGATGAAGAGATGCTACGCACCAGCGTGGAACGGTATATAGCCTCTGCGTTTGGAATAGAGGAGACACAGAAAAAAGTACAGGCCAGTCAGCTGCTTGCCAAAATTCTGCCGACTTATCACCGCGTTTATACACCCAATTATACGTACAATATCTGGACGGGTGTAGGAAATAAAAAACAGCAGATCTATGTTCGTCTGCCCGAAGCAATGCAGCAGGAGCTGGTGCTGACAGAAGAACCGATCCCGGCCAAGAAGCTGAATCTCTGTCTATTAGCAGAGCGCGCAGGTGTCTATTTTGATGCACTGGGGGAAAAGCAGCATTTCTTTGAGCAACGGAACATTCGGGAACTGCATGACTTCCTGCGCAAACTAGATGAAATGGAACAGCCGAACCAGCCGGATGCCGCAGAAAATGAAACGATTCGAGAAGAAAACCGTCGGCGGCTGCTGGAATATCTGAACGATACGTTCTATGTAGAAAAACTGAGCGGTGCGGAACAGGACGACTACAAAAAACGGCTGTGTTTTTCCATAGACCGCCGTAGCGAGGAATTGCTGTATGATATTCGGATAAATCGAAAAAAGCAGGAGAAAAAGCCAAATTTTGAGATTTCTGCAGAAGGCTCAATTCTGAAATTTGAAACGAATGAGGAAGATATTTCAGAAGGATTTCGCTATAGCTACGGAGAACTGATCTATAATTTGTATCATGCGACCCGGGAGGGTGATTATTCCAAGGAGATGATCCACTGCATCCTGGCACTTTACTCCGTGGAACTAAATCAGATATATGGTTCGGTTCGTGCTACACAGGAGAATGAAGCAGACCGGAAACAGGCTGCAAGGCAGCTGCAAAAGTTTATCGGACCATCGGTGACAGGCCGCTGGATCAATAAGATGCTGCCCAAAATCATGTTCCGTTATGAGGATGAAATGACCGGAAAAATGGAGCATTTTAAAACGCGAGATTGTTGGGCTTACAATAAGGCCAGTCTGGATGAAATGGTCGTGTTCAGACGTCCGTTATTGTCGAAAAAGGAAGATACAGCGTATCTGCTTCGTGTGGTAGAAATGATGCTGATGCTCTTTACGAATCTTCCGCATCCGTATAAGAAAATTGAAAAACCCACATTGCAGATCACGGCTTCCGGAAAGGAGATTTTGATTAAAGCAAAAAGCTCTAAGACACTTTGCTTTAATGTGTTGAATTTTTGTGTAAATTCGTTCCGATGGGAACAGTATTTTAACTGGGTGGATGATTTGTTCAAGGAGGCAATCAAGGAATACTTTAAAGTTAACAGCAATCTAAAAGCCGCAGGTTTCACGTCTGTGGCGCAGCTGGAAGAAGAACTAGATACATTCTCGCTACGGAATCAGTACAAAGCCTGGGATGCCCGGTACGGTTCGCTGGCACTTCCGCTGCAGCAGTTTGACCTGACCTACAATCTGTTCAAGCGGCTGGCAAATGATACGAGTGATATGCCGACGAGTATCCCGGATGCCGATATGCTCAAATGTTGCGGCTGGCTATACGGCAAAATCTCGCATCGGTTGCGGGAAGAATCCGATGTTTACGGTGGAATCTTGGGAGATGCTAGCTTTGAAAAGATCTTTGAAGGCTGCCCGTTCGTAGCTCGGATGTTGGCGCTGAATGCTGACAAGGATTATCCACCGCTGTTCCAGACCATTGAGATGCCAGAAGAGGAGCAAAAGTACGATACGGACGTTTTGAATGGCTTCTTCAGCAAGCTTGCGCAAAGTGCATCAATTCAGGCGCAAAACAACAATGAGTCAGCGAAAAATGAAAATGCGTCTATGCTGGAACAAAGCGATATGGACGCTGAAAAGACTAAAAAAGCGCAGCAGACGGAAGCCATCGCAAAAGACCTGAACCTTAGTCCGAACGGTGGGCAGCAGGAGAAGCAATAATGGAGGAAAAAGATTCATTCTTTCTGCAAAGCCTTGCCCGGCTGAGCAGAGCACTGTTCTGTCAGGTCGATTCGCAGGATATTCTGGATGGAGCACTCTTTTTTGACGATATCTCGTTTCAGACGGCAGCGGATTATATGATGCTGGATCCGGATACTTCGTTGCGCTACAGCCGGATGGAATGCCGTAAGACTGCCGAATTTGCAGCAGATTTTGTCTGTGAGCGGCGAAAGCGTCACTTCTCCGGGCCGCAGGAGATCACGGGATGTCTGTCAGCCTTTTCAATTCTGGTCGTGCTGGCAGAACTGCTGCTTCGGCCGGATGAACCGGTGGTCTGCCGGTATGAGCAGCTGATTCCGTGGCGGCAGATTACAAAAATGTTGGGCGAGGAACTGCCGACAGCGGCTATGTATGCACAGAAGGACTTGGACAGCGGCATAGCTGGACGAAAGAACTTTGACTGGGCTGCTGTCATCGGCCACGACAACAGCCCGCTGAATGCCGTGATGGAGCGGGGCATTTCGGAGCACCACTTCCACCTGTTTTCCTCCCTGCCTTATTTTCAGGTATCGTGGGTCAACCTGATGAATGCAGTGAGCTGGAACTATTATCTGGATAACCTGCGACGTATTGAGCAGCAAAGCAAGGTCTGGCAGAAGGATGATTACATCACAGCACTTTTGAACCACAAAGCGGATCGGGCCGGAACGTCAACACTCATTCTGCACCAGATGCAGGCGGCATTGATTCGGATATATTTGTTTCAGCGGTTGTGTGAGCCGGTGCCGTATATCCAAAAGCCGCCTTTCGGCGGGATGGATCGGGTCTATCGCTTGCTGCGGAACCCGGAACTGTTGCAGTTAACGGCAGCAGAGATTCAGGATGAAATCGCCTTTTGGCAGGATACGCCAGGCGAGGATTATGCATTGAACCAAACGGCAAACAACAGAGTTGAAGACGCTCGACAGTTCCGTGGCGAACGCTGGTTTTTGTATGCCATGCTGCGGGACATCTATGCAGAACTGCACAGCCGCAAGCTGAGCCGGGAAGAGCATAACCTGTTTTATGCCTATCTCTGCTTGCAAAACGAGCTGCGTGCCCAGATGGTGCAAATCAACGGCTATGTGGGCTTTGATAACTTTCAGGTGTATGAGCGTCGGCGTGGCTACTTTTTCCCGCCGGATGCGGAATCGCTGTGGCTCAGTGCGCGGCTGGCCGTTCGGGAACCGCTGCTGAAGGCACCCTATCTGCGGGAGTTGGAAGTGCGAGTGTCTCCCTCTGATACAGCATTGGGAAATTACCAATGGATTGCTCAGCTGGATCGGGCCATTTACGGGCCGGATGCATTGCCGGGAGAACCGGAACCGCCGGATCTGCGCAGCCGGTATTATTACGTTTATCATTTTATCAAGCGACCAGATCGCACCACAGCGCGGCTGTCGGCTGCCTGTCAGAAGAACGAACTGCAATTGCAAGTGCAGCAGTACCGGCATGAAGATCTGCGTAGCAAGCTGGAACGGCAGGCTAAAGCGCTGCTGGCGTTCCGGGAAACATATCCGCAGACGGCCTGCCGGGTGCATGGCATCGATGCTGCCTCGCAGGAAATCGAGTGCCGCCCGGAAGTGTTTGCGCCTATTTTTCGGATGCTCCATGCGCACCAGCCCGCCAAAACCTATCCGATGGCTCCGCAGCTGCCACAGCTCAGAAAGACCTACCATGCCGGTGAAGATTTTCTGGATGTTGTGGACGGTCTGCGTGCCATCGACGAATCCATCCACTTTCTGGAACTGGGATACGGTGACCGCATCGGTCATGCGATCGCGCTGGGTATCGATGTGGCAGAATGGTACGAGAATAAAAAGCAGCAGATTGTGCTGTCTAAGCAGGATTATCTAGATAATCTGGCATGGATGAACCATGCGCTGACACAGTATCATCTGGAATGCGCTGACACGCTGCGCGAATTTTTAAGGAGCGAATTTGACCGCTATTTTCATGAGGTATACCAGCTGCATGGAGAAGCATCGCAGGATCTGGAGACCTATTACAAGGCATGGTGCCTGCGCGGTGACCATCCTTCCCTGTACCGCAACGGCGTTTATGAAGCGCCATCTATCCCGGTGGATGATCTTGACCGCTGCCGCACCAATTTTTCGTTCCCACAGCCTTTTTCGGAGCGGTATATCCAGGAGAGTGTAGCGCTCTATTACCGGTATCACTATGATCCCTTTGTAAAATCGGCTGGAAAGACACAGATATCTGTACGAGTACCAAAGATTTACAGCAATGCCTGTGCGCAGATACAGGCGTGTATGCAGCGGGAGGTGGCAGACCGCGGTATTGCAATAGAGACGAATCCTTCCTCCAATGTGCTCATCAGCACGTTCCGCGAGTACCACAAGCATCCGATTTATCATTTTTACAATAAGCATCTCGTCCATGGCACAGAACAGGATGCCTGTGCGCAGTTGCATGTATCCATCAACACGGATGACAACGGCGTGTTTTTTACCAGTATAGAAAACGAGTACGCCCTTATGGCCCGCGCGACTGAGCTGATTCTGGATGAGGAAACGGAACGCCCACGCTACAAAAAGGCAGATATCTACGAATGGCTGGATGATATCCGCAAAATGAGTAATGAGCAGGGCTTTCCGGGAGGTATAGAAGAAGAGAGGATAGAGCATGTTTAGAAAACAGAAGGACTACCCGCTGACTAAAATGGAAAAGCGCATTCTGGAGGAATGGGAAACCGCCTGGAAGGGTGCGCAGGGAGAAGATGACGACGAGAACACACAGACAGATGCAAATAAGATGCTCTATGATCTGGTGCGGGAAAACTACAAGATCTTTGCCCGCAAGGCGGCTCGGAACCGGGACGATAATTTTGCACAGAAGAATTGGCTGCTCTATGGCATCGGGATCGCGGTGTTCGTGGAAAGCATTCTGCTGTTGTTGCTGACGATTTACTGGGAGAAGATGGAGTGGAGCAGCAGTGGCCTTATAATGTATGTCGTCTATTTCAGTGCGTTTCAGGCAATTCTGTTCTGTGCAGCAGGCAAAAAGATCGCCGTAGACAAAAAGCAGGAGACATGGGCGCGTCATACAGATGCACTGGGAAGGTTGCAAGATGCTATGGTTCGGTATACGCAGGGTCTTTCGCCTTATGAAGGGCTGAACGACGAGGAAAAACGGAAAATGTTCGCTCGACGTTTTTTGCGCATCGTAAATCTGAACCGAAAAAAATTCGTAAAGAACATGGAGAGCAAGGAAGCTGACCTGACAGATCTGCTGGAAAAGCTGAAACTGACCAAACTGTAAACAAATAAACCAAGAACCGGGTTTTCCCGCAAAGGGAGCTACATCGTGGAGGGTGCGTTGTACAGAGGAGCGAGCAGATATTGTTTCATATTACGGATTGGGCTGCTGTTCTCTGCAAGGCACTTCAGCACAAAGCGGATATGGTCGGCGTTCAGCTTCATAAAGCGACTGCGTACCACCTCGGCGGGCTTATCGTCCCCGGCAATGTGCAGCAGCTTACGGTTGGTGGCACAGGTATCCACCAGCAAATTCACGATTTGGTAGAGGGTATCTTCATCATCCGGGTAAAGCCGGAGAAGAAGGTCTATCTCTAAAGAGCACGAAAAATATTCTTCGAACAGTTCGCGATTCTTCATCTTCTCCGATTCGTCGGAAAGGATAAGATTCGTATTA
>ENA-UOJO01004903-UOJO01004903.1-human-gut-metagenome-genome-assembly--contig:-P57-NODE-4903-length-11065-cov-9.675840_pt1 | contig 11065 bp, 13 predicted proteins | sample MGYA00242351_ERZ723898 | MGnify/ENA metagenome assembly ERZ723898 | reverse complement strand
ACATATAAAAAAGCCATTATATAAAGGACTTTTTGTGTTTATTGAATTATTCAAATTCGACAAAGCTTAATCAATTTTGTTTAGAGATTATTCTCTGTCGTATTCGTGGTGCTTTTGATTATTTGATGTATCCATATTATCCTGCCTATATGAGCTAATGTTATCAGTTTGTTATCGGGGTTGATAACACTTGCTTTATAACTGTGGGCAATAGCTATATGCTTCGATTTGAACTATAAGTGTTTTTATTTAGAAATTCAACACAAAATTTTATGTCTATGAATTGTTTTGAGCCCTTGACATTCTCAAAATTTCCACATCCTGTGACACTCTGCCCCACCTTTCAGTAATCTTACTTTTTAATGCAACACTATCAGTAAAACCGAGTTCTAAAAGAATATAGTATTCTAATATCTGAAGTAATGAACGATTATAAAATTGCAATTCTTCCTCAGTAAGAACTCTATGCTTTTCTTTTATGCGTTCATCATAATGAATGTAATAATTACGAGTATGTGCAATAAGTGTAGGAAACTCATTACGCTCTATTTCTCCAATATCAAAATAAATTTCTCTGTTTGCAAGTAAAAGATCAGCAATTCTACTTTCAAGTGTAATAAATTTTTTACTATTTGCCATCAAAAATTTATGAAGCACCTCACTATCTGTTGAAGAAAAACTATTTACTATTTTCTCAACTCTTGCTTTAAATTCATTGATATCATTTGTAACGAACCGTGAATGATAAGTTTCCAACGCCTGCACTATGTTGAGAAATATTCTTGTTTCAGAACCTTCTCTCACATAAAACGGTTCTAAAAAGAGTTCGATTATCGGAGCCAACATCTCATATTTATCAAAGTAATATTTAAATGAATTTTGTGCAATAAGCTCTGGTAAGCTTATCCACTTCCATCGGTGGCTTTGAGAATATTCTCTATTTTTATTCTCCCGAATATCTTTGCCATACACATCTATGGATCGTTCAATCGTTTTATCGCCCAAGGAATAAACAATTTCATGGGAATACGCAGATACTTTTTCCACATTGATTTTTCTAATAGAAGCAATTTCTATTAGTTTTTTTAGCGATTTGAATATTTGAATAAATTTTTCAAGATTTGCTTCTTTTTCAAGGAGAATTTCTATAATTCCATTTTGCTCTAAGTCAATATGCTCTTTTAATAGTTGCTGATTCACCACAGGTAACATTGAGCCATACACAACATAATTTATGGTAATACCCTGCCCTTTGTATATGGGCTTACGCACATCATTACTTCTACTAATCAACTCACAATGTTCACCGACTATATAAATGGACTCTTCGCCCCATTCTATAATATTTGAAAGCGTAAAATTCACTTGATGAAAAGTCTGCTCATGTTTAGTGCTCTCACCGATACCACACAACATATACTCGGCATTAAAGGTAAATACGGTTGTTCCATATGAAAGTAAGTCTTCCATTTTTATTCTATTAAGCCGAAGAAGTGTAAACTTAAAGCCATTTTCTAATTGACCACACAAATATAGTAACTCTAACGGAACTTGTAAAAAGCTCCCCAATGCTTTTTTATTTTTCACCCGAATTTTTAGGATGATACCACCTTGCTTTTCGTTGTAATACAAATCGCACTGATACTCTTTCTCATTGAGGTATACTTCTCCACTTCCCCTATATGGCACTTCCATTTTTCTCACCTCTCATATGCTCTAACTGTGATCTGTAAATAAGAAGAGTACTCTTGAATAAAATTAAAAATTTGAATGGAACTTAAGAAAACTGTAGATTTACTTTTTCAAACACGGTGCAAGTTTTTTTAAGAGTAATTCTCGATTCTTTTTCTTAAACTCACATTCCCAAATTCGAATAACCGTCCACCCCCGTTGCTCAAATAGCGATGTGACCTCTTTGTCATGTCGCATATTGCGTTCTCTCTTTTTAATCCAATACTCAGCGTTATCTGCGGGGCGGGTATTTCTGCAATCATGTCCATGCCAAAAACATCCGTCTACGAATATAGCGATTTTCTTATCAAGGAAAACGAAATCAGGATGTCCTTTAACTTTATAATTCCTTCTCCAGCCTGTTATTCCGTTCTCCTTGAAAATTTGTATCAACTTAAGCTCCGTAGACCTATTGTTTTTGGAACGCACCTTTCTCATTATCTCTGAGCGTTTTTTATTGTCAAATACATCCGCCATAATTCTTACTTCCCTTATGCAGAATAGCGTTATTTATAGCGAAGCGCTGTTCTGCGTAATAAAACTATTATAAAGCGATAAGGCCCGTTTTATTTGCGAGCGAACGGAAACGGATAATTCGTTATATTCTTTTGTCTGCTGCAAAGTATAGAAGTAAAAATCATTTGGAGCCCCGTCTAAGCGACACATTTTATCCGCTCGACGCACTCTCGAAAGAGTATCGCTTGCAGAGCGCTGAGAATAGTGCTGAGAATGCACTAACCAATCCACGAAAGAATCCTTGTTGGCTTCAACTTGTTCTTCTGACTTAATATACTGTTGCAAAGCCGACGCTACATACTCGGCCAATTTTACAGGAACTGCATTCCCGATCATTTGTTCCATTTCGGTTTTATTGCCACACCACTTAAATGTAACAGGAAAAGTTTGAATTAAAGAGCGTTCAAGAGTAGTTAAAGCTCTGATATTATCTGATATAGGACAAGCGTCGTTTGGATGCCCATGATAGCCTTTAGGAACCGGTCTATTAACTCCACGCATTGTCGGGGCTGGTTCGTCAATAGAGAACACGGCTCTACGGTTATAATTTCTTGGATGACGATAGTAGAACTCGAAATCGAGAGTGTCTCCAAAATAGTCCCGTAGGGTAGTTTCTTTAGTTTGGATTCCACTTATGAGTATGTTCCGCATAAAATCATCGTCTTTGCCTAATGCTCCAATGCAAAAAAATCGTTTCCTTTTTTGAGGAACGCCACATTTACTTGCGTCCAACACCATCTGCGTCAAGCCATAACCTGCGTCCTTAAAAACGATTTTTGCCTTTTCAAAAGCATGGCTTTTTTCTGCACGGTCTACATTTTCCATAACAAAATACTTCGGATGAATATGGCTGACTATTTGGGCATAAGACTCCGTAAGGCTTGCACGAGAGGATTCAATTCGTTTTCCTGCATGAGAAAAATCTTGACAGGGTGGGCCGCCAATTATTAAATCTGGAGAAAAAACAGAAATTTGCTTAACAGCTAAATCTACATCCGATAAATCCGTACGAAAAACTGGATGATTAAAGTTTTTTTCATAACAATCCGCAGCTATATCCCAAAACTCAAACGCAGCGACTATATTAAATCCGGCGTTTTGGAAACCAAGTGACATCCCGCCGCAGCCTGCAAACAAATCTACTGCTTTCATAATCAACCTCCACTTGAAAAAAACCATGAAAAATGCTATAATTAAACAGATTATACAATGTTATTATAGCATGAGCTTCCGTTGACGTCAAGTATTTGACGTCAACAAATGATAGAGAAAATTGTTGATTAGGGGAAATTGTTATGGCAAACGGATTATATGGGATATTTCATTCCAATCGAACAGCAGACGATCATTGGGGGAAAAATTGTTTTAATTCAAGTTTCCCAACTGCTACAGCATGTTATATGTTAGACCACGGTATTAGGGCTATCTATATTACGCTGTCAGCCGAAAATGATCGATTAATTGTCAGACCGCAAGAAATTTCATTAAACGAGGTCTTTAACTGCGGTGGTAAAAAACCGCAAGACTTATATTTTAGCTTTGAATCTGTATATGCGCCGTATCAGCAATATTCTTTTGATCCTATCGATGGTATAGATTTAGTTGTAAAGGACACCGAAGGAAACTATCTCTCCCCATTAGAGGTTAAATTAACCGTAATCCCAACCTCTCAGACGAGTGTGCTGCCAGAAGAAAAATGGGGATCAGAGATTGTAGTTCGTTCTGCAACCACTTCTTATTGTGCGCTTGGAATGTTTGATTCGATCGAAGAGTACTCAAGAGATATTCGTGAAATTTTTGAAGAGGCTTGTTCTTCTATACAAATGTGGGATAACGACTATGAAATGACTCATAAAATGCCCGCTCTATGCCAAGCCATTGATAACTTTCAGCTTAAATACTACACGAATCAAAAGCCTTTGTTAATGCAAACGCTATGGAAGACGCAAGGACAATCTCCTATTCTTGCCGAACAGGCATTTGATATCGTAATATGGAGTGACTATGCTTTTTCTCGCTTATTCCTCGACAATTCCGCTTTACCTGCCGAAACTATGAGACGGGGAATGAGAGCCTCCGCCAGATTAGCAAGATGTTTATGGGAATTAAGTAAATCTGGAAAGATAAGGGTTGTCGATATTTATCGTCAAATGGCTTTCGGCAATCAAACGGATAAAGAGTTTGCCGTAGGCGGCTCATTATGGAGAAAATATGTGACTACAGAAAGAATTCAAAGTCTTGCGCTAAATAAAAATGTTGTTAACCAAATTATAGAACCAGGATATATAGATCGGTTAATGCCAGAAAGAAGATTTGACCAAACATTGTATTTTACTATGAGAAACAACAATTAAAATTGTAGGCGGTATGGCGCAAGTCATACCGCCTACAAAATATTAACGGAAAATTAGTTCCATATTCACAACCTCCATCGCTCTACTACGGATGTTATTCATTCTACTAACCCATTTCATCTGATTTTTTGCCTTTATCTGTTCAGACACGCCCTCACGCTCTGCCATCTGTTTTACCAGCCGAAGAAACATATCTTCCGCCTGCTTATCAATATCCGCAAGATATCTGTTCAACTTGCCGCTTGTGAGCAAATTGGTGTAAAGCACCTTGCGGTGCTGTCTGAGATAGCGCAGGTGCCGCTGTCCCCATACTCCAATAGGCTTGTTTTCTTTTTCGGTGGGTAAGGACAGGCAAGGGAGATCATAATCTCCCTGCCGTACATAAGTGCCGCCCATTTCTTCAAAAATCGTCTTTGCCATTGTCTTTTCCTACCTTTCGTAATCTTTATTTTTAGAGCGTTTTTCACGCTCAGATGACTGTTGTTCACGAACCGAAATCGGCTCATAATAGATGCTCTTTTCCTGCTTTTTGAATTTTTCAAGAATACCGCTGATAAACTCCTTAACCTTTTGCGGCGCAATTTTTAACGCCTCAAGGTACGGTCTGCACTTTTCGGTCAGCTCCCGCAGCGCAGTTCTTAACTTTGAAACCTCGCTTTGCAGCGACCAGATTTGACGGGACAGGTTTCTGTTTTCCTCTCTCAACCGCTGCGCTTCAGATTCCGCCGAGTAACTGCGCTTTGCCAGCGTTGTCAGCTTTTCATAATCCTCAGCTGATACCGTATATTTTCCTGTGAAAGACTTTTTGCCGGAGCTGTCGATCTCCGCAAAAGTCATAAACGCCTTGTGGTTGTCGTTATATCGGACTTGTTCAGCGGCAATCTTCTGTTCAATATCCGCCAGCCTTTTTTCGTCCTGCTGGATTTTATACCCAAGAGAAGTTAGATTTTCTGCTGTACTCCCTCTCTCACCACGGTCAAAGCCCTCAAATCCTGCTTCTTTCATATATTCGTAAAACTTATCCTGTAAAATGCTGTATGAAGCACGGTAGACGGGTTTTCCCTGACTATTTAGTACGGGATTTCCGTTTTCGTCCAACGCTTTTTCCGATTTCCATTTCTTTGAATGGCTAACCTGATGGATCACTTCTTTCACAGTTCCTACCAGCGCCAGATCTTTACAGCGCTTCGACCAGCGCACTTCTTTATCCACAACGGGCAGCGCCATAATGTGCAGATGATAGTGATAAATCGGCTTTCCATACTTTTCGGTCATAGCGATATTCAGTTCGTCAGCGTGCATAACTGCGGAAATAATATTGTCTTTTCCATATAACTTTTCCGCAAAATGGAACGCTTCTTCATAGAAACGGCAGGCAAAGTCATAACCTCCGCTTCTCTCAAAGTAGTCGGTATTCACATCCAATATCATCTCGTTAAAGACCGTTGCGTCTGGTTTCAGTCCCTTTAAGGACACTGTCCTGTCCGCAATCAGCCTGTCCAGATGTTCGTTGTAGGTCAGCTCGCCACAGCCTTGAAAATGAACATTCAGCGGTGTTCGGGATAGGTCAACATTCATATTCTCATAGCTTTCATTTTTTCGTTCAATGTGCCGTTCAAACTTTCCAACGCTCGCTCTCGTCCGCTTTTCCACACGGGCAACGCTGAAATCTCCTTTCGGCATTCGTATCCCTCCCTTCGTTTTGCGATATTGTGGGGCAGCGCAGTTACGCACCTTTTTCAAAGTGCGTAACCCACTATGACACTTTCAACCTGACGGTTGCAAAGATGTCGTGGGCTCTCCGAGGGGGTTATGGGGCGTTGCCCCTTTGTCTGCGGACAACTCCCCAGCAAGGGCAGGTCTCGCCTGTCGGCTCGGTCGGTGCTTCTGAACCAAATGGCTCAGAGGTGTCCACGGACACCCGCACCCTTTGAAAAGGACGTCCTTGCAACCCCGTCCAAACTTCATCACTTCCCCAAAAAGGAACATTGCAAGGTTGCAGATATGCCTGCCTTTGCAATGTTGCAACCTTGAAAAACCTCACTCTGTTTTTTCGGGAAGGCGCCAGTACCACTGACTGCCTTCCTTAACCGATTGGACATTCAGCGCTTTCTTCGCCTCGTCCAGCACACGCTTGGAGATACCTACCGCCTGCGCTTTTTTCAGCAATGCCTGCTGTGGATATTTGCCTTTGGAAAGATATTCGAGTATTAAGTTTTCAGCCTGTTCGGATTTCTTTTCTCTCGGAATCCCGCTGAGTAAATCGTCCACTGATATATCGTAATGACCGAGCCAGCTGAAGCCGTTTTCTTTATCCAGCTCAAAAGCAATCGCTTCCCCTTCAGGAGCAAGGGAGGACTTGTCCTGCACCATCACTCTGACCTGTGGATTTTCTTTAATTCTGCCGACAATCAGAACGCTTCTTGCCGAAGCCTGAAAGTCAATCGAGCCAAGCCCACGGTAAGAAGATTTATTTCCGCTGCCCTTGTTCATATGACCGACCAACAGAATAGCGCAGTCATATTTTTCTGCGATTCGTCCAAGCTGCGCCATCACATTACGGACTTCATTGGCGTTGTTCATATTGATGTTCGCACCGACATACGCCTGTATCGGATCAAGAATTACAACTCTTGCGCCGACTTCTATAATTGCTTTTTCAATTCGTTCATCCAGCATACTGAGTGCAGCTTCCGATTCATCTATGACTTTGATTTGAGTACAGTCTGCCTCAGCCGTCTCTAATCTTGGCTTGATAGTATCTTCCAGCCCGTCCTCGGCAGTTTGATAGATAATCTTAACAGGCTCACGCTCGGTATCGTCATAGGGCAGCGTCTCTCCTTTTGAGAGAAGCGCCGCCAGCCTCAATGCCAAAGTTGTTTTGCCCTCGCCGGGATCGCCCTGAATGATTGTGATTTTCCCATATGGGATATACGGATACCAGAGCCAATTTACTTTCTTGCTCTGTACTTCATCCATACTGATAATTTTAAGTTCAGCCATTTATGCCACCGCCTTTCAGAAGAAAAGCATTGATATTTCCGTTTTGATTGGTTATACTGTAACTAGTTACATGGAGTGACTGCCTTTCATCTGCGCCAACAGATGATGTTCGGGCGGTCATTTCTTTTTGCTTATTCATTTTGTTCTTCTCCTTTCAATCCGCCGAGAATGACGGAAATCAGTTCAATAACCTCGAGCAGTTCATCATCTACACCGTTTCCCGCTTCAATCCTTTGTAGTTCCACAAGGACGGCGGCAAGCTCCTGTTTCAGAGCCTTATACACCCTCGGATTGCTCTGCACCACCACATCCTGATTAAGACAGCGGCGGTAACAATATTCCTGCTTCGGCAATCCCGATAAGGCGACTGCTTTGTTAATGCGTTCATTCTCTTCGGGCGATACCCGAAATCCCACCGTGATATTTCTCCAACGGTTTTTGTTGTCTCTGTTCTTAGCTGACATTTTCAAAATCTCCTTTCCCTAAGTCGTCTAATCGCTCCGCCATTTCCGTCTGTTTGGACGGAAACAGATGAGCGTACTGATAAGTGATTTCAATACTCTCGTGTCCAACACGGTCAGCAATCGCCACCGCCGAAAATCCCATATCAATTAGCAAACTGATGTGGCTGTGCCGTAAGTCGTGGATGCGGATGCGCTTCACGCCTGCGGCTTTCGCCCCTCTGTCCATCTCGTGATGAAGGTAGCTTTTCGTTACCGTAAAGATACGGTCTTTCTTTTTGAGTCCGTAGAGCATACCAAGATACTCCTGCATTTCCTCACAGAGAAAATGCGGCATTTTAATGGTGCGGTTGCTTTTCTTTGTTTTCGGCGTGGTAATCACATCTTCTCCGTGCAGACGCTGATAGGACTTATTGATCGTGACCGTTTCCTTGTCAAAATCGAAGTCCGCAGGTGTCAGCGCCAGCAACTCGCCCTCACGGATACCGCACCAGTAGAGCATTTCAAAGGCGTAAAAGGAAACAGGCTTGTCCATCATCTCAAAGGCAAACTTCTTATATTCCTCTTTCGTCCAGAACAGCATTTCCCTGTGTTCCTCGCTGCCCATATTCCCCACCTTGGCAGCGGGATTAGAGCGCAGCTCGTAATAGCGCACAGCGTGGTTGAAGATAGCGGAAAGCTGATTGTGCAGCGTCTTCAGATAAGTCTGTGAGTACGGTTTTTTCTTATCATCACGATAGGCAAGCATTTCATTCTGCCAAGTGATAATCTCCTTTGTGGAAATCTCGCTGATTTTCAGCTTGCCGAAAAAGGGCAGTATCTTCGTGCGGATAATATGCTCCTTCGTCAGCCAAGTGTTTTCCTTCAAGCGGTTTTTCACATCTCGGATATACAGTTCTGTAAAAGCCTCAAAGCTCATATCAAGGTCAGAGGAATTCTGCAACTGGAACATTCGCTCCCATTCCTGCGCTTCTTTCTTTGTGGTAAAGCCACGCTTGCATTTTTGCTTGCGCTCGCCTTTCCAGTTCACATACCTTGCCATCACATACCAAGTACCGTTGTCCTCGTTTTTGAATACCGGCATTATTCCTTCTCCTTTCCGGCTCCGTAGAGCCTTTCATAAAAATACTGGCGGTTGACACGCCCTGCAATCGTAATAAATCCCTTCGCTTTCAGTTCCTCATTCAGTTTCCTGATGAGCTTATAGGCATAGGGCTTTGATACATTCAGTTCCTGCGCCACATCATCGGCACGGATAAACCTGTTTTCCATAAAAATCACCTTCCCTTCTGTTTTCAAATTCATTTATTTCGTGTCGGAATACTTTCTTGCCGCCTTCCGATTTGCCCGGGCGGGTACGCCATTACCGTGACGCACGACAGATATTAAATATATATGCTTAATGCTATTTTAGTATACTAAGCATATTTGCTTTTGTCAAGCGGTTTGCGAGAAAATATTAAACTTTTTTGTTTTGTTTTCTCTTGACTTTAACTAAGCATATCTGCTATACTGGTTGTAGAATGAAACAGTGACCAGTTCAAGGTTCTGTCAGGCAGGAAAGGGTGGAGATTTTCGCAGAAAATACTACCCGGTGCTTGACAGGTTCTTATACTGATTGCAGATACATAAGCGAGGAGTGTAAACACTATGGCGATTGGTGAGAGAATCCATTTTTTCAGACTTCTGCGTGGTATGACGCAAAAATATCTCGGTACAGCTGTCGGCTTTCCCGAACGGAGTGCAGATGTGCGTCTGGCACAGTACGAAACTGGCTCCCGTAAACCAAAAGCAGACTTAACGGCTGCATTGGCACAGGTGCTTGAGGTTTCCCCGCAAGCTCTCGATGTTCCCGACATCGACAGCTATATCGGTCTTATGCACACCTTATTCACCCTTGAAGATATTTACGGTCTTACCGTCAGCGAAGCAGACGGGGAAGTCTGTCTGAAAGTCAACAAAGACAAAGGTAAGGACGCTGCCGAGCTTTCAAAAATGCTCTATGCTTGGAAAGAACAGGCGGACAAGCTATCTTCCGAGGAAATCAGCAAGGAAGAATACGACAACTGGCGTTATTACTATCCGAAGTTCGACACTACGCAGATTTGGGCGAAAGTTCCGTCACAGGAGCTTAGCGATGCCTTAGTCGAAGCATTCAAAGATAAATTGAAAGATATATAAGGCAGGGGATTGTATGTGGCAAATTATTTCAAATATATCTTCGATTGTTACTTGCACACTGTTCGTTCTTTATGTTATCGGGCACATTTGGAAAGTTTTTGTAACCAAAAACACAAGGTATGAAAAATTTAAAGTAGTACCTTACAACTCAGATTTCGATATTGATGACAATGATAATGTAGTCATTATTGATGATATTGGCGAAGAATTCTCCATATCTTCAACTTATGGAATTAGAAATATCGAAATATATAAAGTAAATTATGAACTTGGCGATGACGGCTCAACCTCTTTAATTTCCAAGGAGCTAAAGTCTACTTATAAAGGCTTAAATATCAATGACACCCTTTATGTTAGGTGTGATTTAGGCGAATGTGTTCCAACAACACAAATAACAATCGAAAGAATGGATTACACCAAAGTAACTTTTGAATTGTATTCCAGCGGAAAAACAGGAAGTATTCTTGTCAGCAATTACAACTTCAAAATGACAATACGAAGCTTAATTTACTATCTATGTATTTAGAAAAACCGTTTCAAATCCAATAACAAAAAGCCCTTAGCTATGAGTTACTACCCACAGCTAAGGGCTTTCTAATATAGATTTCTTTCTCCACACAACCGCTTGTCAATCATTCTGTAACCCATAAACCACTGGATTACAAGAATAATCACTCTTGCATGGCCGTTATCAAATTGTTATCAAAAGACTTCTCAAAGCGCTGTAAACCCGCATAAATACTGGGTTTTTACGGTGTTTCAATTTATTCAAACTCAATTGTTCCAGGAGGCTTACTAGTAAGGTCATACATTACACGG
>ENA-UOJO01004902-UOJO01004902.1-human-gut-metagenome-genome-assembly--contig:-P57-NODE-4902-length-11067-cov-7.620687_pt1 | contig 11067 bp, 5 predicted proteins | sample MGYA00242351_ERZ723898 | MGnify/ENA metagenome assembly ERZ723898 | reverse complement strand
ATCATATGATAAAACACCATGTTTTAGAAGTGATAGAGAATTGATCATGCGCAGTATGGACCTGCTTCGCGGGAAAAACCCGAATCCATTTACTAACTATGTGAAGAAAGACTGCTATATTTGCCTTGTAACAATCGTTGCTGGGCAAATTATCGTATATACAGAAGCATATGAACATACAAAAATTAAAATTACTATTAGCAACAGCCTGTCTGGCTCCCCTGCCACTCACCGCCCAAATCACGGAAAGAGAACGGCCGGCAGAATGGAAACACCTCATTACAGGCGGACGCTACATGGACCGTTTCGAAGCAATGCCCGATGGCACGCTCTCCGGAGAGACGTGGGGAGCGGACAGCGTACGCCCCCGGTATATCGACAACGGTATCGAACATCCCGACATCTCGTTCTGGGGAGGCAATATCCTCCAAACGCCGGACCGGAAATACCATCTGTTCGTATGCGGATGGCCGGAAAGCGCACCCAAAGGGCATATGGAATGGCCCAATTCAACCGTTTATCATGCAACCGGCGATCATCTGCATGGGCCTTTCACCATCCAAGACACAATCGGGAAAGGGCATAACCCGGAGGCTTTCGTCCTCAACGACGGCCGGATCGTCGTATATGTCATCGACGGATATTATATAGCCGACCAGGTCAACGGCCCCTGGCAATACGGAAAGTTTACGTTCAATCCCCGCGACCGGAAGATCATCGAAGGACTGAGCAACCTCAGCTTTGCCAAAAGGCAGGATGGTTCTTATCTGATGGTTTGCCGGGGAGGAGGCATCTGGATCAGCAAAGACGGCATCGCCCCTTACGAACAGATCACGGACAAGCGGGTTTATCCGCCTGTCAAAGGAGAGTTCGAGGACCCGATCATCTGGCGGGACTCCCTGCAATATCACCTGATCGTGAATGACTGGCTGGGACGTATCGCCTTCTACCAACGTTCCAAAGACGGCATCCACTGGGTGACGGAACAAGGGGAAGCTTATGTGCCCGGCATCTCCTTCCATCGGGACGGGCATGTCGAGCATTGGTTCAAATACGAACGTCCTAAAGTATTCCAGGACAAACAAGGACGTGTAGAGCAGATGAACTTTGCCGTCATCGATACCGTCAAATGGGATGATCATGGCAATGACAACCACAGTTCGAAGAATATCTGTATCCCGATGAACAAGGGGATGTTATTGTCCGTCCTGAACCGAACACCGATAACAGCCTCCACTGAAATCATCCAGGTCAAGATCCTAGCGGAAGAAGGCTTCGACCCGCTCCGCGAGATCGATGTGCCGTCCCTGCGGTTCGGTTCATACAACGAAGTGAACTTCGGACGGGGAAGCCAAGTGATCCGGAGCGAAAGCTCCGGAAAAGACCTGATCCTCACGTTCGACGGACGGGGAAGCGGTATCACACCGGATGAGTTCGCCCCGAAGATGATCGGGAAAGACAAGCAAGGAAAGATGCTGTTCGGTTATGCGAGCCTGCCGTATGCCGATTATACACCGGCTCTGCTGTCCAGCTTGCGTCCCGTCTACCGGAAAGACAAAAACGAAGTCAGAGTCGAGATCCGGAACTTCGGGCTTTCGGCTTCCGGAGAGACAACCATCGAGGTCAAACAGAACGGGATGCTATTGGGCAGCCGAAAAATAAAGGCGCTAAAACCGTATGAGAAAACGGAACTGGCCTTTACCCCCAAGAAGGGAGAATGGACGGACAAGGCCGGTTATCAGGTCGTGTTCCTCCGGGACGGACAAGTCGTAGAAACAAACAATTTCACTATTCAATAATAATCGCTTATAAACATGAAACACACCTTTATCCTCCTGCTCGGAGCCATGCTGTCCCTACAGGGGCAAGCCCAGGACAAGCAGATGCAATTTCAGAACACGATCAAGGTCGAAGCTGGCGACAGCCATGCGGACATCATCGCGAAAGCGGCCCATGTCGTGCCTTCGCCCAACCAGTTGGCGGCATTGCAAAACGAGTTTATCGCCTTCATCCATTTCGGGCCGAACAGTTTTACCCGCCTGGAATGGGGAAGCGGAAAGGAAGACCCGAAAGTCTTCGACCTGAAAGAGCTCGACACGGACCAGTGGTGCGAGGCCATGAAAGCAGCCGGCATGAAGATGGTGATCCTGACGGTCAAGCACCATGACGGGTTCGTCCTGTGGCAAAGCCGTTACACAAAACACGGCATCATGTCCACCGGTTTCCGCGACGGCAAAGGCGACATCCTGAAAGACCTGTCGGAATCCTGCCGCAAGTACGGGCTGAAGTTAGGCGTCTATCTGTCACCGGCAGACCTGTACCATATCGAAAACCCGGAAGGACTGTACGGCAACCTCAGCCCATACACCAAACGGACCATCCCGCGTGAAGTCCCCGGACGGCCTTTTGCCAACAAGACCCGTTTCGAATTCGTAGTGGACGACTACAACGAGTACTTCCTCAACCAACTCTTCGAGATCCTGACCGAATACGGCCCGATCCACGAAGTATGGTTCGACGGGGCACATCCCAAGCGGAAAGGCGGACAGACCTACAATTACCCCGCCTGGAAAAAACTGATCAAGGCACTTGCCCCCAACGTCGTTATCTTCGGACGGGAAGATGTCCGGTGGTGCGGCAATGAAGCCGGCGGCACACGGTCGACCGAATGGAACGTGATCCCCTACCAGGCAAATCCGGACACGATGTCGAACTTCGCCGATATGACCGACAAAGACCTCGGAAGCCGTGAACAGCTCTATAAAGCCCGCTACCTGCATTACCAGCAGGCCGAAACCAACACTTCCATCCGCGAAGGCTGGTTCTACCGGGACGACACGCACCAGAAAGTACGAAGCACCGACGATGTGTTCGACATCTATGAACGCGCCGTAGGAGGCAACTCCACTTTCCTGTTGAACATCCCGCCCAACCGGGACGGCAAATTCTCTCCGACAGATGTAGCCGTGCTGAAGGAAACCGGCCAGCGAATCCGGGAAACCTACGGGACCGACCTGTTCCGTCAGGCAAAAGGCCCGAAAGAGGTGCTCGACCAAAATGCAGACACCTATGTGACGGCCGATAAGGACGGGGCGGGAATCGTCATCTCCACTCCCCAACCTGTCACCCTCAACCGTCTGGTTCTCCAGGAAGCGATTGCCACCAACGGGGAACGGGTAGAGAAACACGCCGTGGATGCCTGGATCGACGGAGGATGGAAAGAGATCGCCCATGCCACCAACATCGGCTACAAACGAATCCTGCGTTTCCCGGATGTCACGACGGACAAGATACGGGTCCGCATACTCGAATCCCGCCTCACACCCGCCATCTGCACCATCTCCGCCCACCACTACAAAGCCCGTCCGCCCCGGTTGAGCGCACAGAGAAGCATGGACGGATTGGTTACCATCGAACCGATGGCACAAGAATTCGGCTGGAAAGCGCACGGTGAGAACATTGCCGAGAACCTGAACGCAGGTTTCAAGATCTACTATACGACAGACGGAACGGAACCATCGGCAGGCTCTACCGAATATAAAGCACCTTTCCTGATGGGAAACAGCGAACTGAAAGCGGTAGCCATCCTGAACGGAGAAAAGGGAGCCATCTTACAAGAACGGTTTGGGCTGGTCAAGAAGGGATGGAAGATAGCCGACAAGACCGCGCAATCCCTTGCCATCGACCTCGGCAGCCAGCAAACGGTAAGCGGCTTTGCCTTCACCCCGCAAAAACAAGGCGGTAAGGGCACAGTAGCCGGTATCATCCGGATCAGCAACGACGGGAAGAACTGGAAAGAGGTGGAACGCTTCGAATTCGGCAACCTGATCAACGATCCGTCCAAACGCTACCATCATTTCAAGCAAACGGTAAAAGCCCGCTACGTCCAAGTGGAAGCAGCGGAAATCGCCGCCCGTACGGAGGCTGCCGCCCTTGCTGGAATAGACATCTTCTAAGGCTCGTCTACAAACAGTATATACCTTGTAAGGTAAAGTCATATACGTTATAAAGTAAAAGAAAAAAGGTTATAGGGAATTTTATTTTACCCTATAACCTTTTTTCTTTTATTCGTTCCTGTGCTAGCCCGGAAGAGCAAAGACAGAACTACATCGCAAAAGGTGTAGCTTTCACATACGCCTTATATCCTTTAATCATGCCGGGGAATCCTTCTTCTGCACGGGGCAGGTAGCGGAAACCGGATATCGTCTGCTCTTCCTTCAAATCGATCACGACCTGGTGCGGATATTTGTCTCCCTGCTTCGTGCTCCAATAGGTAGATTCCTGCAAATCATAGATCTTATCGGCAGTAAAGTTACCCCACTGCGTGCTTTCGCTGTCCGCATAAGAGATGTTCCAATGCTGGCGGGGGAGCGGCTTGCCGTCTTCGTCCAACAGATAGAACTCGGCCATAGCGGCATTGTCCTTGCCATCCTGTGCATCCAATGCCTCGAGGCAGAAATAGCGGCCCTTGACAGTCCGGCCGAACTTCACTTCCTGCCAGCCGTTTCCGGGTTTCAGCGCACCGTTGGCAACCGGTTTCTCACCTTTCAGGTTCAGCGTCTGCCCCTCTTCACGGTGGGTAGCCGGGGCTTCAGCCCGCAACATATCCAAGATCGGTTCCTTCCGGCCTTCCACTACAGCCTTTTCCGGGCCTAACAGGTCGAGGATGATGATCTCGTTCTTTCCCTTCTTCAACCAGCATCCGGGCATAAACAAAGTCTGCTGAGGTCCGATCTCCCAGAAGCGGCCCATCGCCTTTCCGTTTACCCAAACCATGCCTTTTCCCCAGGTCTGCATGTCGAGGAACACGTCTCCGACTTCATCCAGCTCGAAAGTAGTCCGGTAATAAGCCGGTCCGTCGAGTTTGTCTCCCGCTGCATACTTCTTGTCCTGTACGAAAGCGTAATCGACCGGGAAGCTGTAAACCTGCCAGTCTTCCAGTTCCTGTCTGCCGGTGTCGCTGATCAGTTCCACCTTATCCGTAATCCCCTTACGGTCGTGGATGGCAACATCGAAGTTGACACGTCCCATCGCCTCCACCAGGATATCCAGGCGCGTTCCTGCTGCCAAAGCCGGCAGCACCACCGTGTTTTCACCTCTGCGACGATCCAGACGGCCCAACAGTTTGCCATCGGCAAAGACCTGTGCCCAGTCATGCACCTCATCGATCAACAGGGTCGTTCCTTCCTTTACGGCAGGCAGAGTCGTCCGGTAAAGGATCGTTCCCCAACCCTGGTCGAACTGCTCCATCGGTTTAATCTCTTTCGAAGCCTGGGGAGCAGGCAGATTGTCGAACAGCGGAGCCACTTCGCCGACGGTGAACGCCGGGATCTCGATCAAAGGATAAGCTGCCGGGACATCGGGTATGACCTGACCGGAATCGGCATATTGTGTCAGCAGTTCACGTAACTTGTAGTATTTGGGAGTCGCCCACCCCGCCTCGCTGATCGGGGCGTCATAGTCGTAGGAGCTGCACATGGCGGAATAGGCCGGGCTGTTCGCACCGCCCCAATGTCCGAAAGTCGTCCCCCCGTGCGCCATATAGAGCGAGAAGGAGATATGGCGGTCCAGCATGTCCTTGATACCGGAAACCATCACCCCGGCATCGCGCGTCTCGTGCTTGCGTCCCCAATGGTCGAACCATCCGCTCCAGAACTCGCTGCACATCAGCGGAGCATCGGGGCGTGCCTCTTTCAACTTCTTGAACTGGGCATCGATATTAGCTCCTGTCCCGAAGTTGATCGTCCAGACCAGATCATCCAAACCGTTCAACTGGAAAGTAGAGCTCCAGTCACACTGGAACAACGGGACATCCGTAAAGCCTGCCGCCTTCACCGCATCGCGGATATTGGCGATATACGCCTTGTCGGTAGCATATGCCCCATACTCGTTCTCGACCTGTACCATGATGATATTCCCGCCCCGGGTCACCTGCAAGTCAGCCAACTGCTTGCCGATCTCGTTCATGAACAGCTTCGTCCGTTCGAGGAAATAGGGATCGTTGGTACGGAGCTTGATATCCTCCTTCTTCAACAACCACCAGGGCAGTCCGCCCATCTCCCACTCAGAGCAGACATAAGGGCCGGGACGCAACATGATATACATGCCTTCTTTCTGGGCCAGCCGGCAAAAAGCGGCAATATCGTTCTGCCCCTTGAAATCGAACTCGCCCGGTTTCTGCTCATGGATATTCCAGAACGCATAGATACAGATCGTATTCATGCCGAGTGCCTTGCACATCTGAATACGATGTTGCCAGTATTCGGCGGGGATACGGGTATAATGTATCTCCGCCGCCTTAATCACAAATGGTTTGCCATCCAGCAGGAAGGTTCCCTTCCCGATAGAAAAATCGTGCTTCTCCCCTTGTCTGGGACTGCATCCTGAGAGCAGGAGGATAACGCAGCAGGTTATCAATCCTGCTAAAATCTTGTTTACGTGTTTCATATAAGTTAATTGTATTGTACTGTCACTGTTTTATCTTTCTCTGTTTCCAGAATCAGGACTCCCTCCTTCTCCAGTTTATCTCCCTTGTTGCCCGTTACGGAAGCGACTTTGCATCCTTCAGGGATAGCCAGACGCAACGTCCCGCCCTGTTCGGGCAAGATACGGACTTGCCGCACCTGCCCCGCCACCTTTTCGGCCGAGACAAGGAAAGCGCCCATGGCACGCAGTTTGTCGAAAGATACATCCTGCCAGGCAACCGGTACAGCCGGGAACACCCGGATAACGCCCGTATGGCTCTGGAGCAGCATCTCCTGGATACCGGCGGCAAAGGCGAAGTTTCCTTCCAAAGTAAACGGACGGTAGGTGAATTTCGACTTTCCGCTTTTCGTCTGGTCGCCGTTCGCATGGAACGTATTCGGGAGGCAGAAACATTCGGCAAAGGTGCGCAGTGCATCGGCAGCCCCTTCCCCGTCGAAGGCACGAGCTTTCATATTCCCGAACCAGCTATAGGAATAGCCGCACCAGTAATCAGGCCCGAAATCTTGTAGCTTCTTCAAGGTCGCTTTTATAATCTCCTGGGATTTCTCGCCCTGGCTCCAATCAACAAGGCCGAGCGGATGGATCGACATGGCGTGGGAGAAATGACGGTGCGACTGGTCGTAAGGGAAACCTTTTGCAAAGGTCAAAGCCCGGTCTTCATCCAGGTTCAGATCGGGCAGTTGAGCACCGATCGCTTTCCAGTGGGCAGCCTCGTCTGCCAACCCCAATTCGGAAGCCAGCTCGGAAGCGGCATTGAAAGCAAAGTGCATCAAGGAAAGGTCATAGTTTGTCATATCCTTGAACCACGCATTGATCGAGTTGTCGAAAATTTCCGGGCTGGAACTCAGCGGCAACCGGCGTACTCCGTCAGCATCGACTGTGGAGATCTGTTCGAGATAAGTCGCCACGTCCTTCAGAAACGGGTAGGCCCGCTCTTTCAGGAAAATGCGGTCGGCCGAATACTTCCAATGCAGATAGAAATGCTGTCCCAGCCATGCGCTGACCGTCGGCGACATGGAGTACTGTACCCATCCGCCCATCGGCTCGCCGGTCAGGGTGCAAACGCCGGGAACATTCATCCCGTCCGTCCCGAAATACTCTCGGGTATATTTTTTATACACATCACGCTGTTCCCAGAGGGTATTCAGATAGCCCATCCCCTCCTGCAAATGGTTGCCGGTATAGGCAGGCCAATAACTCAACTGTGTGTTCAGGTCATGATGGTAGTCTCCTTTCCAGGGCGGCAACATCCCGTTATCGGCTGTCCAGACTGCCTGAAGGGAAATCGGATAAGAGTCCTCGCGGGCAGCCGACCCGAACTTGTACATCTCGTTGTCGTACTGTTTCTGCAGGAGCGTATCCGGCAGCGAGACGGACGACTGTGCCCAATAGCCTTTCCAGAAGTCCATATGCGAGCGGTAGTCTGCCTCCACGCCACGCTCCATCGCTTCTGCCGTTTCCTGGTCGGCCCGGTCGGCGGCCAAAGAAGAAGTCAGGCTCCATACGCCGCTGAGCGTGCCGCCTTTCTGCTGCCAACGGACGACCACATCGTACGAAAAGCCTCCCCACCCTTCCTGATGGAAAGTGGTCGTACCGGCTTCCTTCTGTATCGTCCCCTGTTTATATCCGAGGCGTCCCAGGGCCGGACCGGCATGCGAGTTGTCGCCTGCGACCTCGTCCGGATTGCTGTAGCGGGGTGCAATGATCTCCGGCGAAACCGTATCCGGCAGGTTCTCGAAGACAAACCATCCGACCGGTTCGTCGGCATGCACGAACGTTTTCAACTTCGTCCCGTTCTCCCAAAGCACCTCACAAAGGGCATTATTGAGGAAAAGATGTACGGAAGAAACCTTCCCGATATTCAACGGGAACTCCAAAGCCGCCCCCGGTATCTTAGACGGGGCAGGCAAGGCGTTATAAGGGTGGTCGAACTTCTTCTGCACCGGCAGATAATCCCCTTTCCTCACCTGCTCACAGACCCAGGCAAAACGATTGTTCGGTCCTGCAATACTATCCATCGGGCGCAAGTCCCAGAGATCCGTCCGATCCAGCGAAAAACGTAGCACAGAATCGCGTTGCCAGACTAATGTTCCTACTGTGGCATTTCCCAACGGAATTCCTTCATCCCAAGTCTTGGCCAAGTGACCAAACTGCAAGTCACTGCTTGTCGGTGTGACAGGCAGTGACTCCTTTTCGCAACAGGCAGCCAATAGGCATGCGCTTATGCAAGTTAGCCAAAATTCCTTTTTCATTCGTATTAAATCGATATTATTCTTTCTTTGTCTCCTGCAAAGATACGGTTTATTGATTTAATAACTGCTTGACAGCTTCGTCCGAACGAGTTTCCGTCTCCTGGATTTTTTATAGTCGAACAAAGCATCGAGTTCGTAAAGTTGCAGGGTAACAGTCGGGGCAAAACGGTCGGAAGCGACATAGTTGCGGGCTGATGTCAGCAATTGCTGCATGGCCGGGCGTTTCTCTATATCCTTAACCGGATCGACCACAAGGACAAACAGCTTGCCGCTTGCCGCAATCTCTCCGCTTTCGCTTTCGAGCTGCCAAGTCAACTGCCCTTTACGGATCGCTTCGGGACCGAAATGATAGATGCCATCTTCGCAGTAAAGGTCTCCGCATTTGTGTAAGCACGCTTCTGAAGGCGCGCCAGCAGGACGATCGGAGCACATGATTCACGGTATTTCTCAGGGGTTACCAACCCTTTGCTTTCCCAAAAGGCATCCAAGATACCGACTACTTCTCCCGCCTCTTCAGCAAGATCATGGGGATGCCACCGCTGGAGTACAAGAAGATGAAGAAAGGATGATTACCAATAATACTCATCCATAATCTCCTGCATCCGGGGCGTTGCGGCATCGGTATCGCCAACCTCGCGACGGAGTTTCAGCAGCTCGCGCTTCATCTTTTCGATTTCACCGGCATAGGCGGGGGAATTGTAGACGTTATGGTCTTCGTGGGGGTCGGACAGCAGATCGTAGAACTCCCACGACGGCGTGACGGGAGCCTTATCCGATCCGGTCGCATTCAGCGGATCGCCGTAGAGGAACATCAGTTTGTAGCGATGGTTGCGGATGCCCATGTGGGCGGGACGGATCTTGTGGTGCGTCCAGTAGCGGTAGTACATGGACTGCCGCCAGTCGCGCGGAGTCTCGCCCTTCAGGTTGTCGCGAAAGCTGCGGCCTTCGCTGCACGACGGGGCGTCCACCCCGGCATAGTCGGCCAACGTAGCGGCAAAATCAATATTGAGGATGATGTCGGAATTGCGCGTCCCGGCCGGGATCTCCTTCGGGTAGCGGATAACAAACGGCATGCGAAGCGGCTCCTCGTACATCATGCGCTTGTCGAAAAAGCCATGCTCGCCGAGGAAATAACCCTGGTCGGAGACATAGACTACGATCGTATTCTCGGACAGCCCCTCTTCATCGAGGAAACGCAGCAGGCGGCCGATATTGCCATCGATGGCCGCTCCGCAACGCAAGTAGTCGCGAATCAACTTCTGATAGATTTTCCGGCGCGCATCTTCCTTGCCCATTCCTTCTACGGAGAAAGGCAGTTCCGGATACTTGCACCACCAGGAATCCGGGTCTTTCGAGGCGATCCCCCATCGGCGGGCCATATCTTCCAACGGTTGTCCGGGGAACGTACGCCCGGATTCTTCCGGCCCGAACTCCATCATGTTTGCCGGTTCGGGGAACGTGACTCCGTCATAAATATGTTTCAACCGTTCGGGGAAATCCCACGGTTCGTGCGTCGCCTTGAAATGGCAACACATCATGAAGGGTCGGTCCTTATCGCGCGAACGGATCCACCGGATCGTCTTGTCGGTCACCAGGTCGGTCGAGAAGCCCTTCTCCACCTTGCCGCTTTTCCCTTTATCATCGTCTATCCAGCCCTCCGCGGTCTTGAAAAGCGGGTCCCAATATTCCCCCTGGTCATGGAAAACCGAAAAGGTGTCGAAACCCGACGGCTGCGTCTTGAGATGCCATTTGCCGAAAAGGGCCGTCTGATACCCTCCCTCCTGCATGCGTTTCGCAATATTGTCCAAAGCCGGATCGAGCCTGTCTTCAAGCGTATAGACCCCGTTATGATGGCTATAGGCGCCTGTCATGATAGCCGCGCGGCTGGGCACGGAGATCGAGTTCGTGCAAAAGCAGTTGTCAAGCACGCACCCCTCGGCCGCCAGGCGGCGGATATTCTCGTTCTTCACGTATTCGCTCAGTATTCCTCCATAGATTCCCCACGCCTGCGAGGTATGATCGTCGGAAAGGATGAAAAGGATGTTCGGGCGTCCAGAGTCGGCTTCCGGCTTTTCGTCTGCCATCGCAGGAGAGGCAGACGCCAAAAAGCCGGTCGTGATGATTAGTTGATCGAATGTTTTCATGACATTTTTTGTTTTTCTTTCCTACAAAAGTAATGAATTTAAATAGATACCAACAACATTATCTTGCAAATGAAACCCCTCGTTTCATGCAACATGACAAGGAACCTTATCGATTTCCGAAAAAATCATATCTATAATTAATTATTCATTTGCTTTCAATATGGCGGAGTTTCTTGTCTTCTCTA
>ENA-UOJO01004901-UOJO01004901.1-human-gut-metagenome-genome-assembly--contig:-P57-NODE-4901-length-11071-cov-17.800563_pt1 | contig 11071 bp, 11 predicted proteins | sample MGYA00242351_ERZ723898 | MGnify/ENA metagenome assembly ERZ723898 | reverse complement strand
GCACCTGGTTCACCCCGCGCTGCGACGGCAAGGCCGGCAGCCCGTTTGAGAGCGCTTACTCCGTCATGCAGAACTGGGGCGCGAACCACGGCGCGATTTCCTACGGCCACGTCGGCGCGGACCTCATCACGCTCTGCTCGATGCTGCGCATCCCCGTTTGTATGCACAATGTTCCGGAGCAGGATATCTTCCGTCCGGCAGCGTGGAACGCGTTCGGCATGGACAAGGAGGGCCAGGACTACCGCGCCTGCGCCGCCTACGGCCCGATGTACAAGAACATCCGCTGAGCATTCCAAAGGGCGGGCGGCAGAATAGACTCCCTGAAGACTGACGCAATGCTTCAGCGGGAGCAATCATGGATGTCTGTGATTGCTCCCGCTGTTTTCGGCAATACAGGAGCATTTCATCTGCCGCCTTGAGTTTCTTCGCGGATTCGTATATACTGTATGGCAGATAAATGGAAAGCAGAGGAGGGCGCAGGATGTCCGGCGACGAGGCATTGTATCGGCAATATCTGTCCGGCGACGACACAGGGCTGGAGGCTCTGATGAAACAATACGGCGACCCTCTGACGATGTACATTGACGGCTATCTGCACGATGTCCATGAGGCGGAGGAGCTGATGCTCGACGTTTTCGCCTATCTTCTCACAAAGAAGCCGAGGATCCGGGATGGAGGCTTTAAGGCGTATCTGTATAAGGCGGCGCGCCACATGGCGCTGCGCTGCAAAAGCAGGCGGAAGCGCCTGTTCAGCCTCGATGAGCTGGCGGACGAGCCGGACGGCAGGCTTCTGGCGGAGGAGGTCGTCCGGACGAAGGAGCGCAGCCGCATCCTGCACGTCTGCATGGACGAAATGAACCCGGACTACCGCGAGGCCCTCTACCTCACCTATTTTGAGGGCATGAGCTACGCACAGGCCGCGCAGGTCATGGGCAAAACGGTGAAGCAGATTACAAACATGGTATATCGCGGAAAGAAAAGCCTGCGCAGGCTGCTGGAACGGGAGGGGATCACAAATGCGGAGCTATGAGGAACGGTGCGCGGAGGTGAAACGGCGAATTGCCGCAGAAAAGCGGAAGAAACGGATCCGGCGCGGCAGGCTCGTTATGGCAGCAGCTGCGGCGGCGTGCCTTGCGCTGCTCGCTGGCGTCTCGATCGCCATGCCCGGCATGACCGCGCAGCTTCAACCCGACAGCTGCACCGGCTTTGAGACGGCGGCCAGTATGTATGGCGGCGGCGACGCGTTGGGGTATATTATCGTCGGACTTCTGGCTTTCCTTTTGGGTGTGTGCATGACCATCCTGTGCTTCCGTCTGCGGCAGATGGAGCGGGACGAGAAAGACGAGGGACAGCATGGAGCTGATTGAAAATCTGCTGCAATTACTGGTCACGTTCGCCGGGGCGTGCCTTGCCGGCTTTGCGTATTGGAAAAGCAGAGCGCAGAAGTATTTTCTGCTGTTCTGCTTCTACGGCTGCTTCGCGCTGGGCGCGCTTTACTGGACGCTGTATCTGCTGCTGTTTGGCGCGACGCCGCGTGTGTTTTATGTGTCGGAATTCGGCTGGGTGGCCAGCATGATCTTCCTGCGCATTTTGCAGGCAACGCTCTCTGGCCCGGACGAACGTGCCTTCCGCTGCCGGGTGGTATGGCTGGCGCCGCTGGTCGGCGTGCCGCTGATGGTGTTTTACTGCACCTATGGGGATATCCTCTCCAACCTGATCTGGTGCGGCATGATGATCGCGCTCTCCTTCTGCTCCATACGGGGCCTCGCTTATGCGCGTCGTCAGACTGGTGCGGCGCGGGATATGCGGCACTTTCATACCGCCGTGCTGTGCTTTGCTGCGTCTGAATATCTCCTTTGGACGGCCGGCTGCTTCTGGCAGAACGATTCGCTGGCAAGCCCGGCCTTCTGGTGCGATATTCTGCTGACGCTCGCCATTCTGGGCCTGCTGCCCGCTACGAGAAAGGCGGTGTGCACATGACCTGCATTGAAAACATTTTCATCTGCATGGCCTCGCCGCTGCTGGTCGCTGCCTTGTGCATGGGCAGGCGGCGGCTGCGCTTCTTCCTGTTCGGCGTTGCCGGGATGGGGGTGTGTCTGCTCTCGGCCTACATCAATACCTTCCTTGCGGCGGTGTATCAGGCGGACGCGCTTGCCGCCACCGTGGAGATCGCCCCGGTGGTGGAGGAGGTGATGAAGCTGCTGCCGCTGGTGTTTTACCTGCTGGTATTCGAGCCGGAGGCGGAGCGGATCAAGCCCGCCGCGATCACAGCGGCGCTTTCCTTCGCCACCTTTGAAAATGTGTGCTATCTGATCCAGAACGGAGCCGGCCGTTTTTCCTTTATCTTTTTCCGGGGCTTCGGGACGGGGGCCATGCACGTGCTCTGCGGCCTGATCGTCGGCGGAGGGCTGACGTATGCGTGGCAGCGGACGTGGCTGAAAATCGCCGGAACCTGCGGCCTTTTGGGCGCGGCCATCACCCTCCATGCGATCTATAATCTTCTCATCGCCTACGGCGGCACGGCGCAGTACATCGCCTATGTTCTGCCGGTCCTGCTGATCACCGCAGGCAAACTGCGCATTTTTCGCTCACTGGGAGGCAGCAGGCTTGCCTGAGCGTCCGCAGCTTTTTGCAATGCACGAAAAAAGCTTTTAGCGTCAGCTGCCAAGCGCATATGTGCGCCTGGCAGCTGACGCTAATGTTACGGCATACTATGAACCGCTATGGAGATCAGCGCCGTCGCCATTCCCGGAGGCGAGGGTATAAAGGCCGCTCAGATAGGCCCATGTCGTCTGGTCGATCTCGCCGGTCTGCGGGAGCGCGGCCAGCTTTTGAAGCCACTTGACTGCTGCAACGGACGGCGCGTCGTGAACCCCGGTCACGGTCAGCACCGGGGCGTTGACGTAAAAGCGCGCAAGCGCCTGAAGCATGGATTGGATCAAAAACAGGTGCGAGTTCCGGCTGCCTGCGGCAAGCGTGCGGTTCGGCGTCCAGCGGACCGTGACCGGCGCGGCGGGCAGGACGGACGGGCTTTGGACGGTATAGACCGCGACGAGTTTGTTCCACGTCGCGTTGTCCGTTTCACCGGTGACGGGCAGAGCGTTCTGCCGCTGGAATTCCCGGACGGCCTGCACGGTGTTTGGGCCATAAATACCGTCCGGTACAATCTTCAACAGCGTCTCATCCGCGTGTGCGATGGTGCGGAGCATTGTTTGAAGGCTCCGGATGGGCTGACCGACGTAGTTGGCGGGTGTGTTCATACGATGCGCACCTCCCTGTCCTGCATACCCGACTTGAGCGTTATCCCCGGAAACTGCACGAAGCGCGTGGACTGCGCGTGCTGCAATAAAAACTGCATCCCCGCCAGATCGGACGCGCTCTGCGCGTCCGGTGTGCCGGTCGGGGCGCTTCCGGTCAGACGCTGGAAGACCGCGAGACTTTTTTTCGTCTGGGCGTCCAGCTTCCTGGTCTTTTTCGGCGCGTCCAGCTCCGGGAAGGCCGCCGCTGCGGCGATCAGCTGCTCCTGCAAATCAGCCTCCGTCACAGCCATCGGCGGACGCGTGAACGGGAAGAGCGCTTCGTTTCCGAAAACGGTCGTCTCGATGCCCGCAAACTGCGAATAGATGCTGTCCCACGTCGCGCGGTCGACTGTGCCGGTTTCCGGCAGGCCGTAGGCACGCTGGAACGTTGTGACGGCCTGCGTGGTTGTGTCGCCAAACACACCGCTGACCGGCGGCTCCTGCACGGCGGAATTGAACTGGGAAACAACGGACAGCATATATTGCAGGTGCGTCACCTTCGCGCCCTGTTCGCCGGGCAGGATCTGCTCGGGGTATTCCCACGAATAGCCGTAGAACGTCTGCCCCAGCGATTGCAGCTCGCCCAGCTTCAGAACCGCCGTATAGAGCATCACGATTGTGTACCACGTCGCGCGGCCCACAATGCCGTCGACTGTCAGAGAAAAAATGGACTGGAACGCGCGCACGGCGTTTTCCGTCGCCTCGCCGAAGATGGCGTCGACAGGAACCTTGGGAATGGCGGGGTAGTTCTGCGAAATGCGGTTGAGCGCGACCTGCAAAAACGACACGTTCACGCCGATATCGCCCCGCCGCACGGGGCTGCCGGGGTAGGACTCCTGCAAATTCTGCACGGGCGCGTTCGTCACAAACTCCACGTCCTCCCCGTAATAGGTGCGCAGAATGTCGATGGAGTTTGCGCCGTCCTGCGCCAGATACTGCGACCCCCACTGGCTCAGGCCCGAACACGTGACCGTCACGCCGTTGCAGAATTTTGCCGCCAGCGGCTCGACAAAGCCCTGCTTCCGCAGATAATCCGTGAACAGCTCGTCGACCAGCTCGGAGATATTTTCATAGATGTTGCGGCCATTGATAAATTTCTGGTCAATGGCCGTCGAGGACGTGATATCGAAGGAATACCCCCGGCTGCGGTAATACTCGGTGTAGATCCGATTGAGCGCGAACGAGATGATCGCCAGCGCGTTGGCCCGCAGCGCGGCAGGCTCCCACGTCGGGTAGACCTCGCTGGACAGGACGTTTTTCACATAGTCGGAAAACGACACGGTAACATTTTCCGCGTTCGAATCCGGCGAACCGAGATGAACGGTGATGCTTTCGGGGATGTACGGGGCGATCGTCGCCAAAAAGCTCCCTCCTTTACAGATCCTGCGCCTGCGATGGGATGTCGAATTCCTGCGTCTGCGCGTAGCTGTCCGGCAGCGTCGGCGTCGGGATAAGCACGATCTGCTGTAGCGTCTGGATACCGGGGAAGATCTGCGCGTTGTGGATGAACACGCGGTCATAGCCCGCACGCTCTCCGCGCAGGTCGACAAGGGCGTAGGGCATCTCGGCGGTCTGCCGCGTCTGGCTGTCGGACGCCGGGGGCGTGGGAACGTCAAAGGGCTCGGTAAAGCCGTCATAATTTGTCATGCGCACGGCCAGCAGCTCCTGCCTGCCGTCCGGCAGCTCGCGCGTGATGGTGAGCGTTGCGCCCGGAATGGGGATCTGCGCGGCGGATGTCACGATCTGCGCGGTCACGGTTCCGTATTCCTGCATTATACCGCCTCCTTTTTGCTTTCAGCCGTTAGCATATGCGGCAAACACAAAATTTGTGCATGAACAGAGGCTGACCTGCGGATACTAGATAAAAAAGCAAGGGAGCGGAGCAGTATGAACATGACCCCGAAGGAATATAACCGCTATGTGGCGAGGCTGGCTAAAAAATCGCCGCTGGGAAAGGATCTGCTGAACAGCTTTCTCATCGGCGGCCTGATCTGCGTGGTCGGCCAGCTGATTCTGAACGGCTACACCGCGCTGGAGCTTTCTGAGCAGGACGCGGCGGCGGCCACCTCGGTCAGCCTCGTGTTTTTGAGCGCTGTCCTGACGGCCCTGAGCGTCTATGACGATCTGGCGAAGATCGCGGGCGCGGGAACACTCGTGCCGATCACGGGCTTTGCCAACGCGGTCGTCTCGCCGGCAATTGAATTCAAGGCCGAGGGCTTCGTCACCGGCATGGCGGCCAAAATGTTCATCATCGCCGGCCCCGTCATCGTCTACGGCACAGTCGCCAGCGTTCTTTACGGCGTGATCCTCGTGATTTTCGGCGGTTAGACTTCCATTTGGGCGGAAAATCGGGTATAATCAGGTTGTAATTCGATTCCTCTCAAATTCTGGCGGGAGCGGGACGCTGCTCCGCCCGACGGGCTGCAGTGATTTTTGGAGAATTTACGGCGAATGCGAAGACTCTTGCCCATTTTAGCGTAGGGGCGGACGACTCTGTCCGCCCGCAAAATACTGCGTTTTCGCGGAAATCTGCGGCGAATTTGCGACATTTTCGGGCCGACAGAGTCGTCGGCCCCTACAGGGTGCGTTAAAAAACGCAATAGAAAACCACTCACGCTCATTACATAAAGGAGACACCTCATGTCCAACAGAACCATCTGCCTCATCAACGATTCCTTCCCGCCCGTAACAGACGGTGTTGCGAACGCGGTCGTCAATTATGGCCGCGCGATCACCGAGAGCGGGAGCAGGGCCGTCGTCGCAACGCCGGCCTATCCCGGTGCGGATGACAGCGGCTTCTCATTCCCGGTCGTGCGCTATCCCAGCATCGACATGACGAAGCTCGTCGGCTATCACGCGGGCTTCCCGTTCTCAGAGAAGACCATGCAGACGCTTATGGAATACCCGTTCGATCTTATCCACTGCCACTGCCCGATCACCTCCGCCGTCCTCGCGCGCGAGCTGCGCGCCCGCATCCACGTCCCGGCGGTCTTTACGTACCACACCAAGTTTGACATTGACATTGCCAACGCCATCCACGCAAAGCTTTTGCAGGAGGGCGCAAAAAAGCTGCTCGTCGACAACATCAGCGCCTTCGACGAGGTCTGGACGGTCAGCCATGGGGCAGGGGAGAACCTGCGCTCGCTCGGCTATCAGGGCGACTGGCGCGTGATGCCGAACGGCGTCGACTTCGCACGCGGCCGCGTACCGGAGGAGGACGTGCGCGCGGTCTGCCGGGACTTTGATCTGCCGGAGGGCGTGCCGGTTTTCCTGTTCGTGGGCCGCATGATGTGGTACAAGGGCCTGCGCATCACGCTGGACGCGCTCAAAAAGCTCAAGGACGCGGGGCACCCGTTCCGCATGGTCTTCGTCGGCAGCGGCGGGGATAAGGACGAGGTCGTCGCCTACGCAAACGAGCTTGGGCTTTCGGACTGCGTGTTCTTTACCTCGCCCCAATATGACCGCAGCGTCATCCGCGCGTGGTACTGCAGGGGCGATCTGTTCCTGTTCCCGTCGACGTTCGATACGAACGGCCTTGTCGTGCGCGAAGCGGCGGCCTGTGAGCTGGCAAGCGTGCTGGTGCGCGGCAGCTGTGCCGCAGAGGATATCACGGACGGCAGAAACGGCTTCCTGATCGAGGAAAACGCAGACTCCATGGCAGCGCTGCTCACAAAGCTCTGCCATGAACCGGAGGTCCTGAAGCGCGTGGGCAGGCAAGCGCAGGAGGAAATTTATATTTCCTGGGACGACGCTGTCCACCGCGCGCAGCAGCGCTATGAGATCGTGATCGAGCAGTACCGCTCCGGCGGCCATTCCGCCCGCCGCCGCTTCTCCGACGAGTATTACCAGTCGCTCGGCCTGTGCGTCGACGTGCTCAAACGCAGCCGCGAACACCTGCGCGAGCAATGGGACGCTTTCGCGGAGCACTTTCAGTAACGATATGCAAAACGCCGGAGGGCGCTCCTTTGGAGGCCTCCGGCGTTTTTATGCCCTGATTCAGTTTTTCAGCTTCCACGCAAGGTCGTTCAGGAACAGCTCATGCTCCAAGCCCTCGACCGTGGTGTCCTTCGTGATGTGGACAAATTCGATTTCCATCATTCTCGCCCAGTCGCGCAGCTGCTCGGCAGTTACGTCGTAGGAAAGAACGGTGTGGTGTGCGCCGCCAGCGGTGATCCAGCATTCGACGCCCGTGGTGAGATCGGGCATCGCGCGCCACATAACGCGGGCGACCGGCAGGTTCGGCATGGGCATGATGGGCTTGACAGCCTCGATATCCTGCACGATGAGGCGCAGTCTGCCGCCCATGTCGATGAGGCTCGTGACAACGCCCTTGCCAGCCTTGCCTTCAAAGACGAGACGAGCGGGATCCTTTTCGTTCATGCCGATGCCGAGGAAGTGCGTCTCGATGCGCGGACGGCCCGATGCAACGGACGGGCAGACCTCGAGCATATGCGCGCCGAGGGAATATTCCTGCCCCTTGACGAGGTGATAGGTGTAGTCCTCCATGAACGCGGATGCGCCGTTGCCGTTTTCGCCCATGGCCTTCAGAATGGCGGTCATGGCCGCGACCTTCCAGTCGCCCTCGCCGCCGTAACCGTAGCCCTGCGCCATGAGGTGCTGGGAGGCAAGGCCCGGCAGCTGCTCCATGCCGTAAAGGTCCTGGAACGTATTCGAGAACGCCTTGCAGCCCTCCGCGTCCATCATCTTCTTCATCGCAATTTCTTCACGTGCCTGATAGCGGATGGCATTGATATCGTCGGTCGCAAAGTCATACTTTTCGCGGTAAACGCTCATGAGTTCGTCAATTTCAGCCTCGGTGACAGCGTTCATTTCCTTGACCAGATCGCCGACGGCCCAGGTGTTGACCTCCCAGCCGAGCTTCTTCTGTACCTCTACCTTATCGCCCTCGGTGACGGCGACGTTGCGCATATTGTCGCCGAAACGCATGACCTTCATGTCCTTCGAGACGGCCACGCCGATGGCCGCCTTCATCCAGCTGCCGATGCGCGCCTGCACGTCCTCATCCTGCCAGTACCCGGCGATGATCTTGCGCGGCTTGCGAAGTCTCGCGCCGATGAAGCCGTGCTCGCGGTCGCCGTGCGCTGCCTGATTGAGGTTCATGAAGTCCATGTCGATCTCTTCATTGGGAATTTCGCGGTTATACTGCGTGGCGAAATGCAGCCACGGCTTCTGGAGCAGATCCAGACCGTTGATCCACATCTTCGACGGGCTGAACGTGTGGCACCACGTGACGATACCGGCGCAGGAATCATCATAATTGGCCTCTTTCACGACCTGCGTGATCTCGGCGCTGGATTTAGCTGTGACCTTGTATTTGAGCGGATACGGCAGCACGGCGGACAGCTTCTGCGCCATTTCCTCCGCGCGATTGGCGACGGTGGTCAGAACGTCCTCGCCATAGAGCGTCTGCGAGCCGACGATGAACCAGAATTCATAGTGTTTCATAGTATCTCTCCTATCAAAATTACAGATTGCGGTGCTTATTCGTCCTTGTTTTTGCGCGAGAGCACCAGACTCTGGATCACAAGGAACAGACATATCATAGCAGAAACCGTGATATTTGTCCACCATGCCTCGTCAAGTCCCAGCGAGGAGACGATATTCTTGATCGTGCTCAGGGACAAAACACCAAAGAGCGTGCCGATGATATTGCCGACGCCGCCGGTCAGCATTGTGCCGCCGATGATGGAGGACGCGATGGCGTTCATTTCCGCGCCGCTTGCGTGCGACGGGGAGCTGGAGCCGACGTGTAGGAAGTACACAAACCCGCCGATGCCTGCGAGAATGCCGCAGATGAGGTGCGCGAGGAATTTCGTGCGCTTGACGTTGATGGCCAGCATATTGGCGCTGTAGCTGTTGCCGCCGACCGCAACAGCCAGGATCGCATCCATTTCAATGTCCTTGGCGACGACGGAATAGTTGATGGTGGAGAAACGGCTGACCTTGATAAAGCCCGCAACGGCCACGCACAGGCCGAGGATGACATATGTCATTGCCGCAATGCTGGTCTGCATCGCGGCGGACGCGTTTTTGTATCTTGCCGTGCGCGGCATGGCGCAGCGCAGTGCGCTCAAGGCGAAAAACGACCTTCTCTCCGCGCAGATCGACCGGCAGAAGGAGCATTATGCCGCGCTCACCGCGCAATACGCGAACATCCGACGTATGCGGCACGATATTGCCAAGCATCTTGACACCATGCAGGCGCTGCTGCAGTCCGGACAGTATCAGGCTGCCGCGGCGTATTCAAACGAGGTTTCCGCGCAGGCGCAGGTGCAGGCGCATCTGGGGATCTGCGAGAATCCGATCGCTGACGCGTATCTGTTTTCCCGCTCACAGGAGCTGGAGCGGCAGGGCTTCCGCGTTCAGCTGCGCGTGCTGCTGCCGGGCGGCCTGCGCGTTCCCATCAGCCGCACCTACCGCAGCACTGCGCGCGAGCAGTTCTTCTCCCGCTTGCAGATATAAACCCGCACCGCCTTAAATTGGCGGTGCGGGTCGTTTATTTTCGTTCTGCTGGCTTTCCGCAGCTCAGCCGGTCACTTTTTGCAGCGCCAGAGGAAGGCGACGATCTGGGCGCGGGTGCATTCTGCGTCGGGGCTGAAGGTGGTGCGGGTGGTGCCCGTGGTAATCGCTTCCTTTACTGCCCACAGGACCGCGTCGGCGTAGTACGCGTCGGCGGAAACATCCGTGAACGGGTTGCTGCTGCCTGCTGCCGGGGACTGCTCAGAGCGCCAGAGGAAGGTCACGATCTGGGCGCGGGTGCAGGTATTGTCCGGGCTGAACGTCGTGCTGCTCGTGCCCTTCGTGATGCCGTTCTCGACGGCCCACAGAACCGCGTCATAGTAGTAGCTGTCTGCGGGAACGTCGGTAAAGGGCATGGTGCGGGATTCTGGCGCGGGTCTTCCGGCGGCACGCCACAGGAAGGTCACGGCCTGCGCGCGGGTGCAGATGCCGTCCGGGGAGAAGTGCGCGGCGTCCGTGCCGGTGGTAATGCCGTTTGCAACGGCCCAATCCACGGCGTCTTCATAATAGCTGCCGGACGGTACGTCGACAAAGCTGCTGCGTACCCGGAACTGCACCTCGATGGTGTGGGACGCGCTGATGTTCTCGAAGGTGTAGGACCGCACCGCGCCGATGATCCGGCCATCAATTTTCACGTCGGAGACGGCATAGCCCCTGTTCGGCGTGATGGTGAAGGTCTGGTTCGCACCCGCCCGGACGCTGACGTCGCCGCTCGGCGTGATGGAGCCGCCTGCACCGGCAGTCGCCCGGATGATGTAATAGCCGGGAACATATCCGCCGCTGCCTCCGCTGCCGCCGGTATAGGTCCAATGGGCGTACACGATGGTATTTGCCGCGAAAACGGTACTGGTCGTGATCAGCTCACCGCCGTTTCGCTCCGTGTACCAGCCGTCGAAGCGGTAGCTGCCGCTTCGGAACGCACCGGGCAGGAACGCCAGCCTGTGACCGATGGTCGTCATGCTGCTGACGGCGGGCGTGCCGCCGTTGCCGTCAAAGAAAACGACAAATTCGTTGACGGGAACCGGCTCCCAGATGGCATAGAGCGTGATATTCGATGTCACCATGATAGCTCCGTCGGCGATCACGCTGCCGCCGACGCTGAGCGCCCAGCCGCTGAACTGCATATTCACGGGCGGGATAAAGCCGCAGGCGGGAAGGGGATAGCGGCTGCCCTCTTCAACGGTGACCGGTTCCATGCTGCCCGTGCCGCCGTTGGCGTTGAAGGTGATCGT
>ENA-UOJO01004893-UOJO01004893.1-human-gut-metagenome-genome-assembly--contig:-P57-NODE-4893-length-11092-cov-4.059527_pt1 | contig 11092 bp, 11 predicted proteins | sample MGYA00242351_ERZ723898 | MGnify/ENA metagenome assembly ERZ723898 | reverse complement strand
CACATTATATTTATTTCCAATTTATAGATAATGGATTTATAATAGATACTTACAGCGCCATGCTGAATGGATTGAAAGAGGCATCTGCAGGACAGGCAATTCTTCCCATTGAACAAGTTGAGGAAGCAATGAATATCATTTCTGGATTAAGTGCCTTACAACTTACCATGCAAATTATTTACCAAAATATATTTTGGGGATTTTTACTGGCCTTTCCAACGGCCTTATTAATTATGAAACGTAATAAACAATAAACAAGATGGATATTTCTGTAGTTGTTCCTTTATATAACGAAGAGGAGTCTTTACCTGAGCTGTATGCCTGGATTGAACGCGTAATGCAGGCAAATCATTTTACGTACGAGGTTATTTTTGTAAATGATGGTAGTACAGACCATTCGTGGCAGGTCATCGAATCATTAAAAAACAAGTCAACTCATGTAAGAGGTATAAAATTTCGCCGGAATTATGGAAAATCACCGGCTTTGTTCTGTGGCTTTGAACGTGCAGAAGGAGATGTTGTCATTACAATGGACGCTGACTTGCAGGATAGCCCGGATGAAATACCAGAATTATACAGAATGATCATGGAAGATGGCTATGACCTGGTTTCGGGATGGAAACAAAAACGATATGATCCGTTATCTAAAACAATTCCTACAAAACTGTTTAATGCTACGGCACGTAAGGTTTCAGGCATTAAAAATCTGCACGACTTTAACTGTGGTCTTAAAGCTTATCGCAAAGAGGTTATAAAAAATATTGAAGTTTATGGTGAAATGCACCGCTATATTCCTTATCTGGCTAAAAATGCCGGGTTTAAGAAAATAGGAGAAAAAGTAGTTCATCATCAAGCTAGAAAATATGGTAAAACTAAATTCGGACTCAACCGCTTTGTAAATGGATACCTGGACCTGATAACATTGTGGTTCCTTTCTAAATTTGGCGTAAAACCAATGCACATATTCGGATTTTTAGGTTCGATTATGTTCATTTTGGGATTTATTTCCGTAATTATTGTCGGTGTATCAAAATTATATGCCATGCATACAGGTCAGGATTATCGGTTAGTTACTGACAGTCCTTATTTCTTTTTGTCACTGACAACCATGATTTTGGGTACCCAGCTGTTTTTAGCAGGCTTTATCGGTGAACTAATAGCAAGAAATGCCCCAGAACGCAATAATTATAAAATAGAAAAAGAACTGTAGTCATGAAAAAATTTACTGTTATTGCTTTTTCTTTATTCTTTATATGTAGTTGGTTGTGCGGATGTAATGAAAGCGACTGTTCACTGGTTACAAACTCAATGGCTCGTTTTACAATTTCAGACCAACATGGGAATGCACTGAAATTCACCAATAACATTACCATAAGCGCCATTACGAAAGCTGATGTAACTCGGCATGACACACTGCCAGACGGTAGCATAAAAGATGTAATCGTATACGATTCATTGCTGACAGATACACTCATCAATCAAGAAGCCATTGAAGGCAGTTTCAGCATTCCGCTATCCTATAACGATTATACAGCTTACGTACTGCATTATGAACAAAATTTGCGAGATACCATACGGGTAAACCACATAAACCGCCCCTATTTTACTGATTTGGAATGTAGCGCACTAATGTTTTACGAAGTAAAGGAGATAAGCTATACCCGGCACATGCTGGACTCGGTTATTGTTACCAATGCAGAAATAAATAATTATGAGAAAGAAAATTTTAAAATATATTACACTGTTAATCAGTAGCATATTGCTATGCTTTCCTCTTCATGCTCAAAATCCAGAACGCACAGAAGCAAATAAGAAAGAGGAACATAAAGAAGATATTCCATTGTTTAACGGTGTGTCTGTAGGTGTTGATATAAGCGGAGCAGCAGGAAAAGTACTTGGAGGAAATCGGTTTAGTGGAGAAGTACAAGGCAAAATCGATTTGATGAACCGTTTTTTTCCTACAGTAGAAATTGGTTGGGGAAATACAAACACAACCAGTGCTTCTACCAATCAACACTATAAAATGAGTGCACCTTATTTTCGCATAGGAGCAGATTATAATTTTTTCCATAAAAAAACACATCTGCCAGGATATATCTATGGAGGTCTTCGCTATGGTTTTTCCAGTTTCAGCTATGACGTGGATATTCCTCCTATGACAGACCCTACGTTTGGTAATACCTCTATAAGCGGAAGCTATCATGGAATAACCAGTAGTGCACACTGGCTGGAAGTGGTAGCAGGTATTCATGTCAAGGTTTACAAAAATTTCTGTATGGGATGGAGTCTCCGATACAAATCAATGCTTAACCTTGGGAAAGGATACAATACAGAACCATGGTATATCCCCGGATTCGGGAAAAATACCAAAACAGGATTTGGAGTTTCTTATAGTTTGATCTATTATATACCGATACATCTGTTATGACACTTTTTGAAACTATTTTATTTGCCATCAGCCTGGGAGTTGACTGTTTTACTGTATCAATTGCCAGTGGAATCATCCTAAAACGGTATAATTGGCCAGTATTTGTTAAAATGGCATTTTTCTTCGGATTGTTTCAGGCGCTTATGCCTCTTATAGGCTGGCTGGCTGCTTTTCAGTTTGCTTCGCTCATACAAGATTATGATCACTGGATTGCTTTTGTCTTGCTGGCTTTCCTCGGTATCAGAATGATAAAAGAAGGATGCAAAAATGAAGAAGAATGCAGCTTTAACCCCACTAAGCTTAAAGTAATTTTAACTTTGGCTGTAGCTACCAGTATCGATGCACTGGCTGTAGGAGTTACATTTGCATTCATGCAGATGAATGGATTCAAAGCTGTTCTAGGGCCTATAGGCATGATAGGTATAGCTTCTTTCCTAATGTCATTGGCAGGAAGTATAATCGGAGTAACTTTTGGTAAACGCTTTCGTTTCCGCATGGAAATTGTAGGAGGAATTGTACTGATTGGCATCGGAACAAAAATTTTAATTGAACATTTATTAGGTTACTAACTAAATACTTAAACAATGGGTAAGAGAAACTTAAAATGGCAATTGCCTTTTTTACTGGTACTGATTGTTGGTACCATACTTATATTGAGAAAACAAGCTCCTTTCCAAACAAATCAAGGCATGATATTTGGCACATTATACAAAATAACGTACCAATCAAAAACTGATTTACATGCAGAGATAGAAGAAGAATTGAAAAAAGTAGACTTCTCCTTATCTCCATTCAACAAAGCTTCTGTAATTACAAAAATCAATGAAAACAGCTCAGACAACGTTGACCAAATGTTTGCTGATGTTTTTAAGCTGTCTAAAGAAATTTCAGCCGAAACTCGCGGAGCCTTTGATATTACAGTTGCCCCACTGGTTAATGCTTGGGGATTTGGTTTCAAAAATGCAGCCAATGTAGATTCACTTACCATCGATAGCCTATTGAATTTTGTTGGAATAGACAAAATAGACCTTGTAAACGGAAAAATAATCAAGAAAGACCCCCGCGTAATTCTAGACTGTAGCTCAATAGCCAAAGGATACGGTGTAGATTGCGTTGCCCGCCTGTTAGACAGCAAAGGTATCAAAAACTACATGGTAGACATTGGCGGTGAAGTAGTAGTAAAAGGACAGAACCCACAAATGAATAACTGGCGTATCGGGATTAATAAGCCTGTAGACGACTCTTTGTCTGTAAATCAGGAGTTGCATACCGTAGTAACGGTTACAAATGTCGGCATTGCTACATCAGGCAACTACAGAAACTTTTATTATAAAGATGGCAAAAAATATGCACACACTATAAACCCACATACCGGCTACCCCATCCAGCACAATATCCTTTCTGCAACAGTTATTGCAAAAGATTGTGCTACAGCCGATGCTTATGCAACTGCATTTATGGTATTAGGACTAGATTCAGCCAAAGCTGTTTGCGCAAAAAATCCTGATATAGATGCCTTCTTTATTTGCGATAACGGAAATGATAAGCTATTTACATATGCTACAGAAGGTATGCAGAAATACCTGAAATAACAAAAAAAGAAAAGTCGGAAAACACCGTATAAACATCGTTGTTTTCCGACTTTTCTATATTATCCAATATATGATTTATTAATCTACAAGAACAGAAGGTTTTAAAGAGCTATTGCCTATCAGTTCCATAGCTTCCTGCTCTGTTCCCGAAAAAGGTCCTGATGCCTCCAGCTTAAGCGTAGATATAGCAGCGGCAAAACAACCGGCTTCCATATAATCAGCTCCCTGATTACGTTTGTACAGATATCCCATAACATAGGTATCACCACATCCTGTTGCATCGACTACTTCACGTGGAGGATATGCTGGGATTTTATAAAACACACCATTTGCATATATCAATGAGCCCAAACTACCTAACGTAAGCAAAACCTCTTTTACTCCCCACGCAGCCAACTGCATGGCAGCTTGTTTAGGGTCTGTATATCCGGTAATAACTTCCGCTTCGTGCTCGTTTACTTTCAAAATATCAATATACTTCAGCGCTTCAAGTTTCTCAGTCCAGTCAACAGCAAAAACTTTTTCACCACGTACCTCGCGCAAGTAACCTTGCGCATCTACGCTTAATGTACCTTTAGCTGATAAGTATTTAACCAATTCCAGCGGAAAATCGTCCGACAACAAACTTCCCAAATGGAAATAACGAGCTTCTTCGTCCTGAAGGTGTTCAACAGCAAACGGATCAGCCTTAGCCAAGACGCGCTGGGTACGGTTATCTTGATTCTCTCCATACGTATTTTCAAAATAAACCGTATGCTTGCTGGGAATCACCTTTACCTGTACCCCTAATGCTCTGATTTCATCTACCGACTGGTATTCACTAGGTGCCAATGCCGTAACAAGTTTATAATTTTCAGCATGTTCAAGATGTCTGATTCCATGTGAAAAATAATAGGATGTACCACCTGGCATGTAAGTTGTCTTCTTTGGAGTCACAATCTTATCCAAGGTGATATGACCTATACAACAAATATCATTCATGTCTAATATAATATAGTAATTTTAAATCAGTAATAAATCAGAATACAGTACGTATCATAAATCGGATTCCCCACTTACTTGCAGTAGGAAGTTCATTATAAGTCAGACGACGTACATATTCCACATGCAACAGCTTGAATATGTTATGAATACCGGCAATTACCTCTACATAAGGCTTCTTAGGATCCATAACATAGCTGGAGGTGCTATACTGACCTGCAGCATTATAATGACCGGGGAACATCATTAAATAAGGGTCATTCTGATTTTGAGGCAAATAAGGATTATTCTTGTCTGTCAAGGTTCCCCACAAACATTTCACCCCAATAAATTCACGCCATTTCAGTTTCTGAAGCAAGGGAATACGGTTAAAGATCTTACCTTGCATATTCCAGGATACATCCAATGAGGCATAACGGTCATTCAGGAACTCCATATTGTTTATCAAGTTGAAAGTCTCATTCTGAATGATATACGACAAATTGGCAGCAGGCATGATAAGCAACGGGAACGGAACACGATTCCACTGCACACCACCCTTAACATAGGTATCTATATTTCCCCATGAGCCTAACCACAAACGCTTGTAGATACCAGCTTCGGTCATATTATAATGATAGTCAGAGCCCAAAATACCTTTGACACCTACAGTATGTGTCAAAGTAAACACTGGAGCATCAAAATTAACCGGTATACGGCGTTGCTTGGTATTGACGAATGTTTCTCCCGGTGCATAACGCAAGCCTACTGTAGCTTCAGCCATGGTAATATCATGTACATTATATGGCGATGAAATAAACTCATTTCCACTTATTGTTCCATTACTGATAGCCTGCTGTAAAGCCTGCTCACCAGCCATGGTCCGGTAAAACAGCTTACCACACGGTTCGTAGTTCACATGCGATAACGACACAGTTGTCTTTAAACCGGTTTCCTGTTCAAGCTCATACTTCACCGAAGCCTTACGTTCATAATTGTACTGGTCTACCGTACAAACCTTCCAAGCGGTAAACACATTATCCTTATCAGTACTGATATATTTATCCGATGGAACAGAGTTATCATACTTATAAGTGAATGTCAGTGAATTCTTTGGGAACTCTCGAGGTAAATATTCTTTCTTATTAAATGAATATTCTACTTCTGCCATATATTTAGACTTTTGGTCTTTAAAGCCGTATGCATAATAACCTTTCAGGAAAAGGTGTGGATGCAAATTGGCAGTAGTCTGCGCAGAAGCTCGCAAACGCCATCCGTCAATATAGTTATTACTGATAACAGTATTAATAGGACCTATATCCACTTTGCTGGGATGATCTTTCGTTCCTGTTTCCACAAAGTTTTCGATAAAGGCTTTCAATACAAAAATAGCATACTTAAATCCTTTTATCTTAGTCAGATTATCAACAAACTGATCCATTTTACCTTCTGATTTGGTCAATTCAGTCTGACGATATTCACTCCAGAACTCATCTCCACGCATCATTGCGTTTACATCCTTTATCTCTGATCCTTTCTTATTAAAAAGCTTATCGGGCAAAGGTTCAAAGCTATAATCTGTATAGCGGGTTGTACGCCTTACCTGATAATGGCCAAGCGCCTTAAAGAACGTAAGTTCACAAATCATGTCATCATCTTTCAAAACCCATTCACCAGTAGGCAATTCCTCAAACTTCTGGTCAATGCTCAGATTGTCCACAAAGTTAATATCCGTCTTTTTAGGCAGATTAAGCTTACATTGTTTCACACGAAAAGTAGAATCGGCCAAAATATACAGATGACCTGTAAATCCAAAATCCTGAGAATGGTTGGGGACAAACGTCAAATGAAAGCATTTATCTTTCTCAACGTATACAGTATCCATGATGTAATACTTATAAAAAGAAATACCATTATCAGACACCGGACTATCTAATGGATATTGCAGCAAACGAACTCTGTCCTGGTATATATTCACATCCTGAAATACATCTTTAAGCACCGTAGTCAGCATATCACCTGTATTGAACAGCTCATTCACACCCGATGAGTTCATACCTTTGATGATATTTTTCTCCGATTCCGGATCTTTACGATATATTTTTTGAGTTACTGTTTCATCCACTGAAAGCGGCAAAATATTCTTTCCCGTTTCGGCACAATATTCTACCTGATCTTTAAAGAAAGGATATTTCTGAAACAGTTTGGATTCTTTCAACGAGTCAGCCGTAATATTATTCAGCGAAAGCGTTATCTTCTGGTATTTGTTATAATTGAAAAAGTCATTGACCTTCAAATCACTGACCTTTTTAGATTTAACCACCTTCTTCATCAGCTCTACAGCTGGATTATTCTTTCGAGAATATTTCTCTTTCTTAGGTTTAACTACAACTTCAGCCAACATCTGGTCTTCGGAAGCCATTTTAATGTTAAGTTCTCCAGTTTTAGCAGAAACAGTTACTTGTTGAGTTACGTAACCTACAAAAGAAAAAGTAAGTTTATTCCATCCCGTATGATACGGTATTGCATATTTTCCGTCGATATCAGTGATAACTCCTACTCCTTTACCTTCATAATACACATTCAAATAAGGAATTGGCTCTCCGGTATCCTTATCCGTTACAACTCCATGTATTTGTGCAAAGATCTGACCTACGCAAAGGAATAGAGATATAAATAAAAAACAAAGTATTTTCTTTACCATAAATATACTAATAACGTATTGTAAATGACTGCAAAGATAAGAAAGTTTATGATGGCGAACAAACGCAAAGTCCTACAATACGAAATATCAGCCTGTTTTTTTGACAATATAACCAATTTTATCTCGCATTACCTATCAACCCCTTTATCCAGAGCGTATTGCAAGCAATTCCAAACAGCAATCTATAATATACTTTAATTAATGGAAGAAAAGTCTTTCATCCTGAGAATACGCTTGTGTTATCGCAATGATTTTGTAATTTTGTACGATGGCAACAAACGAAAGATAGAACCATGATAAAAGCAGAAATCCAGAATATTAAATTACGTTTCGGCATTATAGGAAACAATGAAAGTTTGAACAGAGCCATTGATATTGCCATACAAGTAGCTCCTACAGACCTTTCTGTATTAGTTACAGGTGAAAGCGGTGTTGGAAAAGAGAATTTTCCACAAATCATTCATCAGTTCAGCCGCCGAAAACATGGCCCCTATATTGCCGTCAACTGTGGAGCTATCCCTGAGGGAACACTTGACGCCGATCTATTTGGCCACGAAAACGGAGCCTTCACGGGTGCCATAAGTGACAGAAACGGTTATTTTGCCGAAGCTAACGGTGGCACAATCTTCCTAGACGAAGTTGGCGAATTACCGATGTCCACACAAGCACGCTTGCTTCGCGTACTTGAAACGGGCGAATATATGAAAGTCGGATCATCAAAAGTTCTTAAGACAGATGTGAGAATTGTAGCTGCCACTAACGTGGATTTCTCGGCTGCCATTGCTGAAGGGAAATTCAGAGAAGACTTATTCTACCGTCTGAACACTGTTCCCATTAAAGTTGCTCCATTAAGGGAAAGACAAGAGGACATTCCATTGCTTTTCAGAAAATTTGCAAACGACTTTGCAGAGAAATATCATATGCCTGCCATTCAGCTGAACGAAGAAGCCAAACAACTGCTCATTTCTTACTCATGGCCGGGAAATGTCAGACAATTGAAAAATATCACCGAACAGATTTCTATCATTGAAACTAACCGGGATATAACTGCTGATATTTTAAAGCATTACATTCCAGAGGAACCGACAGCAGTCATGTATCCGGCTCTTTTGTCTGGCTATGCCGGCAAAGACAGTAAAAGCTTTGAAACAGAACGGGAAATATTATACAAAGTATTATTCGACTTGAGGAATGATGTAAACGAGCTAAAAAAACTGGTACACAATATCATGGCCGAAAGAGGTAGTGTTCCGGCAGGACATACAACAGAAACTGCCGTACATTTTATTCCGGAAACTCCGGTAAGCATGGTGGCACAACCGGTCAAAACAGAAACTAACGTAACTGGAATTACCCCCGTTTCAAACATCAATATTTTACCGCAAATAGAACATAAACAGGCTAATGCCGAAATACAAGATACGGAAGAATATATTGAAGAAAACCTGTCGCTGGATGAAGTGGAAAAGGAAATGATAAAAAAAGCTTTGGAAAAACATAAAGGCAGAAGAAAAAATGCAGCACAGGATTTAAAAATATCAGAAAGAACATTATATAGAAAAATAAAAGAATATGGCTTGGATTAAATCAGGGAAAATTATTTGCAGCAACCTGCTGGGTGTAACGCTTTGCATCGTATCAGCATGTACGGTTTCGTATAAATTTAACGGTTCATCTATCAATTACGAAAAAACAAAAACCATTTCTTTCGAAAACTTCCCCAACCGCTCGCAGGCTTTTGTATGGGGTCCAATGGAATCTATGTTCAATACGGCTCTGCAAGATATGTACATGCAACAAACTCGGTTGAAACAGGTTAAAAACAATGGAGACCTGCAATTATCGGGTGAGATTACAAACTACGATGCCTACAACAAGGGAGTTGGTTCAGATGGTTATTCTACAATGGCCGAATTAAGAATGACAGTTAACGTCCGCTTCGTCAATAACGCCAACCACGCAGAAGATTTTGAACAGCAGTTCTCATCCAGCCGAGAATATAACTCTAGCCAGCAACTTTCCAGTGTGCAGGAGGAATTGGTAAACCAGATGATCAAGGAAATTGTAGAACAGATTTTCAATGCAACTGTAGCTAACTGGTAAACAAGGAAACGATGAACTTAAACCTACAAAACTGGATTGCACATCCAGATAAGCTAAATCAGGAAACGCTGTTTGAATTGAAGGAGATGATCGATCAATACCCTTATTTTCAGACAGCACGCTTATTATATCTCAAAAACCTGTATTTGCTAAACGACCCTTCTTTCAAAGAAGAACTTAAGAGAAATGCTCTTTATATGGCAGATCTGAGTATTCTGTTTTATTTCATAGAAGGTGAAAAATTCACTCTGCCCAAAACTGCTCAAACAGAACTTACTGCTACAAACAGCAGCAGTAGAACATTAGACTTAATTGATCGTTTCTTGGCTGAGTCATGCGAACGTGAGCAGGAGCTTACCAAGGAAACAGAGAATTCTATCCCTATGGAGATCAGTGTAGACTACTCAAACGTCTTACTCAGCAATGCTGATCAGCCAAATGATTCTGCTCAATCAGTTCCCGCTATGAAAGGACAAGATTTAATCGACTCATTCCTGGAACAAACGGCATGCGATTCTCCTTCTTCCCGACAAGAGGAACCGACCGAAACTTCTTCTCTGACAACAGATGAAGAAACACCCATGCCTTTGGAAGAAGAAAACGAAGAAAGCTTCTTCACAGAAACATTGGCTAAAATTTACATAAAACAACAGCGATACGAGAAAGCACTGGAAATTATTAAAAAATTAAATTTGAAATATCCAAAAAAAAATGTTTACTTTGCAGACCAAATTAGGTTTCTAGAAAAACTGATTATTAACGCTAAATCAAAATAAAAGAAAATGTATCTATTATTAGTAGGATTAATGGTTCTAGCTGCCTTACTGATGTGTTTTGTTGTATTGGTACAAAATTCTAAAGGTGGAGGCTTGTCGTCTAGCTTTGCAGCATCAAACCAAATTATGGGTGTACGCAAAACTACAGACTTTATCGAAAAATTAACTTGGGGATTGGCTATTTTTATGGTTGTCGTAAGCATCGCAATCTCTTACGTTATCCCAACTACTTCTGTTGAAGAATCTGTAATGATGAACAAAGCATTGCAGGAACAGAAAACCAACCCGCTGAATGCTCCTTCAGGATTTGCTGCTCCTCAGCAAGAAGAACAGCCTGCTGCTACAACAACAGCTCCTGAAAACAACAACACTGAAACAGAAAAAGCAGAATAATAAAGCTTTTAAATTCGAAAAAAACGGTTACTTCACACAAAGTAACCGTTTTTTTTGCTCAATAAAGTTCCATATTAAAAAATAGCATATACTCATCTCAAGACTTCATAGGCTCACCCGATTTTTAGTGGGGCAA
>ENA-UOJO01004887-UOJO01004887.1-human-gut-metagenome-genome-assembly--contig:-P57-NODE-4887-length-11102-cov-3.941975_pt1 | contig 11102 bp, 5 predicted proteins | sample MGYA00242351_ERZ723898 | MGnify/ENA metagenome assembly ERZ723898 | reverse complement strand
TGAAAAGTTGGATATTAGTGCTACTTATCCGAAGGAGACAGAACGTTTAAAGAATTATTTGTATAAGCAGATGGATGCTTATCAAAAATCGTTTGAGGGAAAAGAATATGGCCAGGAATCTGTAGAGCGTATGAAGCAGCCGTGGCATTCTATATTTGAATATAGTCAGAGAAAATGAAATAGAGGTTCATTAGCTTAACTCCTGGACGAAGACGTATTTTTTTACTGCTGATTCGCCATAAACTATAATTACTATTATTATGAAGAAAATTTTAAATGCAAGTTTCGGTTGTCTGATTGCTTTGTGTCTGCTTGGAGGTGGAACTTTCTCGCCGGCACAAGCCGAGACTGTACAGAAAAAAGAGAGTTTTCAAGTCGGTAAACAAGCTTTTCTGCTGAATGGGAAACCTTTTATCATTAAAGCTGCCGAGATTCATTATCCCCGCATTCCGGAACCCTATTGGGAACATCGCATCCTTTTGTGCAAGGCCTTGGGTATGAATGCCATCGGTCTATATGTCTTTTGGAATCTGCATGAAACGGAGCCGGACCAGTTTGATTTTTCCGGGAATAAGGACATTGCAAAATTCTGCCGTCTGGCCCAGAAACACGGCATGTATGTAATTGTCCGTCCGGGTCCTTATGTTTGTGCAGAGTGGGAAATGGGGGGATTGCCCTGGTGGCTGTTGAAGAAAAAAGATGTACAGCTTCGTACGCTTGACACTTATTACATGAGTCGGGTTGAGAAATTTATGAAAGAAGTAGGCAAACAATTGTCCGGCCAGCAGATAACCAAAGGTGGCAACATCATTATGGTACAGGTAGAAAACGAGTACGGCTCTTATGCTACCGACAAACCTTATGTATCCGCCATACGCGATATTGTCCGTAAATCCGGCTTTACTGAGGTCCCCTTGTTCCAATGCGACTGGAGTTCTAACTTTATGAACAATGCATTGGATGATTTGCTTTGGACTGTAAATTTCGGGACTGGAGCCAATATAGATGCCCAGTTTAAAAAGCTGAAAGAAGTTCGCCCGGATTCACCGCTTATGTGCAGCGAGTTCTGGAGTGGCTGGTTCGATCATTGGGGACGCAAGCATGAAACCCGTGATGCCTCTACGATGGTTTCAGGAATAAAAGATATGCTGGACCGCAATATATCTTTCAGTCTTTACATGACACACGGAGGAACTACCTTCGGATGGTGGGGCGGTGCCAATAATCCTCCTTACTCGGCTATGTGCAGCTCTTACGATTACGATGCTCCTATCAGCGAAGCAGGCTGGACTACCCCAAAATATTATCAGTTACGCGAGCTGCTTCAGCATTATCTGCCAGAGGGAGAAAAGCTTCCAGAACCTCCTGCAGCTATTCCGGTAATCAGTATCCCTGCTATTACCGAATGGAAATCAGCTCCCTTGTTTGATAATCTGCCCGAGCCGAAACTCTCGGATGCAATTCTTCCGATGGAAGATTTAGGTCAAGGATGGGGAACTATTTTGTATCGTACTACATTGGACACAGATATAGAAGACACTCTTTATATTGATGAAGTGCACGACTGGGCTCAGGTATTTGCCGACGGAAAACTCTTGGGACGTATGGACCGCCGTCGTGGAGAATTCAGTTTACCTTTGACCGGGAAAATAACAAAAGGAACTCGTCTGGATATTTTGGTTGAGGCTATGGGCCGTGTGAACTTTGATAAATCCATACACGACCGTAAAGGAATCACCCGCAGTGTTGAAGCTATGGTTCGAGGCCGGAAAACTCCGTTGAATAACTGGAAAATCTATAACCTTCCACCATTTTATGACTTTGTGGCCGACAAGCATTATCAATCCCAGCGTTCAGTATCGTCTCCAGCCTATTATAAAGCGACATTCACTCTGGATAAAGTAGGAGATACATTCCTTGATATGCAGACTTGGGGAAAAGGTATGGTTTGGGTAAACGGCCATGCTTTAGGACGTTTCTGGGAAATCGGTCCTCAGCAGACACTTTTTATGCCTGGATGCTGGCTTAAGAAAGGAAAGAATGAAATTATTGTACTCGACTTGAAAGGTCCTTCACAGACGGTTGTCCGCGGATTGCAACAACCTATACTGGATATGCTCCGGAAAGAGCAAATCCGTTCCGGACGCGTCAATAAAAATGATTTAAAGATGGAAAAGCTGGAAACAGCTCACCGTGGCACATTTAAAAAAGCTAACGGCTGGCAGGAAGTGAAGTTTGCCGGCGTTAAGTCGGGACGCTATTTTTGCTTGGAAACACTTTCTGGCTTTGGAACAGATAAGCAAACTGCGATAGCAGAACTGGACGTATTGGACAAGTCGGGTAAGCCGGTGTCGCGTGAAAAATGGCAGATTGTTTACGCCGACAGTGAGGAAACAGAGGGTGGAAACTATACAGCCGAGAAAGTATTTGATTTACAGGAAAGCACTTATTGGCTGACGAAGAAAGGTTCATCATTTCCGCACTGCATCATTATCGATTTAGGAAAGCAATACGAAATAGGCGGTTTCCGTATGTTGCCCCGTGCTGAAAAAGGAGCTCCTTCTGTTCCGGGAAACTATCAGATACGTGTAGGAAATACCATAAAATGAAATATGCAGATTTTAATCTATTGAAAAACAAGTAATAAAAATAAACATGAAAACCATAAAACGCATTATTTATAGCAGCTCATTGCTTTTGCTGAGTGCAACCCCTTTATATGCCCAACAGGAAATGAACAAAATGTGGGGAGAAAGTCAGCAGGCCAAAGAATTATCGGTAACTGATGAACGCGGCCGTTTGTTCGAATATGGCAACTATGCAATGTTCATACACTGGGGACTTTATTCGCAATTGGCAAATGTGTGGAACGGAAAAACCTATTATGGTATTGGAGAATGGCTGATGGATATCAATATGGCCAATGCCGATAAGAACGAATATAAAGCCACGGCAAAAACCTTCAATCCCGTAAACTTTGATGCCGAAAAAGTAGCTTTGCTGGCAAAGGCTGCCGGAATGAAATACATTATTATTACCAGTAAACATCACGATGGCTTTGCCATGTATCATTCGGCTTGTGATTCCTTCAACATTGTAGACGCTACCCCTTTCAAGAGGGACCCGATGAAAGAACTTTCGGAGGCATGCAAAAAACACGGTCTGGGATTTGGGTTCTATTATTCGCATAATCAGGACTGGACCACACCGGGAGCTTCCGGCGCACCTCGGGTAGATGCTGCGGGCAATCCGAAAACATTCGAAGACTATTTCCGTGAAAAGTGCCTTCCGCAGGTCGAGGAGATAACCAGAAACTATGGTGATATTGAGCTGGTATGGTTTGATACACCAGGAAGTATTCCTCAGGAATATGCTCAGAAGCTGGTTGATGTAGTTCGTAAAAACCAGCCGAATGCTTTAGTTTCAGGCCGTGTCGGATATAATTTAGGCGACTACATGACACTGGGTGACATGGAAGTTCCGTTAGAGAACATCGACGGTTTGTGGGAAAGCGTTGATGTAACGAACGATGCATGGGGCTATGCCTGGTACGACCAGAACTGGAAGTCTCCCAAACTGATTCTGAAAAACCTGATTTCAACAGTGGCCAGAGGAGGTACTTATATGCTGAATGTAGGTCTTGACGGAACCGGTGACATACCCGATATGGTATCGAAAACTTTACAGGCTTCCGGAAAATGGATTACACGTTATCCACAAGTTATTTACGGAGCCGGTGCTTCTCCTTGGAAACATGCATTGCCATGGGGAGATGTCGTATGTAATCAAGGTAAACTTTATCTGTGTGTGTACGATTGGCCTACATCCGGAAAATTATATTTACCCGGACTACGGAATAAAGTGAAATCGGCATCTGTATTGCAGGAAGATGGCAAAAAGCAGCGTATCCGCTGTCGTCAGGAGAATGGATGGACAGAATTTCAAGTTCCCTGTAAGCAACCTGATGCTTTGGTCAGCATTATAGAGCTGGTACCGGATGGTTCTGAAATTTCGGTAGATAATATTCAGGCAGTTGACCCGGAAATGGGAATTAAAGACCTGTCTGTAAAATTTGCCAAGACAGAATCCTGCGATGTCTACAAGTCCAGCTGGATGGAGAAATTCGGCGAGTGGAAACATGTTTACTGTACCGGTAATTTAAACCGTGGAGGAAAACTGACTTGGATGCTGGCTGTAAATACTCCGGGGGTATATCATCTGGAAGTCAAAGCCAGGGGCAAGGGACGTGTTGTGTGGAAAGCAGAAACAGATGAGGGGTATGCTATCCAGAATCAGCAGGGAGTTTCTGATATTTTCTGCAACCGTCCTATCGGCTGGATTCGGATTGATAAGGCTGGAACGCATACTATTACTGTAAAACAGTTGGAAGGTGGAGCTGTAGATTTGTCGGCTATAACGCTTGTGCCTGTGGCGTTTGAATAATTTTTTCTTGGAAATGTTTTAAAACTATGAAAAAGATCGTTTTACTTTCAGCTTTATTTTTTAATGCTGTAGGTCTTTCGGCACAATATGCATTAGATTTAAGTAAGGTGAAATACCCTTCTTTGGAATATTTGGAGATGGGAAATGCTGGTCCTTCCGGAAAAGAAATAAAAGTAAATAATCTGTATCTTGAAGAAGGTGGAGTCCCTCAACTCCCGGTTATGGGCGAATTTCATTATTGCCGTATGAATCCGGAGTATTGGAAGGACGTACTGTTGAAGATGAAATCCTCTGGGGTTAATATTGTTTCTACATATTGCCTTTGGAATCTTCATGAAGAATTTGAAGGCGAACTGTCGTGGAAAGGTCATCTGGATGTCCGTCGTTTTGTTGAACTGTGTAAGGAGGTTGGTTTGAAAGTACACCTGCGTCTTGGTCCTTACTGTAATGCCGAAATACGCAGTGGTGGATTACCCGACTGGATTGTAAACAATAAGTCATTGGAGCCCCGCTCCAATGACCCGCTTTATCTGGCTCATGTAAAACGATGGTATAGCGAACTATATAAACAGGTTTCCGGATTATTGTATAAAGACGGAGGACCTATTATTGCAGTTCAGTTGGAAAACGAGTATGTAAAGCGAGGCATGATTGTTTCACACCTTACCCGGTTAAAGCAAATGGCTGTCGAAATTGGTTTTGACGTTCCTTTATACTCAATGACACACTGGATGGACAGTGAATATCCTAAAGGGGAAATTGTTCCTTATGCCGGATTTTACATAGAGGCTCCTTGGACCGCTTCCGGTAAGAATGAGATTCCAACCGGTAATTTTGAATTTTTTACTTATAACCGTTTATCAGACAATATTGGTACTGATATTATCAAGATTGAAGGCGAAGTGGAATCACTGAGTGGTGAAAACAATGACTCTCCGTTTTTTACATGCGAGGTAGGTGTAGGTACTACTGCTTTTTACCATCGCCGTGCTGTAGTTCCTGAAGAGATGGCTGGTGAGATGATTAATCTTCGGTTGGGATGTGGGGTGAATCTGATGGGATACTATATGTATGCCGGAGGAACAAATCCTGTGGGAAAATTTACAACGATGCAGTCGTCTGGTCCAAGGGGCAGCTATGACTATCAGGCACCAGTCCGTGAGTTTGGAACATTGGGGACGGTCATGCAGGAAGTAAAAAAGTATAATTATTTTATGAACGACTTTGGTACAGCTTTAGCTCCTGCAGTGGCCTATTTGCCGATATCCAATCAGAAAAGAGAAAATTTGCAATGGGCAGTCCGCTCGGATGGAAAAAGTGGATATCTGTTTTGTTCCAACTACCTTTATAAGCACAAACGGAAAGATTTTAACAATGTACAGTTCAAGGTTAAGCTCAGTGAAGAAACCTTCCGGATACCAAGAAAGGAGGTAACCGTAAAAGGAGGAACTTACTTTTTATGGCCTTTTAATTTGTCGCTTGACGGCATCTTGCTGAAGTATGCCACTACTCAGCCGATATGCTCTTTAAAAGAGCCGGGATGTATTACTTATTTCTTTTTTGAAGATGATTCCATTCCGGCAGAATATCTGATAGAGAATAAAGAAATTGCTGCTATCAAGGTTAACAATGTGACTTGTAAGAAAGAACGTGGATGCTATTTCCTGGATGAAGTTACGGCAGGGAAAGACTGTGTTATCGAACTGCAAAAACATGATGGCACACAAGTAAGACTGGTAACCTTGACAGAAGAAGAATCGGATATGCTGTGGAAAGGAACACTGAAAGGAAAAGAATATGTAGTACTTACTTCCTCTTCACTGGTCGTGGATGATGACAAAATGGTTCTGATTGATAATAATGCCAGCGTTTCTGCTGATTTTTATAAGAACGGTCATTTCTTAAAAAAATATTTCAAGAAAGAGGTGCAGCCTGTTCAGGCAAAGATTCGCCCACTTGCACCTATGGATGGTAGTTTATGTATCGCTTCATCGGATGGGAAAGGTATGCATCGTCAATTTGTATTACGTTCTTTTTCGGATATAGAACATGCTTATTTACGTTTTTCATCGGCAGAAAGCACTATGTGTTATTTGAATGACAGTCTGGTAACCGTTCAAAATACCGGTAATTATTACTGGGCAGATGTGACATCGCTGCTTTGCTTGGAGGCAAATGACTGGAAGTTTATAGGTAAGGAACAAGCCGGAGTTGCTGCAGAACTCGAAATTTTATTAAAAAATGGTCGGCGTATTGTTTGGAATACAAATGAAACCTGGATGCAGAACGGAAAAAATATTCCTGTGACAATAGTAGAAAGTGGGATAAAACCAGACCAGTATGCACCTCAAGAGCATTTGGCTTTGTATGCGATAAATGTTCCCAGACCCGTACCAGGAGATGAGGAAACCAGAATGTATATAACTTATAGAGGTGATGTGGCAAATTTGTATCAAAACGGACATTTGGCCGCAGATTCTTATTACGATGGGACAGAGTGGATTGTAAGCGTGAACAGATTAAAGGAGGCCGCTGACATTAATCCTGTCGTAATTCGTCTTACAGGATTGGAAAATGCCGAAGTGCCGATTTATTTTGAAAAGAATGTCAATCCTTCTGAATGCGTTTTTCCTGCTATTGATTCAGTTAAGGTAATACGGGAAAACCGTTTTTATATATCGGAAGAAGATTCGAAATAGAATTGTATGTGTATACAAATGTTAAAATATTGTTTTTTTTAGATGCCTTGTAAGGGATTTGATGTTTTCAAGGATATACAATACAAAGCCAGGCAAAATGGACTATATAGAATTATTAGATAAATATATGCAAGGTGCTACTTCTCCCGAAGAGGAGAAGCAGCTATTGCAGTGGATACAAAATAATAGCTATGCCCGCGCTACTATTCTTGCACACTATGAAAAACACTGGGCCAGACATTCTCGTGATGAAGTTCCCGCAGAACTTCAACACGAGATGTTGATGAATATTAAAAGAAAGATGCATGCTCAGTCTACATCTGGAATCAAAAATATGCCAATAGGTAGTAAAGGTAAAAAGATTTTATGGTTAGAGGTTATGAAATATGCGGCGGTGATACTGGTAACCATTAGTGTTGCAGTATCCTCCACATATTTTTATCTTTCATCTTCTGAGCCGGAAGGAGAATCCTTTATCGTTTATGCGGATAAGGGACAACGCAGTAATGTTGTGCTACCGGATGGAACTAAAGTGTGGCTGAATTCGGATTCCCGTTTGGAATATGATACGCATTATGGGCAGAAAGAACGAAAGGTAAAGCTCACAGGTGAGGCTTATTTTCAAGTAGCAAAAGATGTAGACCACCGTTTCTTGGTGCATACAGACATTATGGATGTGGAGGCTTTGGGGACAGCTTTTAATGTACAAGCCTATCCGGATGATGCTGAAATTATTACTACCCTGGTTGAGGGAAAAGTCCGGGTTTCTACCGGCGATAACGAAGTGGTACTTTTACCCAATCAGCTGGCTTCTTACGAACGAAATGGAGGAGTAATGAGAGTCAGTAAAATGGAGAATACAGATTATGCTACCGGTTGGATGAAAGGTGAATTTGCTTTCAGTGGTGCCAGCTTGCAGGAAATAGCCAAAGATTTGAGCCGAATGTATAATATGAGGATACAGTTTAAATCCGAGGAAATAAAAAAATATCACTTCTCTGGTGTTATCCAAAATAACAGTCTGACCAATGTGTTGGAAATAATAAGCTTGACATCACCTGTAGTGTATGAAGTACGTAATGATTCGATAATACTTGATAAGCAGTGATAATAATAAACCTTAGAACTAATAAGTTATGAAAATAAAGAAAAAAGGACCTTGAAAAAACAGAGGAGGAGTAATACCTGTACAAACTCCTCCTCCTTACTGACATTAAGCAAATCCAGTCGTATAAAGGAGAAGGTAACTTGGCGGTTCATCCATTCTCTTTTAGAGACCGATTTTGCTTGTAAAATTACGCATAAAAATGAAAAACACATTAAAAATCAATGTAAAGATGAGTAATATCAAGCATTATTTATCGAGATCTTGCCTTTGTGGTCTTTTGCTGGCGGCAAGTTTGAATTCTTATTCTCAAATTACACTGAATGCTAGGGGTGCTTCAGTAAAGTCATTAATTCATCAGATTGAAACTCAGTCCGATTATCGTTTCTTTTTTGAAGACGGATTGTCTGGCCTTTCTAAAAAAGTAAATATCAACGCTAAAGACCAGTCTATCACACAGGTTATGGATGCTATTTGCAGTCAGGCTGGTATTGGCTATACCATCAAAGGAGATAACCAGGTGATTGTTCATGCTCCCAAATCTGTCACTGTATCTGCTCAGCAGTCTGCACCAAAGAAAATTAAAGGTGTGGTAAATGATCCCACTGGAACTCCGGTAATTGGTGCCAACATTCGTGTAAAAGGAACTACAGTGGGTACAATTACAGATATTGATGGAAACTTTGTTTTGGAAGTTGATGGAAATGCAGAATTATTGGAGGTTTCGTTATAAAACTCAGGATATTCCTTTGAAAGGAAAAAAAGAGTTTACTATTGTATTAAAAGAGGATACAGAAACTTTGGATGAAGTTGTTGTTGTTGGATTTGGTACTCAAAAGAAAGCTAGTTTAACAGGGGCTGTTGCAACAGTAACAGGTGAGGATTTAGTTAAAAGACCTGTGTATAATGTTGCTTCTTCATTACAGGGTAAGTTACCAGGATTGTCTATTTCTCAGGCATCTGGACAGCCGGGAAGTGAAGGTATTAGTATGAGAATTCGTGGTATGGGAACTTTCTCAGATGCAGGTTCAGATCCTTTAGTAATTATAGATGGAATTTCAGGAGATATTAATAGTATTAATTCTTCTGATATAGAAAATATAACTGTGTTGAAAGATGCTGCTTCTGCAGCGATTTATGGTGCTCGTGCTGCTAATGGTGTTATTTTGGTTACCACTAAGAGTGGAAAAAAAGGCAAAATGAGCATTACATACGATATTAATTATGCAGTTCATAATCCGACTAGAATGCTTAAATTGATAACTAATTCGGCGGATTATATGGAGTTGAAGAATGAAGCTTTGAAAAACTCAGGTTTGTCTTCAAATAGAATGTATCCACAAGAGATAATTGACCTTTATAGAAATGCTACGGATAGGGTTAAATATCCAAACTACGATTGGATAGACTTGATGTTTAATCCTGCATTAGCTTATTCGCATAATTTAAACGTAAATGGAGGTGGAGAAAAGACTTCGTATAATACATCTTTGGGATACTCTAATCAAGATGGTGTAATGCGTGGATTTAATAATCAGAGAGTTAACTTTAGTATTAATACTAAAACTGACATTAATAAGCATATTTCTTTTGGAACAAAAGCCAATATGTATTATTATGATAGAGAAGCACCGGTTATTGGATCTACAGACTTGTTCCTTTCAACAATGGCACAAGCACCAACATATGGGCCAACTTTGCCGGATGGTCGGTATGTATATAGAGCGTATGATTTTGAAGATAACAATAAAAACCCTTATGCAAATGCGAAGGAAGCCATAGGTAATACAAAAGGTTTTGATATTAGTGCACAAGCTTGGTTAGATGTGAAATTTACGGATTATTTAACTTGGCATACTAAAGGTGCTGTTACTGGTACATTTGATAAAGCTAAATCTTTTAGACCTTTAATCCCACAATATAATTGGCATACGGAAGAATTCTCGAATAATCTGAATGTAGGAGGGACTCAAAAATCTTTAACAGTAAAGGATGAAAATGATATATTAACAACTTTATATAGCCATTTGACATTTGATAAGAAGTTCGGAGATCATGCATTAAAAGTGATGGCAGGATATAACCAGGAAACTTATAAGTATGAATATTTGGAAGGTTATAGACAAGGATTCGCAGGAAATAATTTGCATGAAATAAATGCAGGTGGAACTAATGGACAGACAACGGGCGGATCCGCTAATGAATGGGCAATTCAATCATTCTTTGGAAGATTGAATTATGATTACCAAGGTAAATATATGTTAGAGGCAAATGTTCGTTATGATGGAACATCTCGTTTGTATAAAGATTCTAGATGGGGGGCTTTTCCTTCTGTTTCTGCAGCTTGGAGAATATCTGAAGAAAAATTTATGAAATCATTAGATTTTATCAATAATTTAAAATTCAGATTGTCTTATGGCGAGCTAGGTAATCAGAATATTGGAAATTACCCTTATCAGGAGTTACTAAAACTAGATTATAATTATGTTTTTGATAATCAGACTGTGTCTTCTGGAGTTGCTCCTGAAAGATTAGCTAATCAAGCTATTTTATGGGAAAGAACTAGTTCTTGGGATTTTGGAGTTGATATGTCTGTCTTGAACAATAAATTATCATTTGTATTTGACTGGTACAGAAAGAAGACAAGTGATATTCTTCGTGGCTCTCAGATTCCAAGTAATATAGGACTAGATGCTCCAACAGTTAATGATGGTGAAGTAACCAATACAGGTATAGAATTAACAATTACTCACCAGAATCAGTTGGAAAATGGTCTTTATTATTCTATATCTGGAATGATTAATAAAAACAAGAATGAGTTAACATCTTTTGGTGAGGATGAAATAGGCACATAT
>ENA-UOJO01004880-UOJO01004880.1-human-gut-metagenome-genome-assembly--contig:-P57-NODE-4880-length-11119-cov-4.960683_pt1 | contig 11119 bp, 13 predicted proteins | sample MGYA00242351_ERZ723898 | MGnify/ENA metagenome assembly ERZ723898 | reverse complement strand
CATGCACCCACTATAAAGGATCATATACACTGGAAGCGGCAGTTATATTTCCTTTATTTGCAGGATTTATGGTCAGTCTGTTATTTTTCTTCCGGGTAATGCAGATTGAGACTGTGGTAAAAGAGGCATTATATTATTCAAGCAGGATGACAGCACTTTCATGCTGCGTAAATGATTCAGACACAGTATCTCTTGCAACAGCAAAAGCATTATTACTCAGTCAGCTAAAAGACTCTGATGTGATAAAGGATTATGTAAGAGGCGGATGCGCAGGAGTGTCAATTCTAGAAACCGAATTATCTGAAGATAGCATAAATATAAGCGCAAGGTATAAAATTAAATTGCCAATTAATTTTTGGACAATAGATGGAATTACGGTAGAGCAGCACAGCCTGAGTCATAAATGGACCGGAAAAGTAGTAGATGAAAGTGATCCGGATCCATATGTGTACTATACAGAGTATGGATCTGTATATCATACGTCAAAAAAATGTCCATATCTGGACTTGAGTATAAGATCAGTAAGCAGAACGGGTGTAGGGAGCCTGAGGAATAAGAGTGGGAGAAAATACAGCGCATGTTCTTGTGCTGCGGAAGAAATTTCTTTGAAGAATGTATACATAACAGATTACGGAATAGAGTACCATGCAAGTTTAAAATGTCCGGATTTAAAAAGAATAATACATGTATCCAGATTATCTGACGTTAAAGGAATGAGAAAGTGTGCAAAATGCAAGGGTGAGTAGATGTATAAAATAGTTCATATTTGTTTGATCATCATATTGGGAGTAATATGTGTTTTTGATATAAAAAGAAAAAAAATACCTGTTTATATGCTTATAATACTGGCAGCAGCTGGAATTATTTCTAATTTTACTGTAGGGGAGTTTGATATAGAAAAAAGAATTATAGCTATGCTGCCGGGAATGATTTTGCTTATAGTATCCATGATTACAAAACAGCAGATAGGATATGGAGATGGTATGATCATATTGATAATGGGGCTTTATATAGATATAGATGATATTTTGTCAATAGTATTATCATCGTTTTTGTTGTCATCCATCGCTGCAATAATACTTATGACGGTATTTAAAAAGAAAAAGAATTTTGAAATGGCATTTTCGCCATTTTTATTAATAGGATATGGATTGGTTAAAGGAGTGTATTTTATATGTGGCTGAGAGGCAGCTTTACCATTGAGGGAGCAATAATAATTCCTATTTTTATTTTTATGATGACAATTGTAATGAATATGAGCCTTCTCCTATATGAGGAGATTAAAGACGAGAATGAGCAGAAAGAAGTAACGGGTTGGTGGCTTGTAGATGATTTTTATAAATATCAGGATGTGAAGGAGGTATTAGATGAATTGTAGCGAAATTATATATGAGCGAAAAATGACTGGCAGTTTTATGATATTAAAAGGGGAGAATGTAAAGCAGCTGGATGAGAAAATACTATTGAAAAATAGTATAGACGGCATGCTTAAAATGGAAAAATGTTATATAAACAATGCAGTCCAGTATTGGTATAATATTTCAGGAATGCAGTCGCTTGATAACTTATGTCAATACAATGATATAAAGATTGATTTTTTAGAGAAATTAATAGTGAGTATATGCAGCCGTATTGAAGCAGTGGAAAATAATCTTGTAGATACAAAATGCCTAATGTTTTCACCAGAATTGATTTATATATCAACACAGGAAGAACAGATATATTTTACAGGATATCCGGTCGAAGAAGGAATGACTCATTCCACATTTCAAAATCTTATGGAATATATGTTGACAAAGCTGGATCATAGTGATCCGGAAGCTGTACATATCGCATACGGAATATATGAAAAAACATTAAATGGAAATTACAGCATTGCAGACATAAGAAATGCAATAGTTCAGGCAAGAGCAGAAAAGAAACCAGAAAAACAGATAGAAGATGTGGTTACTTCAATAAATATAGATCAAGTTGATGAAGCAGAAAATACTAGTCAGACTAACGAAACAAAGGCAAAATTACAGGATAAATTATTTTCAATAATAGAGAAAATTGTTGGGAAGGAAATTACATTTAAATTTAATCTAAAAAAGAAGAAAAAGAAAGAAAAATTAGCGGATGAGCCGATTGTAATAAAGCCAACAGACAGGGAAGATAGGATTGAGGAGTTTCATCCAACAGTATGTCTTAGTGATTATCGGGAACATCCTCAGGGAATGCTGTTGTATGAAGGAATGGAAAACAGACCTAATATTATAATAAAAGGCGAGTCTATAAAAATAGGGCAGGGAAATGATGCTGATGAAGTGATCAACAAAGATACGATAAGCCACTTTCATGCTATAATAAATAAAGAAAACAAGGAATTTTATCTTGAAGACCTCAATTCCACAAACGGAACATTTGTAAATGATGAAATACTTCCATACAAGCAGAAAAAACAGCTTAAGATAAATGATATTGTAAGATTTGCAGATGTAAAATACAGATTTGTTTAAGTTGCAAAACCTTCAATAAAAAATTATAATACTCACATGGATAATGTGTGAGGAAATGATTATGTACAAAAAGAAACCGTATATGACAATAGCGCTTATTGTAATAAATACATTAGTCTTCATATTATTAGAATTTATTGGTGATACAGAAGATGCTTCTTTTATGATATCACATGGTGGAATGTATCCGCCTGATATATTAGAGCATATGCAGATCTGGCGTTTTTTTACATCTATGTTTGTACATTTTGGATTTTTACATTTGCTAAATAATATGGTTTTACTTGGAGCAGCAGGTGTGATAGTCGAGGATGCTATGGGACATATTGCATTTATGGTACTTTATCTGTTAAGTGGTATTGCAGGCAGTGTACTTTCATTTGCAGGTATGATAAAAACAGATGATTATGCAGTTGCAGCAGGAGCGTCAGGGGCTATTTTTGGTCTTATAGGTGCTTTAGTGTGGATCGTTATCGCAAATAAAGGCCAGTACAAAGATCTGACAAAAAAAGGCATGATCTTTATGATAATACTTATGCTTGCATATGGATTTTCAACAAATGGCGTTGACAATTTCGGGCATGTAGGCGGATTGGCAGCAGGATTTGTCATTTCAATTGTGTATTACAGAAAAAAGCGATATAATTAAGTCAGCAATATAAATGGGAGAAAATAAGAATGAAGATAAATATATATTATGGAGGGCGAGGCCTTTTAGATGATCCGACTTTATATGTCATTTCAAAAATGGAAGATGTACTAAGAGAACTTCGTGTAAAAGTCGAGAGATATAATATATACGAGCGAAAAAATGAAATAGCAACATTACCACAGACCATAAAAGATGCAGATGGAATAATTCTTGCAACGACAGTAGAATGGCTTGGAATAGGTGGATATATGCAGCAGTTTCTTGATGCCTGCTGGTTGTATGGGGATAAAGAAAAAATAAGTGAAACCTATATGCAGGCAATAGTTATGTCGACTACATATGGTGAGCGGGAGGCAGAGACAACTCTGGCAAACGCATGGGAAATTTTAGGTGGATTGCCGTGTGATGGGCTTTGCGGTTATGTAGAGGATATTGAGAATTTTAAAGAAAATAATGAGTATGGTCTGATAATAGAACAAAAAGCAGAGAATCTCTATCGTACAATTTCTCAGAAAATTAAAACTCTGCCGACAAGTAATCAGGCTGTAAAACAGAGTGTACTAAGGACTAAACAGATGAATCTTACACCACAGGAAAGCGAACAGCTGTCAAAATATGTATCGGATGATACATATGTTAAAAAACAAAAAGAAGATATAGAAGAACTGGCTACCATGTTCAAAGATATGCTTGGAACACAGTCAGATAATGATGATACACCTTATGTAAAAGAGATGGAATCACATTTTATTCCTGCAGAAGATTTTTCAGCAAGCTACTCATTTATGATAGAGGGGGTAAAGAAGCCACTTTATATAAGAGTTGATCAGGATGACCTCATAATCCATTATGGAAATGAGGAACCGATAGATGTATATGTGAAGTTAAGTCAGGATGTAATGGAATCAGTAATAGATGGAAGAATGACTTTCCAAAGGGCATTTATGACAGGTGAGATGACTGCTAAAGGCAATTTTAAAACTTTAAGGATGTTAGATCAGCTGTTTCCATTTTAAAATAAAACAACGAGGTGGATATAATGAAAGACGAAAATTGTATTTTTTGTAAACTTGCAAACGGAGATATTCCAACAAATTCTATTTATGAGGATGATGATTTTAATGTAATACTTGACGCAAGTCCGGCATCTAAAGGACATGCACTCATTCTGCCAAAACAGCATTATGCAAACGTGTATGAAATAGATGATGAGGTACTGGCTAAGGCAGCAAAGCTTGCTAAAAAGATCATAGTACACGAAAAAGATATGTTAGGATGCGATGGATACAATATTGTTCAAAATAATGGGGAGGTTGCAGGACAGACTGTTTTCCATTTTCATATGCATCTTATACCTAGATATAAATCGGATGATAATGAGAATGTTATTGAGTGGAAGCATAAGGAATTTACAGATGAACAGATGAAACAGATCTGCGGACAGATGAAATATAATGATTAATACGATCCCCTTATAGTATAGTAGTTTATTGAAAAAGATACTAATATACTATAAGGGGCTGTTTAAATTGAAAACAGATCAGTGGATGCAGCTATTTTGACTGTTCTTTTATCAAACTGATAATTGTGGAAATAGAGTCCATCTGTCCGCTTTCTGACATATTTTTAATATATTTATCCTTATTTGAGTAAACTTCTTTTACAGCAGTTAGTAGAGTCTGGTCAGTAAGATTTTCTTCTTCGATCACATATGAAAATCCCTGTTTTTTAAATGAATTAGCATTCAAGACCTGATCACCACGGCTTGCAGCTGCGGATAATGGAATCAGTATATTTGGCTTATGTAAAGCCAGCAGTTCACATATTGAGTTGGCACCGGCTCTTGAAATTGCAATGTCTGCAAGTGCGAACATATCTGTAAGTTCTTCATTTGCATACTCAAACTGAGCATAACCTAAAAGTCCTGTTAATGAATTATCTAAATTTCCTTTTCCACATAGATGTATGACATAAAATTCTTTTAATAACTCAGGCAATATTTTGCGGACTGCTTCGTTTACGATTCTAGAGCCGAGGCTTCCGCCTATTATCAGAAGAACCGGTTTGGAATGATCCGGAAAATTGCATAAATGAAGTGCATTTTGTGGGTTACCTTTGAAAAGCTCCTGTCTTATAGGAGAACCTGTAAGAACGGCTTTTTCCGGAGGCAGATATTTCATGGTTTCAGGAAAATTGCAGCAAACTTTTTTTGCGCCTTTGATAGCTATTTTGTTCGCAAGTCCGGGGGTGATATATGATTCGTGTATTATAGCAGGAATGTGGCAGTGTCTGGCTGCGAGAACAACCGGAACAGATACAAATCCGCCTTTTGAAAATACAACATCAGGTTTAAGTTTTTTCATTAAGCTTATGGCCTGACCATAACCTTTTAAAACTCTGAATGGGTCTGAAAAATTTTTCCAGTCGAAATACCGGCGGAGTTTACCTGATGATATACCATGGTATGGAATATTTTGTGCTTCTATAAGTCCCTTCTCCATTCCGTTTATGGAACCTATGTATTCGATTTCATAACCGGCTTCTTTGAGGGCTGGCATAAGTGCGATGTTAGGAGTTACGTGGCCGGCGGTACCTCCACCAGTCATAATTATCTTTTTCATAGTAGATATCCTTTCTCGAAACTTAAATTTCTAAATACTATACTCCAATATATTATACTCCAAAAAACAAATGTCAAGACAAATTAAATGTCGAAACTTGCGGTCGAATACATATTCAAAACATATCCTATATGGGTATAATTAATATGAAGGAGGATAAATTATCAAAGATGGAAATAGTACATATTGCACTAATAACAGCATTTGTGCTGACAGAAATAATAATGTCGGGCATAATGATAATACTAATGAGAAGGACAAAGAAAATTTATCTGGAAATCAGGAATATTGAAAAACAGGTGGAAGGATATATAGAGGAAGTTGTGGCAGCAGAAGATGACAAGATGTATCAGGAAAAACAGGAAAAAGACAGTACTTTGATTTCGTCTGTACTGAAAGAAATTTTCCCATAGATGTTACAAATTTGACAAAAGTATTGCATTGTGATAGTATATGACTGTAACAAAATCGTAACAAATGCAACAGAAGTGTAATAAAAATTGCTTTTATGCATATATTACACAGTATGGAGGAATTAAAGATGCTAAACAAAAAAGTGATCGAGAGCATCGCAGTCTGCGGACTTTGTGGTGTTATGGCGATCACCGCGGTTACTAACAGCGGAAGCACTGCAAATGTATCAGTGGATAAGGTGCTAGCAAACACTAGTTTAGGGTATGATGGATACGCCGGTGTTACAGCAGTTTTACATGGATATGAGAGCAATCTTATAAGAACTGCATCTCTATCCGTAGAAAAAGATGAGGAAGTAATAGTTACTTCATCTTCAGGATCAGATCAGGAACCTTCTGTAAACGATACAGCAAATGATGCAGCACAAGAAAATGCAATTCAGGAAACAGCTGCAGCTGATAGTGTAGAGAATACAGCACAGGAGCCGGTGCAGCAGGAACTTACACCTGAACAGCAGGAATGGCAGAATAAAATCATGCCTAATGTTGAGGAATCATTAAACGTCAGAGCTGATGCAAATGAGGATTCTGAGATAGTTGGAAAATTATATAAGGGCGATGCAGCTGAGATTACAGGTACAAACGGAGAATGGACGCAGATTACGTCCGGCAACGTAAATGGATATGTAAAGACAGCATATTGTGTGACAGGAAATGACGCACTTGCATATGCACAGCAGACATGCGGTTATATGGCATCAGTTAATACTGATGGATTAAGAATCAGAGAAGAACAAAGCGAGGACAGTAAAGTTATAAAAGCTGTCGAAGCCGGAACAAAGCTGCCGGTAGACAGTTCGGCAGAAACTACCGATGGATGGGTTGCAGTAGTATGTGATTCATCTACACGATTTGTAAGTTCTGATTTTGTAACATTATCATTAAATACCGGTGTCGGAATGACAATAGAAGAAGAACAGGCGAAGATTGCAGCAGAAAAGGCTGAGGCGGAAGCCAAGGCTAAAGCGGAAGAAGAAGCAAAGAAAGAGGCAGAAAAATCATCTGCGAAAGCTTCATCCGATGAATCATCTGGTTCGTCCGATGAAAGCTCATCAAGTTCGTCACAGAATGAAGCAGTTGATGCGGATGCTGATGATCTTACACTTCTTGCCGCAATCATAGAATGTGAGGCTGGTGGAGAATCATATGATTGTCAGCTTGCAGTCGGAGCAGTTATAATAAACAGATTAAATAGTGGTTCATACCCGGATTCATTACATGGTGTCATTTACCAGAGAGGACAGTTTGGACCGGCTTCATCAGGAAAACTTGCCAGAAAATTAGCTGGTCATATAAGTTCGACTTCTTATGCAGCAGCACAGGAAGCATTAAACGGATCAGATAATACAGGCGGAGCATTATCATTTAATGATGTAGGATCTGGAAAAACAGGACTTGTAATAGGAAACATGGTTTTCGATTAAAATAATATAGTATAAAAGATACCGATCTTCAAAACAGATAAAATTCTGTGATTGAAGGTCGGCATTTTTTATCTATGCATACTTTTTCACAGAATTCTTGCAACAGATATGAAAATGGAGTAAAATTACTTCATTGTATATAAGGAGGAAAGAGCAATGCAGTTAAAGGGACGAAACTTTTTAAAACTTATGGATTATACACCTGAGGAGATCACTTATCTTATAGACTTATCTCAGGAGCTTAAAGAAAAAAAGAAAAAGGGAATCAGACACGATGACCTTACAGGAAAAAATATTGCACTTATTTTTGAGAAGACAAGTACCAGAACAAGATGCTCTTTCGAAGTAGCAGCGCATGATCTTGGAATGCATGTTACATATCTTGACCCAAGTGGTTCACAGATTGGTAAGAAAGAGAGCATTGCGGATACAGCAAGAGTTCTTGGAAGGATGTTTGATGGAATCGAGTATCGTGGATATGGACAGGAAATAGTTGAGGAACTTGCAGAATATGCGGGAGTGCCGGTATGGAATGGACTTACAAATGAATTTCATCCGACACAGATGATCGCTGATATGCTTACAATAAGAGAACATCTCGGAAAATTAAAGGGCGTAAAATTTGTATACATGGGTGATGCTCGTTATAATATGGGAAATTCTCTCATGGTTACATGTGCAAAGCTTGGAATGGATTTTGTTGCATGCACAAATAAAAAATATTTTCCAAACGATGAACTGGTGGATTATTGCAGAAAAACAGCACAGGAAACAGGTGCATCAATAACACTTACAGAAGATGTTGCGGAGGCAACAAAAGATGCTGATGTTATATACACTGATGTGTGGGTTTCTATGGGTGAACCGGAAGAAGTATGGGCAGAGAGGATTAACGACTTAAAGCCATATCAGGTTAATGCAAAGGCATTTGAGAATGCAAAGGAAAGCGCTATCTTTATGCATTGTTTACCGGCATTCCATGATCTTAAAACAACAATTGGAAAACAGGTTTATGAGAAATTCGGATTAAGCGAACTTGAAGTTACGGATGAGGTATTTGAAGGATCACGTTCTGTAGTATTTGATGAGGCTGAGAACCGCATGCATTCAATAAAAGCAATTATGAGGGCTACGCTTGCTGACTAAGGGAAACAAGGTGCATAAAGGATGAAAGAAGAAATCTTAAAGATGCTTCGTGAGACTGATGGATACATATCAGGGCAGGAACTTTGTAATAAATTCGGAGTGTCACGTACTGCGATATGGAAGGTCATGAAGCAGTTAAAAGAAGCAGGATATAATATAGAGGCACAACAGAATAAGGGATATCACATTGTATCAGCGCCTGATGTAATGGATGCAGCTGAACTAAAAAGTATCTGGAAACCAAAATGGGTCGGATGTGAAATATTATATTTTGACAGTATTGATTCGACAAATACAAAGGCACAGGAACTGGCTGAAAAGGGATATCCAAGTGGAACACTTGTGGTAGCGGATAAGCAGATTGCAGGTAAAGGACGGAGAGGCAGAAATTGGGAATCTCCGTCAGGCTGTGGGATTTTTATGACGCTTATGCTAAAACCGGACATAAACCCCAATAATGCATCTATGCTTACACTTGTAAGTGCGCTTGCGGTGGCAAAGGCTTTAGCTGATATTACCGGCAAAGATGCCAAGATCAAGTGGCCAAATGATATTGTTATTGATGGCAGAAAAGTGTGCGGAATACTGACAGAGATGAGTGCACAATTTGACTATATAAACAATATTGTTATTGGAATAGGAATAAACGTGAATAATAGCAGTTTTCCGGAGGAGATAAGTGCTACAGCAAGTTCACTCCGTTTATTAAGTGGCGGGAAAAAATACCGCAGGGCAGAAATAATAGAGAAGATAATGGAATATTTTGAGAAATACTATTCAATATTTTTGGAAACAGAAGATCTTTCTGCGCTTGTGAATGAGTATGATGCCATGCTTGTAAATATGAAAAGACAGGTTAAAGTACTTGATCCGAAGGAACCATTTGAGGGAACAGCAATGGGGATTACAAAAACAGGAGAACTTATAGTCGATACATGGGAGTCAAGAAAACTGGTATCGAGTGGGGAAGTATCAGTGAGAGGAATATACGGATATGTCTAAAGAAGTAGTACTTTGCGTATCAAACGCATATCAGAAGAAGTTTTATTTGAGCGATAACTTTAAGGGACTTCCACAGTCTATAAAAGATGAACTCAAAATTATGTGTGTTATGTACACGGAGGATGTTGGAGGAATCCTTGAGCTTGTATTTGATGAGGACGGAAGTCTGGATTTCCGTACATCATGTAAAGAAAATGATTTTTTTTACGACGAAATAGGAAGTGTTCTTAAGATAAAACAATACCAGAGCCAGAAGAGAGAACTGCTTGAGGCAATAGAGACATATTACCGAATAGTATTCCTGGGAGAAGGGTTTGAGGAGGAAGAATAAGTAATTGAATATATTGTCAAATGTGATTAAATGTGTTTAAATATACTCAAAGGAGTAAATTATTATGAATACATCAAATATCACAAATTATAAGCCAAAAGATTTTGCGGAATTGTTAGGTGTGTCTGTTAAGACATTGCAACGCTGGGACAGAGAAGGAACTTTAAAGGCAAATCGAACTCCAACTAATAGGCGTTATTATACTTATGACCAGTACCTTCAATTCAAAGGCATAAATATTGAAAATGATAAACGTCAGGTAGTTATTTATGCCAGAGTGTCTACAAGAAATCAAAAGGATGATTTACAGAATCAAGTTGCATTTTTGCGACAGTTTTGTAACGCTAAAGGTATTATTATAGACCAGTGTATTGAGGATTATGGAAGTGGTCTTAATTACAATCGTAAAAAGTGGAATGAATTATTAAATGAAGTAATGGAACAGAAAATAAAAACCATAATAGTAACTCATAAAGACAGATTTATCAGATTTGGTTACGATTGGTTTGAAAAATTCTGTATGAAGTTTAATACAAGTATTGTGGTAGTGAATAACGAAGAACTATCACCACAGGAAGAACTCGTACAGGATATTGTTTCTATACTTCATGTGTTCTCTTGCAGGTTGTATGGACTTCGTAAGTATAAAAAACAAATAGAAAGGGATGAGGAAATTGCTAAAGAGCTTCAAGACGGAAATAAATCCGACGGTCGAGCAAAAAATCAAGATTAACAAGACTATTGGCACTTGTAGGTACGTCTACAACTTCTATCTCGGTCACAACAAAACTTTACACGATAATGGTGAAAAGTTTATGACTGGCAAGAGTTTCAGCGTATGGCTTAATAATGAGTATATTCCTAATAATCCTGATAAAATATGGATTAAAGAAGCATATTCAAAAGCTGTAAAAAAGTCTATTGAAGATGGATGTACTGCATTTACAAGATTTTTTAAACATCAAAGTGCTT
>ENA-UOJO01004877-UOJO01004877.1-human-gut-metagenome-genome-assembly--contig:-P57-NODE-4877-length-11129-cov-3.943832_pt1 | contig 11129 bp, 9 predicted proteins | sample MGYA00242351_ERZ723898 | MGnify/ENA metagenome assembly ERZ723898 | reverse complement strand
CGACTGCCCGCAATCTATGATTGCGGGCAGACGGGGTTGCCGCGATTAAATATCGGTTTATCTGATATGCAGTATGTTCAGAGCTTTTCCTTATATTTCGGGAATACTGATCTCAACTTCGCGGCCGAGATCGCTTGAACGTACTATACCGTCGATAATAGCCTGATTCTTTATGATCTGGCTTGTAGGAACAGGAGCTTTGCCTCCGGTTTTTATTGCGTCGATAAATGAGCCGATCTTGCGGTCCCAAAGCGAACCGTCCTGGGGAGAATCGCTAAGGATCGGAAGTACGGTTTCGACCGACTGTCCTGCGCACTCCTTATAGAGCGTCATAGGCCCGCCTACCGAGCCGTTCCAGCAGTCTGTTGAAGGAATGCGGAGACCGCCCTTGGTTCCGAGGATTATTGTGTCTCCGGGCGTGTTGATGTTCATTGCCCATGCAATACGGAAATCGACGACAACTCCGCCTTCGAGACGTATGAGTGCGCCTGCGAAATCGTCAACTCCGAATTTGGAAGCGATCATTTCGGGATTCTTGTTGTAGAAGCTGTATGTCTCAGGATCTTTTCCGAAGAAGTCGGTCTTGAAACCTGATACGGTCAGAGGCGTCGGATATCCGATAGCGTTCAGAACCATATCGAGCGCATAGCATCCGATGTCGCCGAGTGCGCCGACTCCTGCGGTCTCGTCCTCAATAAATGTTGTTTTGTCGTCTCCTGCGGGAATTCCGCGACGGCGTCCGCCTCCGGTCTGGATATAGTAAACATCTCCGAGTTCTCCGGATTCGACGATTCTTTTTATCTGCTGCATGTTTTTATCGAAGCGGGGCTGGAATCCGATGGTAAGGATCTTTCCGGTCTCTTTCTCAACACGCATCATTTCGACACATTCCTCAAGCGTTACTGCAAAAGGCTTTTCGAGCAGTACGTTTACACCGTGCTTCATAGCGCATATTGTCGGAGCTGCATGCTGACGGTTGTATGTGCAGACAGAAACAGCGTCGAGATGCTCTTTTTCGAGCATTTCTTCATGAGAAGTATAGCAACGGACGTTTTCTACGCCATTAGCCTTGAAGAATTCTTCGGCTTTTCCGGGTATAATATCGCATCCGGCTACGATTTCAATATCGCCGACGTTTTTCGCGCGGTCTTTATAGGCCTCGATGTGTGCGAAAGCGATTCCTCCGGTACCTATGATACCTATACGAAGTTTTTTATTTTCCATAATGATTATCCACCTTATATAAAGAAGATTTTGTACGAGAATAATATAGCATAATAAACCGGGGATGTCAAGAAAAAACAGACTTATAGGCAAAAACTTTTTTGGGGATATTCTGATGTGTTTTTGAGGCTTACGATTCTTTTATCATAAGATTACGGGCGATCGTTTTTCGTCCACGCCATGCGTACGCGCGCTCGGAAAATTCGGCTTCGGACATCTGTTCAAGTTCTGAAAGCGTCAGACTGTATCTAAGGGATTCCCGGAAAAACTGTACAGATGTTTCTTTTGTCCTGCTGTTCATAGGGCATACCGTCTGACATATATCGCAGCCCCATACGCAGTCGTTTTTACGTATCAGCTCGCATCCTTCGGTTGTAAGCCTGCCTTTTTTCTGCGTTAGTGATGAAAGGCAGAGCGACGGAGACGGACAGTTTGCCGTGCATGCGCCGCAGTGGATACATGAAGGCAGAGCAGAAATATTATTTTTACCCTGAAGCGACAAGGTTCGGGGGTGCACTCCCGCAATCTGTGATTGCGTCAGGCGGGTCGGGTTTTCATTCTCTTCCGATAAAATATTATTGCCGCTTTCCTGCTTTGATGAAGCGTACCGTATATTTTTTTCGGGTTCGGACAGATTTTGGTCGGCGTCAGCGGAGAACGAGATTTTCGCTGTGTCAGAAGCTTCATGCTTTTCGGACAGATAAAGCTCTCCTATAAAAACATAGCTTCCGTATTCCTCTGTTATCAGAAGCTTATTATCACCTATAACTCCGAGTCCTGCAAGAGCCGCCGCATGAACTTCGTCTATCGGAGAATGGTCTGAAAAGCCGTGTACTTCAATATTCGGAAATTCTGCGTTTAAAATGTTTTCGATGCAGTCAAAAAGCTCTTTGAAAAATATATGATAGTCACGCGGAACGGCATAAAGTGACAGATTTCTTTCTCGATGACTGAGCGCAGCTTCGCAGAGATACGGTACTGTGAATATAAGCGCGCCTGCGGCATATTCCGGGAGCAGATACGGCCGGAGGATACGGCACTGGTCTGTCGGTATATATGATACTGATGATGCTCCTGCATCTGCAAGCAGCTTTGCTGCTTTTTCAAAGCAGGGAAAGAGGGTGGATTTTCCTGACGGTTTATTTATTATCTTCATATTTTCAGTATATCATCCTCGGTTGACAAAATCAAGCAAATGTTGTAAAATATAAAAAATAATGTTTTAAAATAAGCTCAAGCTTATATTTCTTCTGAGAAAATAAATAGTAGAGCTGAATGGGGATTACCGCCGGTATCGGCATTGAAAGGAAAGAGATAATGGCAAAGGCTTCAACTGAAAATACAGAGAAGGTAAAGGCATCGCCGGGCAAGGCACCGGCGTATGATAACCGCAGTATTTCCGCGTTAAAGGGAGCGGACCGTGTTCGCAAACGTCCTGCCGTAATCTTCGGATCGGACGGGCTTGAGGGCTGTGAACACTCGGTTTTTGAGATTTTATCCAATGCGGTCGACGAGGCGCGGGAGGCGTACGGCGATGAGATCGTAACTACCGTATATCTTGACAAATCTATAGAGGTAGAGGATCACGGACGCGGTGTTCCGCTCGGATACAATGAGCGGGAGGGACGGTATAACTGGGAGCTTATCTACTGCGAGCTGTATGCCGGAGGAAAATACGACAACAATTCCGAAAATTCAAGCTATGAATATTCGCTCGGACTTAACGGTCTCGGCGCCTGTGCTACACAGTACAGCTCCGAGTACATGAATGTAAAATCGTATGACGGTAAGTTTTTGCATGAGATATCGTTTGAAAAGGGAGAAGCGGTTACCGAACTGACCGAAACTCCTCTGCCGCGCGGACAGAAAAGAACCGGAACGGTTATACGCTGGAAACCTGATATCGAAGTGTTCACGGACATAAATATACCGGTTGACTATTATACAGAAATGCTCCGCAAGCAATCGGTCGTTAATTCCGGAGTTAAATTTATCCTGCGGGTTGAGCAGACTGACGGCGGCTTTTCCGAAAGCGAGTATTTTTACGAGAACGGAATTATAGATTATGTTGCCGAGCTTGCCGGAGAGAATACACTCACTGCTCCGGTGCTTTGGAAAACAGAGACTATGGGACGCGACCGCGAGGATAAAAAGGACTACAAGCTGAAAGCGGAGGTCTCTTTCTGCGTCTCGAATACGGTTAAAGTTATTGAGTATTATCATAACTCAAGCTTTCTTGAACACGGCGGATCGCCCGACCGTGCCGTCCGGAATGCGTTTGTATACGCTGTGGACAAGTATCTGAAAGCGAACGGTAAATATAATAAGAATGAGAGCAAGATAACATTTGCCGATATTGAGGACTGTCTTGTGCTTGTTACAAACAGTTTTTCAACAGAGACTTCATATGCTAACCAGACGAAAAAGGCAATAACAAATACATTTATAGCTGAGGCGCTGACAAAATTTCTCCGCCATCAGCTTGAAGTATATTTCGCAGAACGTCCTGTCGAGGCTGACCGTTTTACCGCACAGGTGCTTGTAAACAAGCGCAGCCGTGAAAAAGCTGAGGTCACGCGTCTCGATCTTAAGAAAAAGCTGACAAGCAGTATGGATGTTGCGAACCGCGTTGAAAAGTTTGTCAACTGCCGTTCGAAGGATCCGTCGCGCCGCGAGCTTTATATAGTTGAGGGCGATTCGGCGCTTACTTCCGTAAAGCTCGGAAGAGACGCGGAATTTCAGGCCGTCATGCCTGTTCGGGGAAAGACGCTGAACTGTCAGAGCAGCTCCTATGATAAAATATTCAAGAGCGAAGTTATCCTCAATCTTCTCCGTGTTATCGGGTGCGGAGTTGAGATCAAAACAAAATCCAAGGATATGGTTCCTTTTGATCTTGCATCGCTCCGTTGGAACAAAATCATAATCTGTACCGATGCCGATAAGGACGGATATCATATACGGACTCTCCTGCTGACGCTGTTTCACAGACTTCTTCCTACATTGCTGCGTGAGAAAAAGGTTTATATAGCGGAGTCTCCGCTTTATGAGATCGTGTGCCGCGACAAATCATATTTTGCATATGACGAGGCAGAAAAGGCTGAGATCATTAAAAGTCTCGGAAATGCCAAGTATACCGTCAACCGTTCCAAAGGTCTCGGAGAGAATGAGCCTGAAATGATGCGTCAGACAACTATGGATCCTGCAACACGCAGACTGATATCCGTAACGCCGACCGATGAGGAATCAACCGACAGGATATTCGAAACGCTTCTCGGCGACGATATAACTGCGCGCAAGGCGTTTATAACTGAGTTCGGTCCGTACTATATAAACGAGATAGACCGATCGGGAGATGATCTCTGATCCGGTCTGACAGACAGATCAATTAAACTGAATATCCATTTCTCTATGAATTTAAGCCGTTTTCTGTGCATACAGCAGTTCTGCACGGATAAGCGGCTTTTTTGCATGATTTTCGGATTGCAGTCAGAAAAATAAGTTATTTTCTATTTTTTTGAAAATCTTCTGAAAATCTCTTGAAAAAATTACAAAAAAGGTTTATAATTAAGGTATATTATAATAAAATATAAAATGGGGGAATGTTTTTTGAAAGTTATTTCCCCTGACGATAAGCTTATGACAAATAATGAATATGGCCATGGATATCTGTATTATTTTTATGCATTTCCACCCTGTATTATTTGCACAGACTCATTGTCCTGATAGAGGGAGGCTCGTATATTTATAATGAATTGTAAAAAAATTTTAGGATTTCCCGAAAAAAAAGGCGCTGATAATCACGCCGTTTCCGTAATGCATAAGCTGTTCGGAAGCAGCTTTGTCGAACTCGGCGCGTATCGGGGAGAGAGGGACGAAAACGGAAAACCGTCACTTTGCAACACTGTTACCGGTTACGGCGCTGTAAATGATGCGCTTGTCTATGCTTTTGTGCAGGACGGAAGCGATAACGGCGGTGCGGTCTCCGCAGTTTCTGCCCGCAAAATAGTATCTCTTATCGAAAGATCGTGTAAAGACGAGGCGCCGCTGGTCGGTTTTTTCGACAGCAGGGGCGCACAGATAGAGGACGGAATGTCGGCGCTTGCCGGATACGGCAGAATAATGCGCGCTGTTGCCGCGAAGCACGGTAACGGTCCGAGTATAGCTGTTATATCGGGGCATTGCACCGGAGGACTTGCGGTCATTGCCGAGATGTTTGATATCGTTATTGCGCTTGACGGAACGGATTTCTATCTTAATCCTACGTATATTGCCCGTGACGCTCTTGCAAAGCAGGGAATAGCTGCTCCGGAGATCGGAACTGCAGCCGCGGCGGCAATGCGCGGAGAGCTTTCGCTTGTATGCAATAATGTGGACGAAGCGATAGGGGCGGTTTCTGAGCTTATCGGATATATTGCGTATCCTGAGGGAGAAGCCTCCGATAGCTGCGACCGTACTACCGACAGTATTGCTGATATTATGTCAAAGCCGGAGTACGATGTTCATGCTGTAATAAAAGAGCTTTGCGATGACGGTGCATATTTTGAATGTAAGCCGGGATATGCCTCTGAGCTTATCACTGCTTTCGGACGTATATGCGGAGATACTGTTGCGATCGTTGCTTCAAATCCGGCACATCACGGGGGACACCTTTCGGAGCGCGCAGCAGGAAAGGCGTCGGCTTTTATGATAGTTGCAAGTCTTGTGAGAATACCTGTTGTTACGCTTGTTGACACCGTAGGTTTTGATACTACCGCACCTACTGAGCTTGAATGCACCGCATCGCGTATGGCTGAGCTTGCACTGCTTTATGCTGATACTCCGAATGCTCATATTACTGTGGTTACAGGCCGCGCGTACGGAACTGCATCTGTTATTCTCGGATCGCGTTCGCTCGGCGCTGATATATGTCTTGCTCTTGAGTACGCAGATATGAGTATTATAGATCCGAATACGGCTGTCCAGTTTATGTACGGAGATGAGATCGATTCATCTTCCGACCCTGAAAAGACACGCGCCGAGCGCATAGCAGAGTGGAAAGAAGCACATGCAGGAACTGCCGAGGCGGCAATGTACGGAGAGATAGACGATGTAATTCCGCATGCGGAGCTTCGCGCAAGGATCGCAGCCGCTGTCAAGGAATGCAAGTAAGACGCGGATAATACTTGCGTTATAATAACTGAAAGGATCTACCGTATAAAATGGATACGACTTTAATTACCGAAGCGGTCGGAAACGTCGCAGTATCGATCGACCGGAGCGTACCGATGTCAGAACGCATGATCACAGGACTTCAGACTATGCTGCTCGGACTCGGAACGGTATTTTCGGTGCTTATAATTATAATGGGCGTTCTGATGCTGTTCAAGCTGTTTTTCTATATAATACCGCAAAAACGTGCAAAGACGCAGAATGTTAATGAAACCGAGGCTGACGAAGCGGCGGAAGATGATGCCGTCACAGGTGATGACGGCGCGATCGTTGCTGCTATTACAGCCGCAGTTGCGGTCTGCTTAAGTAATGAAAATGCATCAGGCAGCGGAAATGAAAATCCTCCTGCATTCCGCGTCGTTAATTTCAGGCGCAGATACTGAGGCAGAATATAATTTTAAAATAAGGTGACGCATTTAACCGATCCGAAAGAAAGGATAATGATATATAATGAGAAAATTTAATGTTAATGTAAACGGTGTTTCTTATGAGGTCGAGATTGAGGAGGTCGATGCTGCACAGACATCTGCTCCTGCATCGGCACCGGCGGTAAAATCCGCTCCCGCGCCTGCCGCAAAGCAGTCCGCGGTATCGGGAACTGCCGTAAAGGCGCCTATGCCCGGCACTGTCGTAAAGGTAAATGTCAGGGAAGGGCAGGGAGTAAAGCGCGGAGATGTACTCTGTCTGCTTGAAGCTATGAAGATGGAAAACGAGATATGCGCTCCGTGCGACGGAACGGTATCCGGCGTAAGCGCTGTGCAGGGAGAAACTGTCGCGAGCGATGCGGTTCTTTTTACTATCGCGTAAAAATGCGTATGTGTCGATAACATAAAGAATGGACTGATTACAAATGCTTGAAACAATACAAAAATTTCTTGAAACCACCGGCGTTGCATCGCTTTTGGAGAGCGGAACACCGGTCTGGAAATATCTTGTCATGTACGCGATAATAGGAGTTCTGTTTTATCTCGCGGTAGTGAAAAAATTTGCACCTCTGCTTCTGCTTCCGATCGCTTTCGGTATGCTTCTTGAAAATCTTCCCGGCGCGGAGCTGTTCCGTATGATCTTTTTTCTTGAGGAGAGCCCCGATTTCGGGAAAATACTGCATGAGGGCGGACTGCTTGACCTGCTTTATATCGGAGTAAAACTCGGAATCTACCCGTCGCTTATATTTATGGGTGTGGGAGCGATGACAGATTTTACGCCCCTGATCGCAGATCCGAAATCGCTTCTTCTCGGCGCTGCAGCACAGTTCGGAGTGTTCGGAGCATTCATCGGAGCGCTTGCTATCGGCTTCACCGCCAGTGCGGCTGCTGCTATAGCAATAATAGGAGGAGCGGACGGACCTACAGCAATTCTTGTCACAAAGATACTTGCGCCGCAGCTACTCGGAGCGATTGCAGTTGCAGCATATTCGTATATGGCGCTTATTCCCGTTATCCAGCCGCCGCTCATGCGCGCGCTGACAACAAAAAAGGAAAGACTTATCCGCATGGAGCGTCCGCGTCCTGTAAAGCGTATCGAACTTATTATTTTTCCGATTATAGTTACGCTTGTAGTATGTCTCATCGTTCCGTCTGCCGCTCCGCTGGTAGGATTTCTGATGCTCGGAAATCTTCTTAACGTTTCGGGTGTGACCGAACGTCTGTCTAAAACGGCTCAGAATGAACTTATCAATATCGTTACAATAATGCTCGGCGTATCTGTCGGAGGCACAGCGAGCGCGGAGAGCTTTCTCTCTTTCGAAACGCTTTCGATACTCTTCCTAGGACTTGCCGCGTTCTGCCTTTCAACTGTCGGAGGACTTCTTCTAGGAAAACTTATGTGTTTTGTTACGCACGGCAAGGTCAATCCTCTGATAGGTTCTGCCGGAGTATCGGCGGTGCCTATGGCGGCGCGCGTTTCGCAGACTGTCGGTCAGAAAGAGGATCCGGGAAATTTCCTGCTTATGAACGCAATGGGACCAAATGTTGCAGGCGTTATAGGCTCGGCTGTTGCGGCGGGAGTGCTTCTCGCACGTTTTGCCTGATGAAGCATATATGATTATTGAAAGGATACGATATAAATGTCAGAATCAAGAAAAATAAAGATATGTGAGACAGGGCTCCGCGATGCGCATCAGTCCCTTATTGCAACGAGAATGACGACAGAGGAAATGCTTCCTGTTCTGGAAGCAATGGATAAGGTCGGATACTATTCTCTTGAAGCATGGGGCGGCGCGACATTTGACGCTTGCCTGCGTTTTCTTAACGAGGATCCGTGGAAGCGCCTGCGTATGATACGCGATCAGGTGAAGAATACAAAGCTTCAAATGCTTTTCCGCGGTCAGAATATACTGGGATACCGTCATTACGCCGACGATGTGGTTGAATATTTCGTTCAGAAATCTATCGCAAACGGTATAGATATTATACGTATATTTGACGCGCTCAACGATCCGCGCAATCTGAAAACAGCGATCAGCGCTGCAAAGCGCGAAGGCGGACACGTACAGGCGGCTGTATCGTATACTACAAGTCCGGTTCATACAAGCGAAGCTTTTGCGGAATATGCAAGGCAGGTTGCCGATATGGGAGCGGATTCTATATGCATAAAGGATATGGCAGGACTTCTCGGACCGTATCAGGCGGAAAGCCTTGTACGCGCTATAAAAGAAAAAACAGATCTTCCGGTAGAGCTTCATACGCATTATACAGCCGGACTTGCGTCGATGACTTTGCTTAAAGCTGTTGAGGCAGGTGCGGATATTATAGACACTGCGATCTCTCCGCTTGCTCTCGGAACGAGCCAGCCGCCTACAGAGTCGATGGTTGCCGCTCTTGCAGGATCCGATTACGATACCGGAATATCACTCGAAGCGCTCGAACCTGTTCGCGCCCATTTCGCCGGTCTCCGCGATAAATATATAAAGATCGGTCAGCTCGATCCCACCGTTCTGCGCGTGGATGTCAATGCTCTGCGGTATCAGGTGCCGGGCGGAATGCTCTCAAATCTTGTGTCTCAGCTCAAGAGCGCCGGACGTTCCGAGCTTCTCGAGGCTGTGCTTGAAGAGGTTCCGCGCGTCCGCCGCGATGCCGGATATCCTCCGCTTGTAACGCCTACGTCTCAGATCGTCGGAACGCAGGCAGTCTTTAATGTTCTCAGCGGAGAACGATATAAAATGGTATCTAAAGAGTTTACCGGTATTATAGCCGGAGAGTACGGAAAAACTCCGGCTCCGATAGATCCGGAATTCAGCAGGAAAATACTCGGTGAGCGCGAACCTATAACCTGCCGTCCCGCCGATCTGCTTGAACCGGAGCTTGAACGTCTCAGAGATGAGATAAAGCCGTATATCGAACAGGAAGAGGACGTTCTGTCGTATGCTTTATTCGGTGCTGTTGCGGTCGACTTCTTCAAGCGCCGTCAGGAAAAAAAGTATCATGTTGACGATAAAGCGGATAAAAAGCATTTTGTCCATACCGTCTGATATGTAATAACCTCACGGTGTTCTATCAGTCTGATTTACCGATATAATGTATAATTATGTGCAATTTATAAAATATATATTGCAAAATCTCGATAAATGTATTATAATAAGATACGGGTATGTGCCGGTGCGCATGTGCCTGTATCTGTTTTTTTGAAAAATTAAATAAATTAGATTAAGGAAACACGGCTTTATGGATTCTGTAACAGGTGACGGAAATATATACGGAAAGACGGCAGGATGCGATATCCGCTTCGACGGAACCCTGATGGATAAGCTTGTGCGCGGAGGTGCGGCAAGATTACGCTCAAACGTCGATGAGATCAACGGACTTAATGTTTTTCCGGTGCCTGACGGGGATACCGGAAGCAATATGTGTATGACGATAGAGAGCGGTGTTGTAGCTCTTGACGGGATCAAATCGGATAAGCTGTCCGTTGTTGCTTCAGCGCTTGCCCGCGGTATGCTTATCGGTGCGCGCGGAAATTCGGGCGTTATTCTTTCTCAGATATTTGACGGGATCGCAAAAGGCTTTGAAGGCTGCGACGATGCTGATCCCGTAACTGTCGGAAATGCGCTTCGAAACGGAGTTAAACAGGCATATAAAGCGGTCGTTACGCCTACAGAAGGGACTATCCTTACCGTTGCGAGAGAAGCTGTTGAATATGCTGCCCAAAAACTTGATTCTGATGCTACTGTGCAAAGTTTGTTTTCAGATCTTATGAGTGAAATGAAGCATTCTTTGGTGCGCACACCCGAGCTTCTTCCTGTTTTAAAGGAAGCCGGAGTTGTAGACAGCGGAGGCGCAGGACTTCTTCATATTATTGAAGGCTTCAACGGAGTTTTGAACGGTGAAGAAATTTCCGGTGATGATCGGATTTTTAATCATTCTGTCAGTCCGGCAGGAGCTTCCGTTAATAATTCAGTATCGTTTGAATCGTTCGGCGCTGACAGTGAGATGACGTACGGCTATTGTACGGAGCTGCTTCTCAGGCTTCAGAACAGTAAAACAGACGCAGCAGGCTTTGATGAAAATATAATAAAGGATTATATCAGTACAGTAGGAGATTCGGTTGTAATATTTAAAACCGGAAGTATAATTAAGCTTCATGTACATACTATGACGCCGGATAAGGTTCTCGCTAAATGCAGAGAATACGGTGAATTTCTGACTGTCAAGATAGAAAATATGTCTCTGCAGCACAGCGGTCAGATTTCTTTTGATTAA
>ENA-UOJO01004876-UOJO01004876.1-human-gut-metagenome-genome-assembly--contig:-P57-NODE-4876-length-11132-cov-34.652975_pt1 | contig 11132 bp, 13 predicted proteins | sample MGYA00242351_ERZ723898 | MGnify/ENA metagenome assembly ERZ723898 | reverse complement strand
GCGAAAAAGGCTAGGAATGACTGCAATGTGGTGTTTTTGCAGGAAAGTTTTACCGGTGAAAAATGAGTTCCTCCGATAAGAAGTCCTTCTTCTTGATGCCGCGCTCCTTGAGGTAGCGGTCAAGTCGGTCAAAGAGCTCTGCGGGGATCTGCGCGGCTAAGGTTCTCATTTCTCCGGTCATGATTTTTCCGTCCTTCCAGTCGTAATATTCCGTGATCATGGCTTCCACATACTCACCGAGGGTCATCCCGGCTTTTTCCTGCTCCTGCCGGACTCTGGTATGGAGTGCGACCGGCAGCATGGCGCATAGGTTTTTTCTTGTTTCCATTGCAATCTCCTTTCGCTTTGGTACGCCAAGTATCGCAGGAAAAAGGAAAGAAAGCTATTCACCAGAGCCAACAAAGAATGCCGCACAAACGAAGCAAATTGGACTAATCCGTAAACAAATCCGGTCTGGCTGCGACGGCAAAGCCCTCGCGCCCGGTCACGACCACGCCATTCTGCCCGCCGGAGCAGTGAATGACGAGGATATTGCCCACGCTGTCGTAGCCGCAGACGATCCCGACGTGGCTGTCGTCCGCGTAAAAGACAAGATCGCCGGGCAGTGCGTCTGCCCATGCAATGTTGGTGCAATAGCCATGCTGTGAGGCTGCGCCACCACCGCGTCCGGGCAGGTATGCACCGCTCGTGGCGTTATAGAATGTCCAGTCCACAAAGCCGGAGCAGTCCAGTCCGAATGGCAGCACCTTGCCGGTCGAACCGCTGCCCGGTGCAGTGACTGTCGTCGGCGTTCCCCAGCGGCTGTCCCAGCCGAGAACGAGGCTTTTGCCGCCCCAGAAATACGTCACCTTTCCGAGAAGCTGATACGCCGTCAGGACAATGGATTCTCGCAGCGGGTCAAGATCATCCGGCAGCGTGCCCTGAATGTCCGAAATGTCGACAGGGCCGATGGGCGTACCATCCGGCTGGTAATTGCCGATCAGGGAAAGGAAAATGTCGTCGTAGTCCGGCTTCAGTAATTCTTCGAGCATCTCCCGCTGCTGGGCGGTGAAGCCGTACTCATCTGCCATTTGCATGGCATCCTTGATCTGTGCGGAGATATGCAGCGTTGTGACCCGTTCGCCGTCTACAGTTCTGGTCGTCAGTTCGTATTCGAGTTTGTTGGCATCGAAGAAAATTTCCCGCAGAAGCTGGAGCTTTTCCTCATCCATCGTCATAACGTCCAAGCCGTGTTCTTCGTCGGTCGAGACCTTGACCGCGTACACAGCCAGCACATTCCGCCAGTTCTGCAGCATGGCCGCTTCCATGCCCTCCTGCATATCCAACTCGTCGTATGGATGATCCTCCATGATGCGGTAGATTTCGTCGGTAAACTCGCCGTTCAGCGTCGCAACCGCGTCCGGGATTTTAATTTCCGTGCCGGTGTCCTCACCGGCGAACAGGATTCCGAGCGGCGAAGCGAACAGCATCCCCACGAGCAGGATCACCACAACAACGGAAACCGCCGCCGCGCCGCCTGTGCCGATAGCTGCGACCAACTTTTCTGCCGCTGCCGCGATTGCCCGCAGGACTTTCTTTCCGGCTTCCTTTGCAGCTTTTGCAGTTTTGATCGCTGTATCCCGAAGCACCTGCCCTTTGCGGATGACAGTTGCGGCCTGCTTGGGAGCAGCCGCCGACGCTTTGCTGGGCAAGGCTTTTGCGGAAGGTGTGGCGGACTTGATTTTCGCTTTCGGGGCCGTTTTGATCTTCTGCTTTTTTACGAAAGCCGGTCGCGCCTGTTTCTGGACACGCGCAGGCTTTGTCGGAGCGACATTCCTGCTCGTTGGTACGGGGAGTGTTTCATTTGCCAATGATGGTTGACATAATTTTTTCTCGCCGCGTACAGCTTTCTTTCCAGCTTGCTGCGCTGCCTGCTGTGGATTTGCCTGCACGGGCGTTACCTGTGTCGGTTGCTGCGCTGCAATGTACTTTTGCTTGCTCTTGATGTCTGGAAGCGGTGGCTGTGGAACTTCCGACTTCGTGGGTTCTATATTGGCGCGCATGGAGGCCGCCTGCGGCTGCCGTGTTCGGATCTGCGGCAGGGCTGACTGCTCCGGCTCCGTACTATGGGAAACGTGGAGTTTCTGCTGTTCACGAACAGTTTCCCGTGTACGAATGACCGGCGAAAATGTTTCGGAATCTGTGAGCATATCTTCAATACCGCTCGCTTCTTCCTTGAGAAGATGTTGTTTTTTCCGTTTCTTTCGGATGTACTCTTTCGTCTTGATTTCAGGAAGCGCGAACTGTGTGGTATCCGGTTTTAGCGCAGCAGGAATTTCTCGCAGAGAAGAAGCAGACGGCTTTTCCCTTACTGATGTTTCCAATTCACGCACAGAGCGATTTGTCTGCAATTGATAAACATTCTGCGGTCTTTCATAAATTTGCGAAGCTGGATGCTGGGGCAGATGCACAGGTGCATCTGCGGTCGGTGTATGCTCTCGCATCTTGGGCTGCGGGGTGTTTGCGGGAGGAACAGGCTTCTCCTTGATTGGAAAAGCCTGTTCGTGTACAGAACGTTCCATTTGTAAATGGTGCGCAGACTGTTCAAAGGGTGCTGCGGTATGTTTTTCTGCGCTACCAGTTGGCCTTGGCGTAATTTCCGCGGAAAAGTTCTGCGTTTTTTCGTGAATCCTCAGAGTTGCATGCTGGGAGGAAGACACCGGTGCTTTCGCATCCGGTGTATGTTCCCGCATTTTTGGTTGTGGAGCATTTGCAGGAGGAACCGGTTTCTCCTTAATCGGAGAAACCGATTTACACACAGAATGCTCCGTTGTCGACGGCGTCGTTTCCGCAGGAACAGCCTTTACGTTTTCATGAATACGCGGAGTTGAATGCTGAGACGGGGACACTGATGCTTTCGCATCTGGCGTATATTCTCGCGTTTTGGGCTGTCGGACGTTTACTGGAGAAACCGGCTTCTCCCTGATTGGAGAAGCCGATTCGCGCACAGACTGATTTCCCTGTGACTGGCTTTGCGGTGGATATTCCCTCGGTGCCGCAGTAGGCTGCAGGGGGTGCCGAGGCTGCTCATGTTGTGGAACAGATTCCGTTCTGGCTTCCCGCTGCGGTTCGGATTTTGTTTTCGGCAGCTTGTGGACAGCTTTTTCTGCCAGATGGCGGACTTCCTGCACGGCATGGTCGGCGGTATCCGTGATCTTGCTGCTCTCGTAGCGATCCTCCGGCTGGCCGTCCTGCGCTGCATCGCGCAGCTCCTGCCGAAGCTGCTGAAAGGAAGCATCTGTGCCGCGGCGGAACGCTGCCTGCGGCGCGGATTTGAGGGTTTCGACGGCTCTCGCTTTCAGCGGTGATTTTTCTTTGACCTCCCGCATTACGACGCCTGCTCCACCCGTTCAGACATCTTCGTCGTCATCAGCTGGTACAGCCTGCCGTTTTTCGGAAAATGATCCACGAAAGGCACGATGGTGCTGCCGCACTTGAGAAGCCCGTGTCCAAAGTCTACGCCTGAAATGTACGAAAGCTGATTGTCCGAAATATTGAGCAGCCGCGCCAGCTCGATTCGGTCCGTACTCGCCTGATTGAGCATGAGCAAAAACTCGCTGTTCGCCAGCATCGTTCGGGCAGTATGGGATTGCAGCAGATCGTCGACGTTCTGCGTCAGCCCCGTGCCGCAGGCCCCGTATTTGCGCATCCGCTTCCAGAGCGTGAACAGGAAATTGGCGCTGTACTCGTGCTGAAACAGCAGGTAGATTTCGTCAATATATAACCATGTATTTTTACCGAGTTTTCGGTTGCGGATGATGCGATTGAACACGCTGTCCAGCACAACGAGCATACCGACCGGCAGGAGCTGCTTGCCGAGGTCGCGGATGTCGTAGCAAAGGATTCTGGAATTGGTATCCACGTTTGTGTACTTGGCAAACGTGTTCAAGCTGCCCTCCGTGAACAGCTCCAACGCCAATGCAACGTCCCGCGCTTCGGGTTCCGGCTGCTCCAGGAGCGCGGCATGGAAGTCTTGTAATGTTGGCACAACGCCGAGATAGCCGTTTCGGATGAACTCGCGGTAGACCTGGGCAGTACACCTGTCAATGATGGATTTTTCCTTGGCAGACAGCTTGCCCGCGCCCACGAGCTGCTCGCAGAGGGACAATAAGAATTCGGATTTCAGCACAACTGGATTGTCACCGTCGTTGTATCCGGATTCCATATCGAGGGCGTTGATATGATTGGGCGAGGTCGCGGAGATTTCAATGACCTCGCCGCCCAAGCCTTCGACCAGCGGGCGGTACTCGGCTTCGGGGTCAATGATGATAATGTCGTCATTCGTGGACAGCGCGATCTCCGTGATCTCGCGTTTGGCGGCAAAGGACTTGCCGGAGCCGGAGACGCCGAGGATAAAGCCGTTACCATTCAAAAGCTCCTTGCGGTCGGCAAGGATGAGATTCTTGGAAATGGCGTTCTGCCCGTAGTAGATGCCGTGCCGGTGGCGAATCTCCTGCGCCTTGAACGGCATAAGCACAGCGAGGGCTTCCGTGGTCAGCGTCCGCAGCGCGTCGATGCGCCGCAGACCGAGCGGCAGCGCGGTAATTAACCCGTCCTGCTGCTGGAAGCTCAGTTTGGCAAGCTGGCACAGGTGCTTACGCGCAATGGATTGAAGCGTTTCCGTGTCGCTGTCCAGTTCTTCCTTGCTGTCTGCCAGATGCACGAGCGTGACCACGGCGAACAGCATCCGCTGGTCGCGGGTCGTGAGGTCGTCCAGCATCTCGCGGGTTTCCTTGCGCTGCTGCTCCAGATCGTAAGGAACGACAGCGGAGAAGTTCTGGTTGCTGTTCTGCCGCCGCTGCCAGTTGGTGACGTTCGTCTCCACGCCGAGCAGTTTGTTCTCCACCTCTCGCACCGCTTCGTCGGTCGGCACGGGGATCATGTCAATGGAGAGCATCATGCGCCGGTTGAGGTCGGTCAGCTCCAGAATCATGCTGTCTTTGATGTAGCTGGCGTAGTCTTTAAGGAACAGCACACGGCCATATTGACTTCCCATCTTGAAATAATCCCGATGGAACTCCAAGCTATCTGGGCAGATCGCATCCTTGAGGTTGTGTCCACGCCTCATGGCAGATTGCAGGTCGAACGGCAGTGCCGCTTCTTCTGGTCTAAAGAAGCCACGCAGCACATCCAGCCGTTCGGCTGCGTCCAGCTCAGTGGAGGACGAGTTGAGCCGCGAGAGTTTGGAGGACACTTCGCCTGTTACGCGGGAGAAGAATGTGCGTGCTTCGTCTACATTTTTCTTGTGAACGGAAACCGTGAGAAACCGCTCCTGTTCCACGCTGGCGGAGCTGCCGGAGATTTTGCCTTCCAGCATCCCGTTGAACTCGTCCACGAATCCGTCGAGGTTGTCTCCGCGCTGCGGAAGCAGAACCGTATCTTCAAAAGCCTGCCGGTTGACCTGCTTGTTGCAGATCGTGAGCTTGGTGGTCGAGCCGCTGTCCAAAGCGTTCAGCAGTTCACTGTAGCCGAGGAACATCGCGGTTTTGTCCTCTTTCGAGGCAATGGCATAGTTGATGTCCGAAAAGCGCAGCGTTCTGGAATATTTCGTGCCGAACTGAAAAATCCCATCCGCGAAGATTCGCTGGATGGGAATGACATCCTGTACGCTGCGCGGGATTTTGTAGGCTGTGCGATCCTGCTTGATGGTGTTGTTGAGCGTTTTAATCAAGCGTCAGCACCTCCCGCATTGTACTGTTGTCCAATAAAAGCTCCGCGTACAGATTCTGCGGATGATATGAAAGTGTGCGCGGGCAGAGGATCTCCGAGCGGACGACCGCCAGCAGGAATCGCTCGGCGGGCATGCCGTTGTAGGTAAAAAAGCCGCACATGGCAAACGGAAACGCCGCCAGCATACACACCCAGCCGACCTCCGCTGCGCCGATGAGCGGCTTCAAGCCAAAATACGCGCCGACTGCCACACCGATGGCCAGCAGCGCGAACACCATCTGCCGCAGCGATAAGCCGAACAGGATGCTCTCCTGATACCGTTGGATTTCTTTGTTGATTTTAACTTCGATGATGAATCCCTCCAATTTTTCTGTTTTTCTTGGATTGACCCTTGAATTTTTCCTTGTTCCAAGCTAACATGGCACAAACTTTCAAAAGGAGGTCGTGCCATGTTGATGATCGTATTTGGGGCAGGCTGTTTGCTCCTGTCTGTACTGTTTCACGCCGCATCGCTGCTGCATCTTGGTCTGCCGCTTTTGTATGCGCTGATCGTGCCGACTCTGTTTTCCGGCTGGTATTACAGCCACTATGCACTGGCGAATGGGATCTGGTATGCACTCATTGTCCTGGGACTGATTTCGTGGGCCGTGTCGCTGGTGCGGAAAGTCCACAGTATTATCCGATAACGTCTTTTACTTGAAATTATCTGCAAATTGGGTATAATGGAAGTAGAATTAAGAAGGGAGTTTGTGCCATGCTGGATATTCAGAAAATCAAAGACGGCGTGCAGCTTGCCGCGCAGGAATACCCGATCAAGAAAGCAGAACTGTTCGGTTCCTATGCCAATGGCACGAACCGCCCAGACAGCGACGTGGATCTTCTGCTGGAATTCAAATCCCCGCGCATTTCTCTGCTCACACTGAGCGCGATCAAGTACCGACTGGAGGATATTCTGAAAACGGACGTTGATGTGATTCACGGTCCGCTGCCCTCAGACAGCATGATCGTGATCGACAGAAAGGTAGCGTTGTATGAATCGTAGAGACGGAATTATTCTTCAAAAGGTTTTGTCCGAGGTGAACATTGCCGCCGGTATGATGAAGGGGTGTTCCCTGACAGAGTTTCTTGATAATGAGATGCTCAAGCGCGCTGTCTGCATGACGGTAATCAACGTCGGTGAGCTAGTAAAGAATCTGACGGAGGAATGCCGCCTGTCGCATCCAGAGGTAGCATGGAAAGAAATCGCCGGATTCCGGGATATTGCCGCGCACAAATATCAAACGCTGCGCATGGAAGACGTTTACGAAACGGCTGTGACAGACTTCCCGGATTTGCAGCAAAAGATTACGAGAATTTTAGCTGAATAGCTCACAACCTCCATCCAGCTACGGATGGAGGTTTCTTATCCAAGTCCCATCAGTTCTCGGATGATCCGGTCGGACATTTTAATGGAGCCGACGAGTACCAGCATATTAAACACCAACTCGCCAATGTAGTTCCAGACGACCGTTGCCGGGGCAAGTCCTTCCGTTACGACGGGCGGGCTGGATGCGAATTGCGAAAAGATAATACAGGCCAGTAAAATGACACAGCCCTCCAAGCAGATGGCGGCGTAGCTCTTGATGAACGCCATGCCAATGCTGCTGGAGGGCTGTCCTGCGAAGCTCGACAGCGGGATCGGCGCAATCGCCGTCGCCATATAGAGCTTAAAAAAGCGGCCGTAGACAGTCAAAATCATGACGAGCGACAGCACCCAGATAAACAGTGAGCCGAGCAGCGTCACCGCCCAGAGCGGAATGCTCTCCAGCAGGCCGACATCTTCAATCGTCGATGCGATCTCGGCGGGCAGTGTGGATGCTTCCATTGCCGAAAGACCGGACGCGCCCATGATCGTCTGGATCGCGCCCTGCGCAATCGAGAACAGCGCCGTCATCAGCTCCATGCCGTAGGTGACCGCCGCCTGTGCCAGTACAAAACGGATGAAGCATTTGAATGCCACCTCCGGGCGTTTCAGCTCCGTAAAGCTGCCGCAGGTTTTCATCACGCCGATCACAAAGAACAGCACCAGAAGCGCATATGCGATTGCCTTCAGCGCGTCATTGATGCCCACGATTACATTCCAGATCCCGCCGCCCTTGAAGTTCTCCGGACTGGTGGTCAGCAACGTCCAGATTTCAGATAGTTTATCATTCCACGTTTCCAGCGAGGAATTGAGATTATCTATGATCCAGTTTCCACTTGAGATGGTATCACCTCCAGTTGTATCGGGGAGAGCTTTCACGCTCTCCCCATATTCTTATCAGCCGGTGATCAGCGTCAGGATCTCCTTGGTGAACGTAATGACGATACCGCCCGCAACAGTCAGGATGCCGTTCGCGCGCTGCGACGGATCGTGCGACTTGAGAGACAAACCGACCTGCAAAATGCCAAAGCCGAGCAGGATCAAGCCGACCGCGCGAATGAGCGAGAAAATGAAGTCGCTCAGATTGTTGACGACCGCCAGCGGATCGCCGTCTGCCGCGAACGCCGGGACAACAAAAACCGCCAGCATGAAAAACACGCTGGCGAAGATGGAATAGAGCCGTTTGGCTTTGGATTCAAACGTTTTCTTCAATGAAATTCCTCCTTCAATGGATGGATTGCTTCGGTACCGCCCACTCGAAGCAGCGGACGGCCAATGTAAACGGCCGGTTTGGTTCCATGATGAATGTAGGGCGCTGCGCCGCCGAGGCAACTGTGTGAGATCGCTGGATGGTGCATGAGATCATACTTTTCATCCATGACCGGACTTGCGCCGCGGATGAACAGCAGCGCATAGCGGTTGTCCAGCTTTCGCACCTCGTCCGGTGTCAGCAACTCGCGCCCGGACATCTGGAAGTTGGTCGAGTAAGAGCCGGATTTACCCTTCGTCTGTCCGTGCGTCTTGGTATCAATTGTGGCCTTGCCGAGCATTTCGGACACATATTTGTGCGTACTGGACTCGTTGCCGCCGAGATACAAAATGGTATCACAGTTACCGGGAATCGTCTCCCAGCTATCCTTATACAATTCTTTGATCTGTGCCATATTCTGAATGATCACGCTTGCCGAGATGGAACGCGAGCGCATGGTTGCAAGCTCGCGCGTGAATCCCGGCAGCGGCATGGCTGCAAACTCGTCCAGCACAAAGCGAACGTGGCGCGGCAGCGGGCCGTGGTGGATCTGGTCTGCGCTGTAATACAGGGCTTGGAACGCCTGCGCGTAAAGCAGACTCACAAGGAAATTAAGCGTGTTGTCGTTGTCGGGAATGACAGCGTAAAGCGCAACTTTCTTTTCACCCAGCGTGTAAAGGTCCATGTCGTCATGGTCGGTCAAGGCTTGAATCTGCGGCAGATTAAAGGGTGCGAGACGGACAGCCGTACTCACCAAGATCGATTTTGCGGTTTTGCCCGCGGCTAATTTGAAAACCTTATATTGCCGGACGGCAACGCTGTCCGGTTTTCTGCGCTCTATGGATTCAAAGAGCAAATCGAGTGGGGACACATGCCCTTCATCTTCCTCGCGCACCTCGGCATATTCCAGCACGCGCATGACCATAGAGAAGTTCTGCTCGTACTCCGGGGCTTCCTGAAACAGCATGAGGATGATCGCCTGCAGGAGTGCGGTTTCGGCTTTGGTCCAGAACGGATCGGACTCGTGGCTGCCCTTCGGTGTGGTGGACTGGATCAGGTTGTTGACCAGCTTCAGCACGTCCTTTTCGTCGCGCAGATAGCGGAACGGATTGTAGCCGTCCGACTGTTCCAGATTCACAAGGTTCAGAACGCGCACGTCGTAGCCTTGCTCTTTGAGGTAGCCGCCCGTGGCAAGCAGCACTTCAGATTTGGGGTCTGTTATGACATAATTGGTGTTTGCGGTCAGGATATTGGGCAGCACAAAGCTGCGTGTTTTGGCTGCGCCGCTGCCGCCGATGACCAGCACGTTGAGGGATCGGCGGTGTTTGTGCGTATCCAGACCGAGCCGGACGTGCTGGGTCAGCGGGATGCTGTCTTTCTGCGCGAACTGCGCATTGACGGATGCGGGTGTGGCCCACGCCGCAGAGCCGTGTTCCTCGCCGTCGCGGGTCCTGCCCTGATTCGTCCGATAAAGCAAAACTGCCATGCCATAAGCGGCAAGGCAGATGAGGATGGTGGGCAGGCTTTTGTCCGTCCACACGATATTTGTCGGCTGCTCCAATGCTGATGTCAGATTCCGCAGCAGCTCTGGCAGCCCGCCGCCCAAGGACTGCGCCAACAGGAGGGCAAGCCAGACGACGGGGATTATGCCAATGAGATAAAACAGGGTGTCGTTTGATTTTCGGATAGGCATCACCTCGGAAAATATTTGCAACTAAAATCAGTTGCAAAATTGTTTTGACCGTGCTATACTGATCATAGAAATGAGGGATAGACTTGGGTCAGAAAGAGAAACTAATCAAAAGATTAAAAACCAAGCCGCGTGATTTTACATTTGATGAAGCCGAAACATTGCTGGGGTATTTGACGTACTCTCGTTCCAACAAAGGAAAGACGAGCGGTTCGCGCGTCATGTTTACCAGCGAACAGCATACGCCGATCTTGCTGCACAAGCCGCATCCGCGGAAAGAGCTTTTGGAGTATCAAGTCAAGCAACTGCTTGAGGTTCTGGAACAGGAGGGATTGATTTGAACAATACAATGCAATATAAGGGCTATGTCGGAAGCGTTGAGTTTTCTGAAGCCGATGGCCTGTTTTTCGGAAAGGTTCTCGGTATCCGCGCATTGATCTCCTATGAGGGGACGAACGCCGCCGAGCTTGTGGCTGATTTTCATGGCGCGGTAGACGATTATCTGTCGCTGTGCGAAGCAGAAAACAGCGAACCGGAAAAAGCCTATAAGGGCAGCTTTAACATCCGGGTATCACCGGAGCTGCACAAGCAGGCTGCGATTTGCGCAATGGCGCAGCAGGTCAGCTTGAATACGCTGGTCGAGGATGCTCTGCGGGAGTACGTTGCGGAGCGAAAAGAAGCTGTATAATAAGTCGATGGCGCTGACGAACCATACCGTCAGCGCCATTTTTATATCCCGTTATCTTTCAAAGCCGGTACTCCGTTTCAGATGCGTTTGCTCTGGCAGTCCTTTCTCCATGAACCGTTCCATGAGCACCTTTTTCTTTTCGTAGCCGGTGAGAATGGAATCCACGAACGCGATGCTGTCGTCCTTGGCGTACAGCTCTGCAATTTCGTTCCGGCTGGGCAGCAGGGCCATGTGGACGCGGCTGCGGTCGGTGACGAGCTTGAGCAGCTCTGCTTCGGTCTTACGGAAGCTGTTGACCGTGATCTCTGTGCAGTCGCTGCGCTCCGGCAGGCGTGGGGCATCCCAGAACATCGAATTGCCGGAATCGAAGATCGGGGCCATCCGCACAAATTTC
>ENA-UOJO01004868-UOJO01004868.1-human-gut-metagenome-genome-assembly--contig:-P57-NODE-4868-length-11146-cov-30.407177_pt1 | contig 11146 bp, 11 predicted proteins | sample MGYA00242351_ERZ723898 | MGnify/ENA metagenome assembly ERZ723898 | reverse complement strand
GCCTGCTGTCGGCCATCGTGGTGCTGTCCATCATGATCCTGCCCAGCATCGTGTCGGTGTCGGTGACGGCCCTCAACGCCGTGCCGCCCGAGTATGAGCAAGGCAGTCTGGCGCTGGGTGCGACCGATACGGAAACGTGGTTCAAGATCAGCATCCCGGCGGCCAGGAGCGGCATTGCAGCCGGTATCGTTCTGGGTATCGGCCGCGCCATCGGCGAGGCAATGGCCGTCATGATGGTGGCCGGCAACAGCCCCAATATGCCGGACAGCCTCTTCCGCAGCGTCACCTTCCTGACCACGGCAATCGCCAAGGAGATGAGCTACGCCAGCGGCCTGCAGAAGCAGGCGCTGTTCAGCATCGCGCTGGTGCTGTTCGTCTTCATCATGGTCATCAATGTGCTGCTCAACGCTGTGCTGAAGGGAGGAAACAGGGATGAAAAGTGATTTCTCCCCCTCCCGCCGCGCGTGGAACGTCATCATGACCGCGCTGGTCTGGGCGGCGGCAGTGCTGGTCATCGCCCTCACGGTGGGCGTCATCGGGCTGGTACTGGTGCGGGGCATCCCCCACATCAGCGGGGAATTCCTTTCCACCACCGCCAGCGTCCTGAAAGGCACCGACGGCATCCTGCCCGCTATCCTCAACACGTTATATGTCATCCTGCTCACCCTGCTCATCGTCCTTCCGCTGGGCGTGGGCGCGGCAGTTTACCTCACGGAGTACGCCTCCAACCGGAAGCTCATTGAGGTCATCGAGTTCACGAATGAGACGCTGGCGGGCATCCCCAGCATCATCTACGGCCTCGTGGGTATGCTGGTCTTCGCCCAGACCATGGGCTTCAAGACCTGTCTGCTCTCCGGCAGCCTGACGCTGGTGGTCATGAACCTGCCCACCATCATCCGTACCACGCAGGAGTCCCTCAAAACGGTGCCGCAGGGCTACCGGGAGGGCGCTCTGGGCCTCGGCGCGGGCAAGTGGCACATCATCCGCACCATCGTGCTGCCCTGCAGCATCGACGGCATCGTCACCGGCTGCATCCTGGCCGTGGGCCGTATCGTGGGTGAGAGCGCGGCCCTGCTCTTCACCGCCGGTGCGGCGGAAGTTATTGCAGGCAGCATCGCCAAGGCTTACACATCCAACGGCGCGACCCTCTCCGTCCTGCTCTATCTGCGGGCCTTCGAGGACGGCGACTTCGCCTCCGCCTGGGGCATCGGCGCAGTGCTGCTGGTCCTGGTGCTTCTCATCGACCTCGCAGCCCGTCTGGCAAAAACAAAGCTCAAACAGAAACAGTAAGGGGTATTTTATGGATAACAATATGCCGGTCATCTCGGCAAAAAATCTGAACCTCTGGTACGGCGACTTCAAGGCCCTCAAGGGCATCTCGCTGGACGTGGGCGAACGGGAGATCACTGCCCTCATCGGCCCCTCGGGCTGCGGCAAATCCACCTTCCTCAAGACCCTGAACCGGATGAACGACCTTGTGCCGAACGTCCGCATCGAGGGCGACGTCCGGCTCCGGGGCGAGGATATTTTCTCAAAGGAGATGCAGCTGACCGACCTGCGCCGCCGCGTGGGCATGGTCTTCCAGAAGGCGAACCCCTTCCCCATGAGCATCTACGACAATATTACTTACGGCCCCAAGCTCCACGGCGTCCGCAATAAGGCGGAGCTGGATGAGCTGGTGGAAAGCTCCCTGCGGGGCGCTGCCCTCTGGGACGAGGTGAAAGACCGCCTGAAAAAGAGCGCGCTGGGCCTCTCCGGCGGCCAGCAGCAGCGCCTGTGCATCGCCCGGGCTCTGGCTGTCAAGCCCGAAGTCCTGCTGATGGACGAGCCCACCAGCGCCCTCGACCCCGGCTCCACCATGAAGGTGGAAGAGCTGATGAGCGAGCTGAAAAAGAACTACACCGTGGTCATCGTCACCCACAACATGCAGCAGGCGGCCCGTATCAGCGACCGCACGGCCTTCTTCCTGCTGGGTGAGCTGGTGGAGTGCGGCCCCACGAGCGAGATTTTCAGCACCCCGAAGGATAAGCGCACCGAGGACTACATCTCGGGCCGCTTCGGTTAAAAAGGAGGGTTTGCGATATGAGCACACGCACACAGTACGAAGCCGACCTCGCGGCCCTGAAGGGATCGCTGGCCAGGATGAGCCAGCTCTCTGCCGACGCGGTGGAAGAGGCGCTGGAAGCCCTCTGCACGGTGGACGCCGAGGAAGCAAAGGGCATCGTCAAGGGCGACACCGAGGTCAACCGGATGGAGCGGGACATCGAGCACCGCTGCATGACCCTGCTGCTGCGTCAGCAGCCGGTGGCAAGCGATCTGCGCTTTATCTCTGCTGCCATGAAGGTGGTGACAGACGTGGAGCGCATCGGTGACCATGCCGCCGACATCGCGGAGATCGTCCCCCATCTGGCCGGCGTCCGCAAGGCGGGCGACCCCGCCGTGAGCAGGAGCATTGAGATGGGCCGTAAAGCCCACAAGATGCTGCAGGACGCCATGAGCGCCTTTGCGGAAGAAGATGAGGCGGCGGCAAAAGCCGTCATCGACGCCGACGACGCGGTGGACTACGACTTCAACACCATCAAGCGGATGCTGGCGGCGGAGATCGCCGCCGACCCCGGCAAAGTGGACGCCGCGCTGGATGTGCTGATGGTCATCAAGTACCTCGAGCGCATCGGCGACCACGCCGTGAACATCGCCGAGTGGGTGGAGTTCCTGCGCACGGGCCGGTATCACCACGAGAAGATGTTCTGAGTTCTGTTTTCCTCTTTTTCTTTTCCTGAAAAGCTGCTGCCCGAGGCGGGCGGCAGCTTTTGCCTTGTCGAAACCCCGTCTGAAAAATTTTGGAGTTTTTTCTTGTCTTATGCAATTCCCGGCCCTGCTGCGCCGTATTATAAGCAGAAGCCTCCCAACAGAGGGACGCTTATGAGACCTGAGCGCGGCCCGGCTCCGACATCCCCCATGTCCCCGGCTGCGCCGCAACGGAGGATACCTATGAGCATCAAGAAATTCCCGCTGGAAGCCTACGGCGCGGCCGTCAGCCGCGAAGAGCTGGTGCAGGCGGCTTTGGATGAGATCACCAAGAATTACCGTGAGGCCAGCCTCTCCAATGTGGCCCGCAGCTACGGCGTCTCTCTGGCCTATGTCAGCGAGTGCGTCCGGGCGCAGACAGGCCGTACTTATAAGGAATTGCTCCAGAAGCACCGGATGGAGACTGCCGCCCGCCTGCTGCGCCGCAGCGACTGGAACATCCAGCAGATCATCACCTACGTCGGCTACGAGAACACCAGCTATTTCTACCGCCTGTTCCACGAGCGGTACGGCCAGAGCCCCCGTGAGTACCGCCAGAGCCGCGCGGCCCGCACCCGCACACCGGCCTGACCTTTGAGCACACCGCGAAAAAAGACGTCCCGTGTCTGCGGGACGTCTTTTGATGTCTTAAGATGGAAAAACGATGCAGAGTGTGTTACAATAAAAGCCAGACCTGAAAAAATGCGGGAGTGCGCTGCGGCGCACGGAAAGAGAAGGTGGAAACGGAATGTTTCGTGGAGCACGGCGCTCTGATCTGGAGCAAATTTTAGAGATCTATGCCCATGCACGGAAAGCAATGGCGGATTCGGGCAACCCGACCCAGTGGGGCGACAGCTATCCGCCGCAGGAGATGCTGGAAGAAGACATCGACTCCAACCGGCTGTTCGTCTATACGGTGAACGGCCATCTCGAGGCGGTGTTTGCCTTCATCCTCGGGCCGGACCCCACCTACGCGAAAATCGAAGACGGCCAGTGGCTCAACGATGAGGTGCCTTACGGCACCATCCACCGGCTGGCCTCGGCGGGTGACCGCAGGGGCGTGGCGTCTGAGGTCATCGCATGGTGCCTCGAGCACTGTGAGAGCCTGCGGGCCGACACCCACGCCGACAACAAGATCATGCAGCATCTTCTCGAGAAGAACGGTTTTGCCCGCTGCGGCATCATCCATGTGGAAGACGGCACGCCCCGCGTCGCCTACCAGAAGCTGTCGGCCACTGTACACATGCAGGAAGAATAAGGAGGGACTGGCATGAAGATCACACAGGTAAAGCTGGGCCGTATCTCGACCCCGCTCCGCGTCCCCTTCAAGACAGCGCTGCGCACCGTGAGCAGCGTGGAGGACGTCATCGTTGAGCTGCACACCGACACCGGCGCGGTGGGCTACGGTGAGGCACCTCCCACCGGCGTCATCACCGGCGACACCACCGGTGCCATCATCGGCGCCATCCGCGACCACATCGCTCCGGCCATCCTGGGCCGCAGCCTCGACGAGTTCGAGGATCTGACCGCCGCCGTGCAGAAGGCCCTCGTCCACAACACCAGCGCCAAGGCTGCCGTGGATATGGCCCTGTGGGACCTGCTGGGCCAGAAGTACAGCGCCCCGGTCTACCGGATGCTGGGCGGCGCGCGCAGCAATATCGTGACGGACATCACCATCAGCGTCAACCCGCCCGAGGAGATGGCCCGGGACGCCCGCACCGCCATCCAGCGCGGTTATGACTGCCTGAAGGTCAAGGTGGGCATCGACCCGGAGCTGGACGTGGCCCGTCTGGCCGCCGTCCGCGAGGCCGTGGGCAAGGACGTCAAGCTCCGCATCGACGCCAATCAGGCGTGGAATGCAAAGCAGGCTGTCCGTATCCTCGACCAGATGCAGGAGAAGGGCCTGGACATCGAGTTCGTTGAGCAGCCTGTCCCTGCGGCTGACCTCGAGGGGATGCAGTATGTCACCCGCCACGCCAGCGTGCCGGTACTGGCCGATGAGAGCGTGTTCAGCCCGGCGGACGCCCTGCGCATCATGCAGACCGGCGCAGCCGACTTTGTGAACATCAAGCTGATGAAGTGCGGCGGCATCACCAACGCCCTCCGCATCGCCTCGGCGGCAGAGGTCTACGGCGTGGAGTGCATGATCGGCTGTATGCTGGAAGCCAAGATCTCGGTCAACGCAGCCGTGGAGCTGGCCTGCGCCAAGAAGATCATCACCAAAGTGGACCTGGACGGCCCGGTGCTCTGCAGCGAGGACCATATCCTCGGCGGCGCGGTCTTCGACGAGAAGAATATCACCGTCTCGGATGCACCCGGCATGGGCATCCAGGGCTTTGTCCCCGGCAAAGTGACCTATCTGGACGACTGAAAGATCAGAAAAAATAAATAAGAATGACTACCCCCGGCAGACAAACTCTGCCGGGGGATTTTTCTGCCCTAAGCGGTGAAATATTTTAGCTATGTGTTTTTGTAGCGCACACATAAGGCGGCGCGGAGGAAGGCCGAAAACGAAAAAATCTGCCGAAGCAGCCCGAAAAATTCACTGAAAACCTTTGACTTTTTTGCCGTGTGTGCTATAATAACAACTGTCTTTGAGTAAGAGACAGGAAAAGTGTGCGTCGAGGACGCACAAATACAGAGGAGTGTTCTATATGATGAATGGTGCAAAAGCCATTGCGAAGAAGTACAATGAGGTCAGCCTCATCCTTCGCATCGTCGTCGGTCTGGTCATCGGCGCGGTGCTGGCGCTTGCGGTGCCGGGTGCAGGCTGGGTCGGAGAGCTGGGCAGCCTGTTCGTCGGCGCACTGAAGGGGATCGCTCCGGTGCTGGTGTTCGTCATCGTGGCGAGCGCACTGGCACAGGGCAGCTCCAAGCTGGACCGCCGCTTCGGTACGGTCATCTGGCTGTACATGCTCACCACCTTCCTTGCGGCTGCGATCGCTTCGATCACCAGCTTCATGTTCCCTGTGTCGGTCGTTCTGGCAGACGCTGCTCAGTCGGACGTGGTGCCGCAGGGTCTGGGCGAGGTGCTGAGCACCCTGCTCACCAACTTCGTCGCCAACCCTGTCAGCTCTCTGATGAGCGGCAACTACATCGGCATCCTGTTCTGGGCCTGCATGTTCGGCCTGGCCATGAAGAACATCGGCTCTGACACCACCAAGAAGTTCCTTGCCGATACCGCCGACGCTGTGTCGCAGGTGGTGCGCTGGATCATCAATCTGGCTCCCTTCGGCATCATGGGTCTGGTGTACACCAACGTTTCCGGCAACGGTCTGGCCATCTTTACCCAGTACGGCAAGCTGCTGGCCCTGCTGGTGGGTACCATGCTCTTCATGGCGTTCATCGTTTCGCCCTTTATCATGTTCCTCTATCTGCGCTGCAACCCGTATCCGCTGGTGTTCCGCTGCCTGAAGGAGTCCGGCCTGACCGCTTTCTTCACCCGCAGCTCTGCGGCCAACATCCCCGTCAACATGGCCCTGTGCGAGAAGCTGGGCCTCGATAAGGATATGTATTCCGTCTCCATCCCTCTGGGCGCTACCATCAATATGGATGGTGCGGCCATCACCATCACCATCATGACGCTGGCTGCGGCCAACACGCTGGGCATCCCCGTGACCCTGCCTGCCGCCATCGTCCTGAGCGCCATGTCCGCTCTGGGTGCCTGCGGCGCTTCCGGCGTGGCCGGCGGCTCTCTGCTGCTCATCCCCATGGCCTGCTCCCTGTTTGGCATCTCCAACGATGTGGCCATGCAGATGGTCGGTGTCGGCTTCATCATCGGCGTGATCCAGGACTCTGTAGAGACTGCGCTGAACTCTGCCGGCGACGTGGAGTTCGCCGCGACCGCTGAGTATCATCAGTGGCTCAAGCAGGGCAAGCTCCTGCCGGCTTTCCTCCGCAAGTAATATGCAAAACAAAATGGCTGGGGCCGCGAGGCCCCAGCCATTTTTCATGTGCGGAATTTGAAGTTCTTGAGGATATTGTTCAGGCTGCGCTCGATGTGCTTTGCCATTTCCTTCTGGGCGGCCCTGGCATCCTGCTTCTGGATGGCCTTGAGGATGTCAATATGCTCCTGAGTGGACTTGATATAATGGTCCAGCTTCGGGGAGGCAATGCCCACGCTGGGGCCGTTCCAGAGACTGGACAGGAATTTGTAGAGCCGCTCGTTGTCTGCCGCTGTCCAGATGGCGGAGTGGACGGCAAGGTTCAGCTCTTCGTATTCCTCCGTTGAAACGCTGTCCATGTGGCTTTGCAGAGCTTCCAGCTTTTTGATGTAGTCGGCGGCGTCCGGCATCCCCCGCTGGGCGGCGCGCTTTGCAGCCTCTGATTCCAGCAGGATGCGCATTTCGTAATGGTCGGTGATGTATTTTTCGTCGATGGTCTTGACGATGGCGCCCCGGTTCATCCGCAGCTCGATGAGGCCCTCGGCCTCCAGAGTCTGGAATGCTTCCCGCACCGGCGTGCGGCTGACGCCCAGCCGCTCGGCAGTCTCGGTCAGGCTCAGTTCATCGCCGCTCTTGTACTCGCCGGAAAAGAGCGCTTTTCGCAGGATGGCGGTGATCTGTACCCGAACGGGCATGGCTTTTTTTAAGCTGTCCATAGTATGGTGTGCCTCCATAGGATCTGAAATCCCGGCTTTTCCGGACGGAAAGAACGGGATATTATTATTTTTCTATTTAAGAATATCATTTCCGAAATATCGTGTCAAACATTTTAGAAATGAAATATCGTATACAATATTCGTCGTTCTCCACAAAAAAGATGTCTGAAATTTAGAGATAGCGGAGAATGCGGTCCTTCCCTCTTGAAAACAGCGTTGAAACGTGGTACTGTAGAGCCACCGAAAAGAAATTGTATACGATATTCAAAATTCAAAAAGAGAATGGGAGGATTCCACCATGCACGCCATCGAAAAAATCTTGGCCAAGAACAGCGGCAGAGCCGAGGTCCACACCGGCGAGATCGTGACCGCCAAGGTCGATTTTGCCGAGATCAACGACCTCTATCTCCAGACGGTCTATTCCTTCTACGAGATGGGCGGCGAGAAGGTCTGGAACCGGGAGCGGGCGGCTTTCGTCTTTGACCACTACGCCCCCTGCCCCGACATCAAGAGCGCAGCAAACCACAAGGAGATGCGCGAGTTCGCCAAGAAGAACGACCTGCGCTTCCACTTTGACACCAACTGCGGCGTCTGCCATCAGGTCATGCCGGAAGCCGGCGTCATCTACCCGGGCATGATCGTGGTCGCCACCGACAGCCACACCACCACCCACGGTGCTTTCGGTGCGATGGGTACCGGCTGCGGCGCCACCGATATGGCTACCATCCTGATGACCGGCGAGCTGTGGTTCCGTGTGCCGGAGATCATCGAAGTCCGTCTGGACGGCGAGGCGCAGAAGGGCGTCTACCCCAAGGACGTCATCCTCGAAGTTCTGGGCCGCATCCGTGCTGACGGTGCTGTGTATAAGGCCATCGACTTCACCGGCAGCTATGTCGAGAAGCTGAATGTCGCAGGCCGCATGACCATCTGCAATATGGCGGTCGAGATGGGTGCCAAGACCGCCTATATGCAGCCCAACGCCGACGTGCTGAACTACGTGGATAAGCGTGCTGTCCGCCCCTACGAGGTGCAGTTCACCGACCCCGATTTCCAGTACGAAGAGAGCTATGTGTTCGATGTCTCCAAAATCGAGCCGAACCTTGCCTGCCCCAGCAGCGTCGAGAATGTCCATCCCCTGTCCGAGGTGGTGGCAAACGGCCCCATCAAGCTGAATCAGGGCTACATCGGCAGCTGCACCGGCGGCCGCGTGGAAGACATCGCCATCGCTGCCAAGATCCTGAAAGGCAGACACATCCCCGAGTATACCCGTCTGATCGTCGTTCCCGCTTCCAACGAGGTCATGCAGGAGTGCATGAAGGCCGGCTACATTCAGGATCTGATGAATGCCGGTGCTACCATCACCACCCCCGGCTGCGGTGCCTGCCTCGGCGCACATGAGGGCATCCTCGCTCCGGGTGAGGTCTGCATCACCAGCACCAACCGCAACTTCCCGGGCCGCATGGGCTCTACCGAGGCTCTGATGTACCTCGCCAGCCCGGCCACCGTTGCCGCCAGCATGGTGAACGGCTGCATCACCGACCCCAGAGATTTTCTGTGAGATTTGAAAAAGGAGGAACATTCTTATGAACAGTGAGATCACTGGAAAGATCATCGTCGTGGGCGACAACATCGACACCGACCAAATCTACCCCGGCTGCTATCTGGCCCTGACCGACCCGAAGGAGATCGGCAGCCACTGCCTGAGCGGCGTGGACGTGAACATCGCCGCCAACTTCCCGCAGGGCGGCATCGTGGTGGCAGGCCGCAACTTCGGCTGCGGCTCGTCCCGTGAGCACGCCCCCCATCGCCCTGCTGAACATGGGCGCAAAGGCGGTCATTGCAGATTCCTTCGCCCGCATCTTCTTCCGCAACGCGGTCAATCTGGGCCTTGTTCCGGTCATCTGCAAGGGTATCAGCAAGAAGGTAAAAGAAGGTCAGACCCTGACCCTCGACTTCGTCAAGGGCGTCGTCACCGTGCAGGAGACCGGTGAGAGCTACCCCTGCGAGGCACTGGGCGAACAGGCCATGAAGATCCTTGCCGCAGGCGGCATCAAGCCTCTGATGCGCGCCCGCTTCGCAAAAGAAAAAGCAGAACAAAAAGCAGAGTAATGTGACGCGTGGAAAAATCTGGAGAAAAGAGTTAGAAGAGTTATAAGAAATGTAAATTGAAGAGAAAGATACGGGGGCAGTTCGTGAGGAACGGCTCCCGGGAGGAAAAATTATGCCAATGGAACTTGTTTTTGTGATCGGAATGGCGGTCCTTCTGATCCTGTGTATCAAAGTCAAGGCAAATGCATTCATCTCTCTGCTGGCGACGGCGCTGGTCATGGGTATGCTCAGCGGCATGAGCGGCGCGGACACCGTCAGCGCCATCACCAGTGGCTTTTCCGGCACGGTCAAAAGCATCGGCATCGTCATTATTTTTGGCATCATGCTGGGCAACTATCTGGACGCGGCCAAAGGTACGAACCGGATGGCCTATGATGCAGTGAAACTGGTCGGCCAGAAGCGTGCAGGCCTGGCAATGGCCATCACCGGCTATATCGTTTCCATCCCCGTCTTTTCGGACGCGGCGTTCGTCATCCTGACCCCGCTGGTCAAGGCTATCCACAAGAAAACGAAGATCCCTCTTGCCATTCTGGCCGTCAGCCTCTCTGCCGGTCTGCTGTCCACCCACGTCTTCGTGCCTCCCACGCCCGGCCCTCTGGCCGCGGCGGGCCTTCTGGGCATCGACATTGGCCGTGCCATCCTCTACGGCGCATTCGGCGCAGTGTTCATGACGGCCGCAGGCTGGATCTTCGCGGAGCTCTACTTCCGCAACAAGCCTGAGAGCTTCTACACCTTCCGGGACGAAGAAGCGCAGAAAGAGGACGAGGCTGCCCCGTCCATCGACGACGACAAGGACCTGCCCGGCACCTTTGCCAGCCTGATGCCCCTTGTCGTGCCTATCGTGCTCATCCTGCTCAACACCACCTGCGGCATGATCCTGCCTGAGGATTCCCCCATCCTGTCCATCGTCTCCTTCGTTGGTGATTCCAACATCGCTCTGGCCATCGGCGCAGTCCTGTCCATCATCACCCTGGGCAAGCGTCTGGGTGGCAAAGCCATCATCGACATCATGGATAAGACTCTGAAGGACGCCGGCCCCATCGTGTTCATCACCGCAGCGGGCGGCGCACTGGGCCAGGTACTTAAAGTTTCCGGCGCAGGCGACAGTCTGGCACAGATGGTGCTGAACACCGGTCTGCCCTTCATCCTCATTCCCTTTGTCATCTCCGGCCTGCTGAAAGTTGTGCAGGGCTCCGGCACGGTCGCAGTGACGACGGCGGCAACGCTCTGCGCTCCCATTGCAGCCAGCCTCGGCCTCGACCCCATCCTTATCTTCCTGGCTTCCGGTGCGGGTGCCCGTCTGTGATGCCACGTCAACGACAGCTATTTCTGGGTCTACACCAACTGCATGGGCTTTGATATGAAGACGGGCCTCAAGACCCTGTCCATCAGCAATCTGTCTATGTCGCTGGGCGGCTTGCTTGCCACCTTTATCTGCAGCCTGTGGCTGTGATAAAAACAGTATTCTCCTAAGCCTTTTTCCACGCTCATTTTCTCCAACCAAAAGCAGCTCAGCCAAAAACAGACCGTGCCGCCGAGAGCTAAGCTCCCGGCGGCACGGTCTGGCTGTTTTATAAGGATTTAGTCCATGACCCTTGCTTTCTGCAGAGCGGTGATGATGAGGGGGATGAGCACCAGCTGTGCGATGAT
>ENA-UOJO01004866-UOJO01004866.1-human-gut-metagenome-genome-assembly--contig:-P57-NODE-4866-length-11147-cov-5.404616_pt1 | contig 11147 bp, 9 predicted proteins | sample MGYA00242351_ERZ723898 | MGnify/ENA metagenome assembly ERZ723898 | reverse complement strand
ATAATATCCCTCGGCTACTTGCTTTATGGTCTTGTAACTGTCGTACGCCATCTTTTAATCCGGTATATGGGTTTCCTGTTCTTCCCGGAAAGCCCGGAAATCTTTCATTATCTCTCCTATCTCCTCAATAAAATAAGGGTCTTTCACGTGCTTCTTCACCTCCTCATAATAGGTTTCGATGGCCTTCAATGCACACAAATCCTGTCCGCGCAGCAGAAAGTAAGGTTCTTCCTTCTCCACGCATTGTTTAATCATCTGAATAGGATTCTTCATTTCTTATCGCTTTTTAATTCGTCTTTCAAAAATGGAGCCGTATAGCTCTTCGTTTTCGCTTTTACCATTTCTTCGGGAGTTCCGGTGAAAAGGACCTGCCCGCCGTTACGTCCGCCTTCGGGACCCATATCGATCAGATAGTCGGCACATTTGATGACATCGAGGTTATGCTCGATGACGATGATCGTATTACCCTTATCCACCAATTTGTTCAGGACGCCCAACAAAACCCGTATATCTTCGAAATGAAGACCGGTCGTCGGCTCGTCCAATACGTAAAGCGTCTTGCCCGTATCTTTCTTGGCCAGTTCGGTCGCCAGTTTGACACGCTGGCTCTCACCGCCGGAGAGAGTCGTGGAAGGTTGCCCCAACTTGATATAACCCAGGCCTACATCCTGCAAAACCTTCACTTTCGACAAGATCGAGGGAATATTCTCGAAAAACTCCACCGCCATATTGATCGTCATATCCAGAATATCCGCAATGGATTTCCCGCGAAAGCGGACTTCCAACGTTTCCCGGTTGTATCGCTTGCCATGACATTCTTCACAGGGAACCAGCACATCCGGCAGGAAATTCATCTCGATCGTCTTGTAACCGTTCCCTTTGCACGTCTCGCAACGTCCGCCGGAGACATTGAACGAGAAACGTCCGGGTTTGTAGCCACGCACTTTCGATTCAGGCAGATCCACAAACAGATTGCGGATATCCGAAAAGACGCCGGTATAAGTAGCCGGATTACTTCTCGGCGAACGTCCGATCGGTGACTGGTCCACATTGACTATCTTATCCACATTGTCTATCCCTTCGATTGATTTGTAAGGCAACGGATCTTCCAGGGAACGATAGAAATGCTGGCTGAGAATCGGCTGCAAGGTCCGGTTGATCAAAGAAGACTTTCCGCTACCGGACACGCCCGTGACACAGATCAGCGTACCCAACGGGAACGTGACATCCACATTCCGCAGATTATTCCCGCTCGCCCCTTTTATCGTGATAAACTGTCCGTTTCCTTTCCGCCGCTCTTCCGGAACGGCAATCTCCGTCTTCCCGTTCAGGTAGGCCGAAGTAAGCGTGTCAGCTTTCAACATTTCTCCGGGAGTTCCGGCAATAACAACTTCTCCTCCTAGACGACCAGCCTTCGGTCCCATATCGACCACATAGTCCGCATTCAACATCATGTCTTTGTCATGCTCGACCACGACAACAGAGTTGCCCGTATCGCGCAACTCTTTCAACGAGTTGATCAAACGAACGTTATCCCGCTGGTGCAACCCTATACTCGGTTCATCCAAGATATAAAGTACATTGACCAGCTGGCTACCGATCTGGGTCGCCAAACGGATGCGTTGACTCTCGCCCCCCGATAACGTCGCCGAAGCACGGTTCAACGCGAGATAGTCCAATCCGACATCTAACAGGAATTTCAGACGTGAACGGATCTCCTTCAAGATTTCGACAGCAATCTGCCTCTGCTTAGGATTCAACTGCTCCTCGACACCCTCCAACCACTCATACAATTCAGAGATATCCATTGCCGAAAGTTCGGCAATATTCTTTCCGGCTATCTTATAATGCAGCGCTTCCTTGTTCAACCGCTGCCCGTTACATTCCGGACAGGTAGCCATCCGTATAAACTGTCCCGCCCATTTCTGCGCGGAAGCGGAAGCCTCGCTCTCCTGCTGCATCAGGATATATTTGGCAACTCCTTCATACGACAGGAAATAATTGGAAGTACCCAGTGAATCGTTTTTTATTTGCAGGCGTTCGTCCGTCCCGTTCATGATCTCATCGATCGCTTCTTCCGGGATGTCTTTGATCGGGGTTTTCAGTGTTACGCCATATTTCTCGCAAATAGCTTCGATCTGCCAGAATATCAGTGAATTCTTATATTTTCCCAACGCCACGATACCGCCACTGTAGATACTGAGCGACGCATCGGGCACGATCTTGTTCATGTCCAACAAATTGACCTGTCCCAGTCCTTTACATTTCGGGCAAGCACCCTGCGGAGAGTTGAACGAAAAATTATGGGGAGCTGGTTCACTGTAAGACAAACCCGTCACCGGATCCATCAGCCGACGGCTGAAATGGCGCACTTCGTCCGTCTCGGCATCCAGCACGAGTACCAAGCCGTCACCCTGCTTCATAGCGACACGCAGGCTTTCTTTCAAACGACGTTCGTCCGATTCCGAAACGATCAGTTTATCGACCACAACCTCGATACTGTGCATCTTATACCGGTCGAGCTTCATACCATGAAAGATCTCCTTCATCTCACCATCCACCCGGACATTCAGATAGCCTTTTTTCCGCATCTGTTCGAAAAGTTCCTTATAATGTCCCTTACGATTACGGACAAGCGGAGCGAGCAGGTAGGTCTTCTTCCCCTTATACTGGTTCATAATCAGTTCCAGCGTCTGCTCCTCGGTGTATTTCACCATCTTCTCGCCACTCAAATACGAATAAGCCTCTCCCGCCCTTGCATAAAGCAGACGGAAAAAGTCATAAACCTCGGTAGTCGTCCCCACTGTGGATCTCGGATTCTTGTTTGTTGTTTTCTGCTCGATTGAGATAACAGGGCTCAGACCAGTGATCTTATCCACATCCGGCCGTTCCATATTTCCCAAGAAGTTACGCGCATAAGCGGAGAACGTCTCCACATAACGGCGTTGCCCTTCCGCAAAAATCGTATCAAAAGCCAAAGACGATTTACCACTACCGCTCATACCGGTAATTACGGAGAGCTTGTTACGAGGTATGTCGACATCTATATTCTTCAAATTATGGACACGCGCGCCTAAAACGGAAATACGGCCGCCTTCCAATGCATTCTTATCCTTCATCATTTTTCAGTTTTCTTATTTCACCACCCAGGCCGGATTATGCACATAGGTGTTAGGCGTTTTATAATACATATCAGATTCTTTCGGGATCCGGATCGTATATGTTTTTCCTGCTGTCAGCAATTTACGATCTCGCAACCAGGGATTGAAACGTTTCAAATCGGCATAGGTGACACCATTCTTCTTGGCGAAATCAGACAAATCCTGAATATCCGTCGAGACGGCAACACTCTCGCATACGATCGGTTTATACAAATCCTGTGCCCTTAGCACGAACCCATATTTATAAGGAGCTTCGAATATCTGCTTGATAGCCATGATACGATAGACATAGCGGGTAGTCTCTTCCACCAGCCAGAGATCGAACGAACTATCCGCATCCTGCTTGACAAGCTCTCCCGATATGCGTCCCATACCAGCGTTATAGGAAGATGCGACCATCGCCCAGTCTCCATATTTTTCATAGGCAGCTTTCAGATAACGGCAGGCAGCTTCGGTAGCCTTTGCCACGTCGCAACGTTCATCGACCGTAGGCGTTATCGTCAACCCGTACTGACGGGCCGTACCTTCCAACAATTGCCAAGTCCCCACTGCCCGTGCAGGCGATGAGACCCGTGGATCGAGATGGCTCTCGATCACCGCCAGATACTTGAAGTCGTCCGGAATGCCATTGGCTTTCAGGATCGGTTCGATTATCGAGAAATAGCGGTTTGCCCGCTTGATCAGCAACATGGTAGTAGAATGGAAATAGGTAAAGCTACTCAATTCCCGGTCAAAACCTTCATGCATATTATAACGCGTCAAATCGATATCTTTTCCGCAAAAAGAGACGGAAGAAGGAATATCAGGCGACATGGTCACCGATGAAACGACCGGACGTTGGTCTTTCACTTTTTCCGAATCACTCGAACCAATGGAGAGGCAGGCGGTCAGGCACACAGCACTACCCACCACAAAACCGACTATACTATTACTGTTCAATAATTTCATCATCAATCTTCTTGGGTCTAAGAATATTTATAGAACCTTTTTTATTATATTTAATACCATCCGATCCCACTGCATCTATCACATAAAAATAGACGCCGGGAGCGACATATTTCCCACCTTTTTTGCCATCCCACCCTTCAGCCGGATTAGTAGAATGGAACATCTGTACTCCCCATCGATTAAATATCCAACACTTATAGGTCACAAGTGATTTGTAGGCGACACGAAATTCATCATTGATACCGGCGTTCGGGATCTGCAATTCCGATTCTGCAATCTTGATTTCAATAGAATTGGAAACCGCCTCGCATTCTCCTGTCGCGTTGCTGACAGTCGCAACCGCCGTATAATCACCTTTCTCCGTAAACGTATAGTCGATCTCCTCATCCCTATATTCCACCAGCGGATTCTCAGCTCCGTTTTCCTGGTCGCTCCTATATATCTTCCAGGTATACAGCGTCGCTACCGGATCATTGGCATACGCCCGAAAAGTGACCGTTGCCGGAGCGGAAATATATTCCCCGTCTCCAGCTGTCATATTCTCCGCATTATCCATTATAAACGTCGTATCGACATGCACTTCGACGGCCACCGCCTGATAGGTATCCGAAGTGATTGATTTCTCTATTCCGAAATGTTTTGCAAACTGATCACCGGAAAGTGTGACTTCCGTATCGCACAACGGAATTGTTTCGTTATCGTTTATCTTTGTCGAATAAGGCCCTTCCGTCAGTGATCTTTGCACATTCTTGGGCGAAAAATAGTTGTTGTCTTCAGACCACTCCAATGTCTGATAAGCGACATTGAACTCCCGCTTCACCGTTATCCGATTTCCCGTCGGGGTATAATAATACATAACTGGGACAGTCGGAGAACCTTCCAGCCAAAAGCCGTCACAATTTCCTTTGACTGTAATGCTTTCGACATTAAAAGCGTATTTACTATAATCAATGATCCATACATACCAACCATTCAAACCAGAAGCCGGATCTTCCACATAATACCCGGCATCCTCCTCTATATTCCGGACAACGGATGTCTCCCCATTCTGTTCACACGGAACAGGTTCCCGGTCCAATGCCTTTTGCTTATATCGATACCATTGATGATTAGTAGACGAAGATGTATAGCTAATCTCCACATTATCCATTCCATACACCAAATAAACTCGTATACGATTCCCTGGATTCTCCAACAAATAAGGAACCCCATTTCCTCCTGTCACCGTATATTGCTGTGCCTGAATGGCCAACATCACAAACAAGAAACAAATCAATCCTCCCAGTTTCCTAATTTCCGTTCTTAGCATATACATAACCTAATTAGTTTACAAAATTACTATTTTATACGGATTTATACGGAGATAAATGCCTTTTTATTGTATTATCCAGACCTCAATCCTTTAAAAACCGTGGCTTTTTGTTCCATAAAAATACAAGGTTTTCCCTAAAAGTATCTATCTGTTTGAAAAGAAATTCTTCGTTTGGAAGGAAAATATCTGCCAATTTGGACAGCGACTGGCATTTAAAAAACATATCTGTTTCGAAAATACAAAAAAGAGGAGATGCAATCAAGCATAACCTCTTTTCTTTTTTATCTTGATGAAAGATTATTTACACATATCGCGAATGATCTGAATCAGCTCGTCACCAATCTCTTCCGCTTCCTGCATCGTGTGAGCTTCGGAATAAATACGGATAATCGGTTCCGTATTGCTCTTACGCAGATGCACCCATTTTTCAGGGAAGTCGATCTTCACACCATCGATATCGGTGATATCATACTGGGCAAATTTCTCTTTTACTTTTGCCAAGATAGCATCTACATCGATATCTGGAGTCAGTTCTACTTTCTTCTTGGAAATGAAGTACGGAGGATAGGAAGCACGCAGTTCGCTTGTCTTCATCTGCTTCTTTGCCAGATGAGTCAGGAACAAGGCGATACCCACCAAAGCATCACGACCGTAATGGCTGGCCGGATAGATCACACCTCCATTGCCTTCGCCACCGATAATAGCATTAGTCGCTTTCATCTTCGTTACGACATTCACTTCGCCCACTGCTGCCGCATTGTACTCGCAACCATGAGCACAGGTAACGTCACGCAGAGCACGGCTTGAGCTCAGGTTGCTGACCGTATTGCCCGGTGTATGACTCAAAACGTAGTCGCTGACAGCCACCAGTGTATATTCTTCTCCAAACATCTCCCCGTCTTCGCTGATAATAGCCAGACGGTCTACGTCCGGATCCACAACAAAACCGACATCGGCTTTGGCATGCTTCATCAGGTCGGAGATCTCCGTCAGGTTTTCAGGGATCGGTTCCGGATTATGTGCAAAGTTACCGTGAGGAGCACAATGCAACTTGAAAATTTCCTTTACCCCCAAAGCTGAAAGCAATTCAGGAATAACAACACCGCCTACCGAGTTTACACAGTCGATAGCGACACGGAAATTAGCAGCTCTGATAGCCTCGACATCCACCAAATCCAGCTTCAACACACTCTCGATGTGCTTTTGATTGTAAGTATTATTGACATAGACTTTTCCTAAATTGTCGACATCAGCAAATACGAAACTTTCTTCAGCAGCAATCTTCAGCACCTCGGCACCTTCGGCAGCATTCAAGAATTCCCCCCGTTCGTTCAATAACTTCAGGGCATTCCATTGTTTCGGATTGTGGCTAGCAGTCAAAATGATACCGCCACAAGCTTCTTCCCAGGCAACAGCTAACTCGGTAGTCGGAGTAGTAGCCAGATCGATATCTACCACGTCAAAGCCCATTCCCGTAAGCGCACCGAGAACGACTTGTTTAACCATCGGACCAGAGATACGTGCATCACGACCTACCACGATCTTGTTTGTTGTCACCTTCGTGTTTTTCTTAATGAATGTAGCATAAGCAGCCACAAACTTAACAATAGCCAACGGATTGAGCCCGTCTTCCGGGTTCCCGCCTATTGTTCCACGGATACCAGAAATAGATTTAATCAGTGTCATTTAGTTAGATTTATTTTATAAAAGTATACTTCACTTTCTCAAAAAACACAGGTGTCCCTGAGCTTTGAAAATCACTGCTCATCAGTTTAAACGGAACGATCAGTTTGACAACCGCGCTGTCTCCCACGTAAGGAAGTCCGGCACCTAAACCTTCACAAATAAACATATCCCATGTATAAGAGTAATCAGGATTCAAAGAAGTATAATAACCATATCTGCACTCTCCGGGATGTGTACCGTTTGAATTAGGACCGAGCAGGTCGACGGTACCGGTTCCCATGCTACTGTTTTCCATAAACATCCGGGAGATGAAACGGGAACGGATCGCCGTTTGTCCCAGTACCGCACGTTCACTGTTTCCTTTATTGACGATATTCAGATAAACACCATTATCCAACTCAACAAATTCATTTTCCTTAAAAATGCTGTCAGTCGGAAATTCTTCCAGAAAAACCAATCCACTATCCGCACGCAAACGATCAATAGCTTTCTCCTGGGCCTTCAACATATCAGTGTATGACTTTGTCTTGTCACACGACACCACCATTATGGCGGTGCACATAATCAACAGGATATAAAAACCTCTCTTCATCTGTTACCTATTTATTGTAAATGAATGGCAAATGTATACAATCTCCGCCACATCTCAGTCATGTTTATCTAAATCTTCTGTTTTATTAGGATTAAATTCCTCCAGACCTTTTTCAAATACGGCAACAGCATCGGCCAATGAGCCATAAAATTCTCCACCCGAAGCATTTTTATGTCCGCCGCCATTGAAATAGCGGCTTGCAAACTGGTTGCAGGGGAAATCACCGACAGACCGAAGCGAAATCTTCACATAATCCTTATCTTCGCGAATAAAGACACTGAAAGCCACATTTTCGATGCTCAACGGCAGATTGACAAATCCCTCCGTATCACCTGTCACATAATGGAAACGGTTCATCTCTTCCAGCGAAAGCGTGATCAGAGCGGCATGTTGCTCCGGATAAACTTTCATTTTTTCATACAGAACGTATCCCATCATCCGTAAACGGCTTTCCGAATATACCTGGTTCACTTTCCGGTAGATCAAATCCTTATCGATACCTTTCTTGATCAGTTCGCTTATGATCGTATAAATTTCCGGCTTATTCGAATTGTAGGTAAACGAACCGGTATCCGTCATCATACCCGTATAAATACAAGCGGCACAATCTTTATTGATCAGGTCGAACATCCCCATACGACAGATGAAACGGAAAACCATTTCGCTCGTAGACGACATTTCAGGATATGACATCGTAACCCGGCAAAAATCAGCCGGATTCAGATGATGGTCGATCATCACTCTACGCCCCTCTGCCGCCACAACAGCCGGAGCCAATTTTTCGATACGCTTGGGTTCGTTGAAATCGAGGCAGAATAAGACATCCGCATCCCGGATCAGCTGTTCGGCAAAATCAGGATATTTCTCATGAATGACGATTTCTTTATATCCTGGCATCCATTTATAGAACTGGGGAAAATCGTTAGGGACCACTACCGTCACGTTATCTTTTCCATAGGCTGTCAGAAAATGGTACAGTCCCAATGCGGAACCTATAGCATCCCCGTCAGGGGTAACATGTGTCACTATTACAAAACTTTCGCCTTTCTCGACGTACTTCTTGGCTTTCTGAATTTTCTCTTCGTGAATGATTTTCGTAATCATATATTCTCTTATTTTCAATGACAAAGGTACTACTTTTTTTAGATTCCACACTGCTTTAAATCCTCAATCACCCGGACAAGAAGTATAATTAACAACAAAAACAGAATGACGAGCAAATAACGCGAACGTCCGGTATGACCATACAACAGGATAGACAAAAGCATTCCATACGCCACCAGCATCGCAGGAAAATCGAACCGGAAGGAGAAAACCGCCCCCGGTACCCGGCTAAAAGCATCGACAACCCAAAGCAGGTCGTGTGCCAACCATTCCACCCCAACCTGCAACCAGCCATACCCAGGAATCCATTCAGGCAAAAACATGTAGACCAAACTTGCCGGTATCAACAAAGTCGCTAGAAACGTAAGCGGCAAGTTCGTCAACAAAAAGACAGTCGAAAACTGCCCGAAATAATACAGACATAAAAAAGTCGTGCCCGCCTGTGCCGACAGAGTAACCGTGACCCACCCCCACGGTGTCCTCAAAAACGGATTATGCACTTTTATCAACGCCTGCAACCGAGGTTGGAAATAAAGGATGGACAGCACGGCCAGATAACTCAGCTGGAAACCTATGTCGAATAAGTACAAGGGTTCATAAACCAACATGCAAAAAGCGGAAGCCGCCAATATATTATAACGCTCCGCCCTCCTATCCAACACTCCGCCCGTCAGATACATTGTAAGCATCAACGCTGCCCTCACAGAAGAGGCCGCCAAGCCCGTTATCGCAACAAATCCCCACAATAGCACAAGCAGCGAGATGTAGCGAATCCACCGGCAACATCCATTCCTGGAGAGAAAAGAAAAAAGAAAAGATAAAAAGCCACAGACGATTGCCACATGAAAGCCGCTTACGGCCAGGATATGTGCTACCCCCGTAACCGAAAAACGGTTCCGCACCTCCCGACTCATAGCTTGCCGGTAACCGACAGTAATAGTGGCCAGTACAGATTTTTCTTCATCGGTCAGATTTAGTTTTTCGATCGGCTCCAATAATCGTTGCTGTTCTTCCCGCGCCCAACGGGAAAGAAGGGAAGTCGGATGTTCCGACGAGGCTTCAAACTGCGAATAAGCAGTCTTTTGTATCGAGAGGAAAAGCAACAGAGACAAGAATACCGCTCCCCACAGCCAACGGGTTTCATAACAAAAATGCTCCTGCCCTCTCAAGGCAAGACCGGCTGTGGTAAGGATAATAACAGGGAGCAATAGTAATACCCAGGAATAAGTACAACACGAAAAAACGGTCTGTAGCATAATCCCCGCAATCCAGACAAGCAGCGGACGGGCAAAGGGACGGATCTGTAATTCTTTTATCATAATGTAAGGTTTTGAAATGGTTGGTTTAAGGCTTGATCGGTATTGCACAAAGGACGTCATTCCGTAGGGGGCAGTGCTCTGCTCTGGCCATTGCATCCAATAAAGGTACGATTTCTGATTGGGAGGAGTAGAACCCCGCCCCTACGAGTCGACATTATAATTCTTTCAATTCTCGGATCGTCTTCAACGGATCAGGGGAACGGAAAACAAAACTACCGGCAACCAGCACGTCCGCCCCCACCTCAAGCAAAGGTTTCGCCGTCTGCATATTGACACCGCCATCGACTTCGATCAAGGTATTCAACCCTTTTGCCAGGATCATATCTTTCAGACGAGCTGTTTTATCTATCGAATGTTCAATAAACTTTTGCCCTCCATAACCCGGATTTACCGACATGAGCAATACCATATCCAAATCCTGCAAGATATCTTCCAACAAGGAAATCGACGTATGCGGATTCAATGTAACAGCCGCCTTCATTCCCGCCTCTTTGATCGCCGCCACCGTACGGTGCAGATGTGTACAAGCCTCATAATGCACATTCATCATATAAGCGCCCGTAGCCGCCACTTCCGGAATGAACTTTTGCGGTTCCACGATCATCAGATGTACATCCATCGGTTTCTTGCAAATTGGCTTCAACGCTTCCAGAACCGGAAAACCAAACGATATATTAGGAACGAACACACCGTCCATTATATCCAGATGCAACCAATCAGCATCACTCTCGTTGATCATTTCCACTTCCCGCTGCAGGTTCAGAAAATCAGCAGCTAACAGAGAAGGTGCTATTTTATGTTTCATACTCTTTTTGCTTTTCTGCAAGACGACGTCAGTTCATTACTAAACCACAGAGTTCCGTGCGTAAAGCGGGTTCTGAATGATAAACCCTCGCAAATTGGGTAAGGAAATCAAGTGTTTGCCGACGCGGCATTGTTTTCCTTTCTTTTCGGTTTCTGTTTGTTTTATTTTCTATTTCATTCATACATTGAGTAGAAAGTCTCTTCATAGGCAACTCGTTTTT
>ENA-UOJO01004865-UOJO01004865.1-human-gut-metagenome-genome-assembly--contig:-P57-NODE-4865-length-11147-cov-11.480977_pt1 | contig 11147 bp, 9 predicted proteins | sample MGYA00242351_ERZ723898 | MGnify/ENA metagenome assembly ERZ723898 | reverse complement strand
GTTGCACTTGACTTGACAATCCAGGGCAAAAAAGGTTCTAAGCCGCCGGAGGCAAATCCGTTTTTTGAACCGTGTACACTGCCGGGCATAAAATATGATATTATAGGAATATCGGTTCATGCAAGCGCGAAATGTGCCCGCAACCAAAGGTTGCGGGCAGCGGACGGCGGATTTTTCGCGCCATGTAAGCCTGAATAGCTGGCGCAACCGTTTTTATGTCATATATGCTTTTTACATGTAAGGAATCATAAGCGCGCATAATGCGGGGCCTTCAGTCCCGCGCGGCGCGCCGAAGAAATAACGCGCATGTGAAAGGAAGGTACGGGTATGGAGCAAAACGGCAGCGGCGCCTTTGACAACGAAAGGAGCAGGGCGATGAACATCAAATTCGGCGACAAGCTTGTGCGCCTGAGAAAACAGCGGGGCATGTCTCAGGAGGAGCTGGCCGCAAAGCTGGGGGTTAGCCGCCAGGCGGTGTCGAAGTGGGAACGGGGCGAAGCGTCGCCTGATACGTATAACCTCATACAGCTTGCAAGGGCGTACGGAATGACGCTTGACGAGCTTGTCGGGGAGGACGGGGAAAGATCCGGTTTCCGCGATGCCTCCGGCGACGGTGGGGAGGACGCGTTTGACCGCGGCGGCGGAGACCCCAGCGCAGACGCGTCGGGCTTTGTAATACATGATGATGACGGCGAAGTCAGCAGAGTGGTTACAATCACAAAAGACGGCGTCTGCGTGGGGGACGCGGAAGGCGAAACCGTAGTCAACGTCAATAGCGACGGAATATACGCAAAGTCCGGGGAGAAGAAGCTTAACAGGCGCTGGGTTCATAAGGACGAGGATTCCGACGACTGGGACGAGGACTCCGACGACTGGGACGAGGACGGCTTCTTTGACGATGATGATAATGACGACGACGATTTTTTTGACGACGATGAAACGGACGACGACGGAAAGGAATTCAACGTGGAGATGAATTTCAGCGGCAGTAAAAAGAAGGACGGCAGGTTTTGGATGCACTTCCCATATCCTATTCTATGCGCCATAGCATATCTGGCGATGGGCTTTGTATGGGACCTGTGGCATCCGGGCTGGCTGATATTCCTGACCATTCCGCTGTATTACCCACTTGTGGAAGCGGCTTATAAGTCCAAAGACCTTGTCGGAACGCTCTTTACATTTCCATATCCGGTCCTGCTTGCGGGCGTGTATCTGTTTATAGGCTTCGAATGGGGCTTATGGCACCCATACTGGATGTTGTTTTTAACGATACCGATCTATTATGCGGTGCTGGGGGCGTTAAAGGACCATAGCCCGATAGAGATAAATATAAGAGGGGGTTTTCCGCTGCTTGTGCTTGCCGCGTATCTGGCCATGGGCTTTATCTGGCAGCTGTGGCATCCAGGCTGGCTGATATTCTTCACAGTGCCGCTGTACTATCCGATTGCCAAGGCGGTTACCGGCCGGCTCAACAAGCCGTTTCTGACGGCCTTTCCCTATTCGGTATTCATCGTGGGGGTATATCTGGCGATGGGCTTCATCTGGGATCTATGGAACCCATATTGGTTTCTTTTGCTGACAATACCGCTTTATTATCCCATTGCATCGGCAATATCGGGAGAAAAGCATAAAAAATCCTTTTCCTACGGCTATTTTATAACGATACTGTATTTTATCCTGGGATTTGGCTGGAATTTATGGCATCCATACTGGCTGCTGTTCCTTACAATCCCGATAGGAAATTATATCATTAACTCAATAGGCCGGTCCAGAGAAAGGGGCTGACAGGGGCGTTGAGGCGTGGGAGGCTGTTTAGCTGGGATGACGGCAGGTTCTTTGATTACGCGCTTTCGCCTGCAAGCGGCTTCCTGACCCCCAGGCGGGAAAATCGCGGGGTTCTTGTTTAACTTAAGCGTAAGCGGGCGAAAAGACAGGTGGGCACCGGCCTGAAACGGCAAGCAAATGTTGCCGCACGGGAGCCAGAAGTACGGGAGGCGCCCATAACCTCAAAAAAGCAGCGCAGCCGCTTAATGGATGCGCTGGAATCGCCCATGGCGATTTTGCTTCCGGCAGCTTAGAACCTATTACCGCCATAGGCGGTTCAAAAGACGGATTTGCCTCCGGCGGCTTAGAACCTTTTTTGCAAAAAAGGTTCTAAGGACTCCAAAAAATGCACAGGGGATAATATAAACTTAGGAGTATCACCCCAATCTTACAATCCATCAAAAATCAGCGGCATGTACGGTGATTTTTGATACCTTGAGAGCAAAAGCCAGCCTGATAGTTGCTTGCAACCGAAGACTGGCTTTTGCGGGTTAAGCTCACTAAGTGCTGTTCAGCACTTAGTGAAAGGCCTTATGGCCTTTTTTAGGAAATGTTTTACCGCCTAAGCGCGCGTGGATTGAAATGCCATGCCGCCTCTCTGCTGATGCGGGGCGTGGAATGCCGTGATCCATGCGGGCACGTGGACGGACGCCGTCGGGTCCTTAATGCCCGCGCGCGTTTTAGAGATTATGTGGCGTTCAGGCCTCCCCGTCATCCTGGCCGCGGTCTTCGGGAGTATTGCCGCGGCCGGCCGGATTTACATGCACCATGCAGTGCTTTACCGAGGGAAAGCGGCTTTCAATAGCGTCGTGCGTCCTCTGCGCCACCGCGTGCGCCTGGTTGAGCGTGGTCTCGCCGTCGGCCCTGATTTCCACGTCAACGTATATCCTGTCCCCGAAAAGGCGCGTCTTTATCTGGTCTATTCCAATTACGCCGTCCTGCTCCTCGATTACCTTCCTTATCGCATCCGCCATCGAATCGTCGCACGACCTGTCGGTCATCTTGTTCACCGCGTCCCTGAACACGTCAAACGCGGCCTTTACTATAAATACGCATATTATAACGCTTGCAACCGGATCAAGTATGGGAAACCCGAGCCGCGCGCCCAGGATGCCGGCAAAGCTGCCCACCGAGGACAGGGCGTCGGACCTGTGGTGCCACGCGTCGGCCATTAGCGCGCCGGAGTTTATCCGCCTGGCCGCAGACCTTGTATACCAGTACATGGCCTCCTTTACGATTATGGAGATAACCGCCGCGGCGAGCGCCAGCCCGCCTGGCGCCGATATATCGCCATAGCCGCCCATCACGACCTTTTTTAAACCGGAATATCCGATGCCCAGGCCGGTTGCGCCCAGTATTACGGCAAGTATTACGGCCGCTACGCACTCCATACGCTCATGGCCGTAGGGATGCTCCTTGTCGGACGCCTTGTTTGAAACCTTCACTCCGATCATCACTATTATAGTGCTCAACACGTCGGACGCCGAATGCACCGCATCCGACACCATCGCGCCGGAACGCGCGAATATTCCCGCGAACATCTTAAACGCGCAAAGCACGACGTTTAGCATAATAGTAACGGCGGACACCCTCATAGCGATCTGTTTGGGGGACCTGTATTCCATTGCTGCCTCCATTTTACGCATTACTCTATCCCGCGCCCTTAGCCCGCGTCAATGGATATGAAGACGCGTCCGTGAGACATACCACTGTCCCACAGACGCGCGGTTACGCTGTCTGCTGCCGCGTTTTTGCGGCCCGGCTTCATGGACGCGCCGTCCATCGCCTGTTCAGATTGTACTGTCCGCATTCTCTATTAAAGAATGCAGCGTTAGCGCAAAGAGATCATCTGATTATATGTTAAAATGGAGTGGAATAAAAGCCTTTTGCAAAATAAGTTTTAACGTATCAAACAGCTTCGGTGCGCGCCTTAAGCGGCGGTTATGGCCGCGAAGGAGCGTTTGGCCTGGGATTGGCGGCCGGCCGCGCAATGCGCGCGGGCGCAAAGGCGGCCCCTGTATTTACCGGTTACACAGCTCCATGGGCGGGATCATTGCCGTGGCCGGTTTACAGGAGGCCTATTCAGGGGAGCGCAGGCGGCAATGGGTTTTGGGGGATGGCGGCGGCATAAGCGCATGGGCGCCTGCGGTCCGCTCACAGGACGGTTACCCTCGGCTGACAGGAATAAATGTGGTATACTAAAAGGCGGACGGAACTTCACCTTTTTACAAAAACCCTTTCGGCGGCAGGCTATACGCCTTTAATGGGATGTGAAATTAAGACGCTCAAACAATATTTTGCCGCGGTATGGGCGTTAAACCATACTCAGGCGCTTACAATACAAGCTTTTCGCGCGGCGAATCCCTGGCCGGCGGCCAGGTTCGGGCGGCGGATAAAGCGCACATTTTTTAGCAAGGAAGGTTTTTTCATGAGACACGATATAATCCATATACTGGGCGCGTCCGGATCCGGAACAACCACGCTTGGAAGGGCGATTTCAGAGCGGTTCGGCCACATGCAGCTGGACACGGACGACTATTTTTGGATTCCCACCGACCCGCCGTACGCCAAAAAGCGGGACGCTTCCGAAAGGCGAAGGCTGATGAAGGCGGATATCAAGCAGTATAAAAGATGCGTTATCTCAGGCTCGCTGTGCGGCTGGGGAGACTTTCTGATCCCGCGCTTTGATCTGGTAATCAGGCTGGAGGCGCCCGCCGAGGCGCGGCTGGAACGGCTGGAAAAGAGGGAGTACGCGAGATTCGGCGACAGGATCAGGCCTGGCGGAGATATGTGGGACGAGCACAGGGAGTTCATGGCGTGGTCAAAGACCTACGATACGGCTGGGACGGATACGCGGAGCAGGGCTTTGCATGACGAATGGCTTAAGCTGGTGAAATGCCCCATAATGGTCATAGACGGAACGGCGCCGCTGGCGGAAACAATGGGCATGCTTGCGAACCAGTTCGGAGAATAGGCCTGGCCTATGGGCGCGGCGCGTCTGTGGGGCCATGCTGCAAATTCCATATTGGGCAATTTCCGGTCCGGTTGCTGCGCACGGAGGTATCCGCCGCCCTTGGGCACAGCTTTGATACCGCAAAAGCTTGAGGGCCGCAAGCCAGACTAAGCCGCGGGGAGCCATATTGGAACGGTTGCCGTTAACGGCCGCGGCCTGACAACCGACCTGGCTGCCGGGCTTGAGGCGGCTTAGGCTGGATATATGAATGTGTTAAAATCCCGCGCGCTCCCATTCGCCAATAGGGTTGCTTCGGAATCGCTGAATGATATAATGAAATCAAAGCCTGATGCGAATCAGATCCATGTTATAGAGCAGGGGGCCGGAGTATGGATATTATCGCGATTGATAAAAGCGGCGCGCCTGACGCCGCCTCGTTGGTTGCGGAGTTCCGCGTTGAATTAAAGGGCTATAAGGGCGTATGCGCAAAGCCCGACGTAGCCGCCGGACTTTCAGAGATAAGCGAATATCTTGACGAGGGGTTTCCCTCGTACGCGGCGGTGGAGGACGGGATGTTCATCGGCTATGTCGTCTGCCGTGTCGACGAGCCTACGGTTTGGATCGAGTCCATCTTTGTCTGCGGCGATTTCCGCAGAAGGGGTATCGCTTCGGCGCCGCTGCGTAAAGCTGAATCAATAGCCGGGGCATACGGCGAAAATACGGTGTTTAATTATGTGCATCCCAAAACCGTATGATCGCCTTTTTGCGCAGGAATGGATATACCGTGCTGAATCTGATTGAGATCACAAAGCCCTATCCGGATGAAAAGCCGGTTAAAAGGATTAAAGCAGGCGAAAACGAGTTCGATTATTGACGCGCGGGGATTCCCCCAAGGCTTGCGGCAGTACTGATACAGGGGCTTAAAGCCGGCTTTAAAGCATGGCGCTCGGCCGTGGCTGCCAATGCTGTTATTTTAATAAAAGCGGTGTTGCAATATATCATCCAGTGTGTATAATTAAATTATCATTATCCGCCGGGGGTGCGCAGGCGCGCTGAGACAGTCCCTTGGAACCTGTTGGGTTAATACCCGCGTAGGGAAGGCGGCAGGAAACGGGCGTATTGCGTTCGTCCATTCTGCGGCTTGCGGAATGGGCGTTTTTTTGCGTTCCTTTTCGCGGCGGCCGGCATCGACGGCGGCAAATCGGAGGTATTACATGAAATTTGTACTATTTGAAAAGCTGTCCGAGCTTGAGGGCCTGGAGCTGTACATGCTCATAGGCGCGCTGGCGCTGGTGGTCATATTCGCGGCCGCCATGCTGATATTCAAGCTCAAGCCCAGTCCCAAGAGCGACAGGCTGGGGCCCGTTATGTCCGCGCTGCTTACCGCTGCCCTGGCGTTTGTGGTTTCATACCTGGTGATGCTGTATATAACGGAGATACGCGGAGCCGGCATGTATGTGATCAGCGGCTGCGCGGCGTTCGCCGTTTTGGTGGCGTTTGCCGCCGTGTTTTACGCAAGGCGCAGCCGAAGCCTTGAAACGGCCAAACCCAACTCGACCCGCGCGCTGGTGTTCGGCGCGCTGTGCGTTGGCCTCTCGTTTGTGCTGAGTTACTTTAAGCTGTTCTCAATGCCCTTCGGCGGCTCGATTACCCTGCTCAGCATGCTGCCCGTGGCGGCGTACGCGTGCTGGTTCGGACCTGTATACGGGTTTATAGCCGCGTTTGCATACGGCGTGCTCCAGATAATCCAGGGCGCGTGGGTGGTTCACTGGGCCCAGTTCATACTGGATTATTTCCTGGCGTTTACATGCCTGGGACTGGCTTCGCTGTTCCCAAAAAAACTGCCGCTGGGCATGGCGGTCGCTGGAATTGCCAGGATGATATGCTCGGTTATATCCGGAGCCGTATTCTTTGGCTCAAGCGCCGGCGATTACGGATTTTCAAATGTCTGGGGCTACTCGCTTGCATATAACGCCCTGACCATAGGCGTTGACACCGCGCTTTGCGTAATCGTGGCGCTGCTGCCCGGAATAAAGAGGGTGGAGGCAGCCGTAAAATATTGACCGGTTTAGCGACGCGATTGCCCGCAAGCCCTGAAGGCTGTTGAAGTATAATCGTCCGGGCTTAACGCGGCGGTGTCCAAAAAATCGGATTAACGCTTAAAATGCCGATTTATTGCCCATATGATCGAATTGGCCGCGCATTCGGCCGGCTCGGACTGTAAAGCGTACACGCCTTTATTGGGATAAAAGCATAAAAGGGCGCCAAAACACGTTGGGCGCCCTTTTATGCGGGAAACGCGGGATGTTATAATTGATTAGAACTGACTTGATGGAAGGACGCATAGATGAAAGCCCTGAAAACATCCGAAATGATGGACCGCGGACAGCGCTGCGGGCCGCGCACAGCGGCAGCTGGGCGCCCATGGAACCCAAGTACGGGCGCGATTACATACTGTGGATGATAGAGGAGATAGGCGGGGCGGCGCCGAGATAATGGCCGGCCAAAACGTGAGACATGCCTTTGTGGGGGAGATGGGCGACGTGCTGATGTACTATTTTGACGTGCCGCTAGGATATGGGGTCGCCGCGTATTGCGAAAAACATGACGGGAACATGGGCGGGGACTACGGGAACGAATAGTCCAGGCTGTAATAACGCGAGAGCTGACGGTCTTTTATGAATGAAGCGCTTGACATGAGCGCATATTATGGATTATATTAAAATGAATTGATATAGTATTGCGCATTGAAGGAAAGAGTAAGCGGCAGGAGCGCGCATAAGAGAGCCGGGGCAGGGTGAAAGCCCGGACGCGCAAAGGCCGCAGAACATGGCTCCGGAGCGGCTGCTGCCGAACGCGCCCAAGGCGTCTCAGGCAGAGCGGGTCATGCCCGATACAGCATGAGCTTATGAGCCCTGTTTGCTTTTTAAAAAAGCTCAGCGGGGGAAGTAGGGTGGTACAGCGGCTAAGTCCGCCCCTATATTGGGGCGGCTTTTTTATATCTTTTCAGGCTGTTATTCCAGATACCGGAAAAGTCCGTACCGCCCGCACCCGGGCTATAAGCGCCAAAGCGCGGGACTAGAGCAATGAACTCAGACGAAGGGAGATTTGAAATTATGGGTGAAAACACTTATTACATCACCACGCCCATCTACTATCCAAGCGACAGGCTGCACATCGGCCATGCGTATACCACCGTGGCGGCCGACGCTATAGCGCGCTACAAGCGGCAGATGGGGCTGGACGTTTATTTCCTGACCGGAGCCGACGAGCACGGGCAGAAGATAGAGAAGAAAGCCGCTGAAAAGGGGGTAACGCCCAAGGCATACGTCGACGCCATAGTGGCCACGTTTCAGGACCTGTGGAAACGCCTTGACATATCCAACGACGGGTTTGTGCGCACCACCGACGGCTATCACGCACAAGGCGTGCAGCGGATATTTAAAAAGCTCTACGACCAGGGCGATATATACAAGGCCAGCTACACGGGCCATTACTGCACGCCGTGCGAATCCTTCTGGCTGGATCGCCAGCTTGTAGACGGCTGCTGCCCGGATTGCGGAAGGAAGACCGAGCTTGTGGAGGAGGAAAGCTACTTTTTCCGCGCCAGCAAGTACGCTCCCGCGCTTATCGAGCACATCAGGACGCATCCGGAGTTCATACAGCCGGTTTCCAGGGCAAACGAGATGCTCAACAACTTTCTGCTGCCCGGGCTTGAGGACCTGTGCGTTTCGCGCACCACGTTCAAGTGGGGAATTCCGGTGAGCTTTGATGAAAAGCATGTCGTGTACGTGTGGCTTGACGCGCTGTCAAACTATATCACAAAGCTGGGCTTCTATTCGGGCGACGACAGCCTGTACAGAAAATACTGGCCGGCCGACGTTCATCTGGTAGGCAAGGAGATCGTACGCTTTCATACGATAATCTGGCCCATACTGCTCATGGCCCTTGGCGAGCCGCTGCCAAAGCAGGTGTTCGGCCATGGCTGGCTTATACTGGACGGCGGCAAGATGTCCAAATCAAAGGGGAACGTGGTTGACCCCGTTAAGCTTATAAACCGCTATGGCGTGGACGCTATACGCTATTTCCTGCTGCGCGAGGTGCCGTTTGGCGCGGACGGGGTATTCTCCAACGAAGCGCTGATAACCAGGATAAACAGCGACCTTGCCAATGACCTGGGTAACCTGCTGTCGCGCACCGTAAGCATGATTGAAAAATACTTTGGCGGCCGCGTTCCGGAGCCTGCCGCGAAGGCTTTTGAGGACGACGCGCTTATAGCGCAGGCCGAAGCGCTGCCAGGAGCTGTGGACGGGCACATGAAGGCGCTCCGCCTGCCCGAATCGCTTCAGGAGATATGGAAGCTCATCGGCGCGTGCAACAAATATATAGATGTGACCTGTCCATGGATACTGGCAAAGGACGAAGGCACGCTTTCGCGCCTTGGCACGGTGCTTTACAATCTGGCGGAATGCCTGAGATTTATCGGAGTAATGCTCAGGCCGTTCCTTACGCGGACCGCGCCGGAAATCTTCAGGCAGCTGGGGGTGGAGGACGGCCCCTTGACGGAAATTGCGGGCCTTTCGCGCTTTGGAGCGCTTGTGAGCGGAACCATTGTTAAAAAAGGCGGCGCGCTGTTTCCGCGTATAGATATAAAAAAGGAGCTTGAAGCGCTTGAAGCTGAATTCATCAAAAAGGAGGACGCCTCCTCGCCCGCGGATGCGGAAAACCCGTGCGCCGGCGGCCACGGCGCGCCGGTAGCCGCGGCGAAAGAGGCTGCGGTCGCGGACCCGGATAAACCTGAGTACATTGAATACGAGGATTTTGCAAAGCTCGACCTGCGCCTTGCTAAGGTGGTTGCGTGCGAACCCGTAAAGAAGTCGGACCATCTCCTGCAGCTTACGCTGGAGGTGGGTGATTCCACGCGCACGGTATTGTCGGGAATACGCGACTGGTACGCTCCTGACGACCTTATCGGAAGGACTGTGGTGCTGGTTGCAAACCTAAGGCCCAAAAAGCTGCGCGGCGTGCTCAGCGAGGGTATGATACTGTGCGCCTCGGACGAGGGGGACGTTAACCTGTCCGCCCTGACCACCATGGCCGATATGGAAAGCGGGCTTAAGGTTAGATAGGGATAATAATTTAAATGCAATATTAACCGCCATAGAAGATTCGCTAAGCGCTGTACAGCGCTTAGCGAATTCAACCCGCAAAATATGGCCTTCGGCTGTAAGCGGCTGTCAGACTATGTTTTGCTATCAGCGTTTGTCTGCTTCGCTGCGTGGAAGGCGTCAAGATCACCGTACACGCCGCTGATTTTGGCGGATTGTATTTCTCTCCTGCACCGCTCTTTCCGTTAAGGCTGTGCGGCGTATTGCCCGACTACTCTATCAATACGCTGGGCCGGCATACCGCCGCCGGCTTTTGATTGATTATCTGTTTGAGATCTTTCTGCGGCATAGAGCCGCAGTGGGGATGATATATGCTTGGAGGGCACAATGAACAATGCCAGTGCCATAGCTGCTAGCCTTTCGCTTTTTCATATATCCTCCTTGTTAATGTCACCTTATGATGGTGAAACCCTCTTCTTCCAGTTTTTGTATTAAGCTGTCATACTCACCGCCGCCCCTGAGCGGGCAGTCCAGTATGTTGGTTATAAACCAGCGCTGAGCGTCCGAATAGCTGCCTTCCTTCGCGTTGGCCCTGTTTGCGTTATAGTAGGCGTCAGTTTTGCAGATGTAATATTGGGTTATGTCGTCGTTTGTAAACTCCGTCGAACCGGATTCTTCCGGATTCGATTTTTCAACGACGATATATGTAATTTTATTCTGGCTGTCCCACCCGCAGGCGACTATCCGCTTGGCGTCCTCGGTCTTTCCAAGGCTGTCGATGAAAGCAAGCTGCTTTTTCGTCAGCGCTCCATCCACAGATTCGGCGTCGTTACCGCACGAGATCATTGACGTAAGAATGATAAGCGCCAGCGCCAGCGCAAGTCCCTTTTTAAACAAAATCGACTCCTCCTTTGTTGGTTGCCGTTACGCATACACGGCAAACATTTAATAATGCTTGTAAACCACAAAATATTCCAATTAAATGATACATTAAAAAACCCCCTGTTGCAATCATCCTTCTGGTGATTTCCGGACTTTCAGGGCATCGGTCGCGGCATTGGGCCAGCGGTGCTAAAGACATGGGTTTTTTGCCACATGCCCCGCCCAAGGGGCTCTTTTACAAAAAAAGTCCCCCTGCTAATCCCAAAAAACAATGTTTTTAATAATGTATCGCTTCGCCGGTCTTTTGATACCTTGGGAGCAAAATACGGCTGTGCCTCCGGCGGCTTAGAACCTTTTTTGCAAAAAAGGTTCTAAGAACT
>ENA-UOJO01004863-UOJO01004863.1-human-gut-metagenome-genome-assembly--contig:-P57-NODE-4863-length-11151-cov-6.943764_pt1 | contig 11151 bp, 9 predicted proteins | sample MGYA00242351_ERZ723898 | MGnify/ENA metagenome assembly ERZ723898 | reverse complement strand
CAAGCATTGCTTGCTCCCGCTCACTAACGCTCATTATATCATGATTCGCACCTTTGGTGCCGTTTTAATTTAATGCGCCCAGTTTCTGAAGTACTGCCTTTGTGATTCTGGCGATGTCGTCTTCTGTAATATCCGGACTGCCGCAGGCTGCTCCATTATTGGAATTACCGCAGGCTGCTCCGGCATTAGAACCACTGCCAAATACAGAACTCTGTCCACAGCTGCCTCCTGCATGACTGCCTGAACCAAAAGTACTCTGTGGTGCAGCAGATACGCCTGTCATCTGTTCCTGCTGTTTTCTCAGATCTTCCAGTTCGCAAAGTCCCCATGCTACACGGCGGATATTGATCAAATTCAGCGGGCTGACATTATCTGAGGTGGCACTGCCGCCGACAGAACCGCAGCCCAGCGTTAATGCCGGCTGAAGACCGGTTGTTGCACCGACACCGCCAAGAGCTCCCGGTGTATTCACAAGCAGTCTGGACACCGGTTTCTGAAGGGCAAATTCACGGATAACATCTGCATCTTCACTGTGAATGGTCATTGTATGACCGGCACCTTCGTTATTTAAAATTTCAATGGAACGACGGCAGGCTTCTTCCCATCCGTCCTCCACATAAAACGCCAGAATCGGACAAAGTTTTTCTCTGGAATAAGGATTGTCCTTACCCACGGTTCTCTGTCTTGAAACCAGTACTCTTGTACCGGCAGGAATACGGATGCCCGCCATATCTGCCAGTGTCTGCGCACTCTTTCCGACAATCTTCGGATTCATGGTGCCATTAGCTCTGAGGATAAATTTGGACAATTTCTCAGATTCTTCCGGTGTCATAAAGTAACCGCCCTGACGGCTGACTTCATCCACCACCTTCTGCTCAATGCAACGCTCCGTAATAATACTCTGCTCTGATGCACAGATCGTACCATTATCAAATGTCTTGCTGTCCATAATACGCTTGACAGCCACAGGGATATTCGCTGACTTTTCAATAAAAGCAGGACCGTTGCCCGGACCAACGCCAAGGGCCGGATTACCTGAACTGTAAGCTGCACGCACCATGGCTTCGCCGCCTGTTGCCAGAATAATACCGATATTTCTGTTCTTCAGGAGTGCATCTGTGGCTTCCATGGTCGGCAATGTGATGCACTGCACAATACCCTCCGGCGCACCGGCTTTTCTGGCTGCTTCACAAATGACCTTTGCAGTCTCAATAATACAATTCTTGGCATTCGGATGCGGACTGATAACAATGGCATTGCCCGCTTTGATTGAAATAATCGACTTGTACATCGTTGTGGATGTCGGATTCGTGGATGGGATCAATGCTGCCACAACTCCCATCGGTACGCCGACTTCCATCAGCCCATTCTGCCTGTCATCTTTGATGATACCCACAGTTTTCATGTCCTTGACACTATCCCATGTAATCGCCGAACCAAGCAGATTTTTCAATACCTTATCCTGCCATATACCAAATCCGGTTTCCTCCACGGCCATCTTCGCCAGACGCTCCGACTGAGCCGCACAGGCATCAGCAATTGCCTTTGCAATCCCATCCACCTGCTGCTGTGACATCTTGGCCAGCTCTTTCTGAGCTACAACTGCCTTCGCAACAAGCCATCTCACTTCCTGAATCGATTGGAGGTCCTTATCAAAATCCACTCTGTTTCACCTTCTTTTCCAAAAGTCTCTTAATCTATGTTTTCAACAGGATGCTCTGCAATCCTGCATATAGTTTCACGAAATGCTTCACAGGCTGCCCGACACGCTGCCTGATCACCTGTCAGCAGTCCTCCGGCAAAGTTGGTCTCTGTAGGCGGCCCATAGAACAGGTTCATTTCCACATCTGCCGCTTTCAACGCCGCATCCAGTCCCGTCACCGCTTCCAACGGCGGTGCGATCAGATAAGCCATTGCCGTTCCTTCCGGCACACCCGCCATCTCCGACAGATAACTGCCGGTCCTTGATATGCACTGGGCAAAATAAACAATACTGTCATCATCATTGGCACTGTAAAAACAGGCATCATTTTCTATGTAACTGACGGCTGCCGCCAGCCCGCTTTTCACATCCTCCGGATTCTCACCGGACAGAATACCGATAAACTCACCGGCAAGAGCCGTACTGGCATTGGATGAACCGGCGTACATGCTCCTTGCATAGGCCACCGACACGTCTGCCTTCTTGGTGGCTTCATCAAGAGCCGCATAGGAAACATCATCACAGTCCGTTGTGATCAGGCCAAGACTTCTATGTCCTTCCTGCACCTGCATCGCCTTCAGCAGAAATCTGTCAGCATTGGGAATCAGCCTGATACTCAGCACCTTTGTCCTGATCGGATCATTTTTCATATGTATTCCCCCTGCCTAATTCTGTAACTCAACGCCGCTGGCCTTCTTATCCAGAATCTTCTGAATCAAATCCGTCAGATAAGCACCGGCCTCTACAGCCGTGATACCGTCTTTATGGATATTGGAAACAACGGTTCTGCGTGCCTCCGGCATACCGATCTTCGCATTGTAGGCCAGATACGCACTCATACTCTCCGCCGTTCCAAGTCCCGGACGCTCGCCCACGAAAATGCAGACTACCTTTGCTCCCACAAGCTCCGCAATCTCATCCTCCACAGCCACACGGCCATATCGGACAAAAAATGGTGTACCTACTCTCAATCCTGCAGCAGAAAGACCATCCATCAGCACCGGCAGCACATTTTCAATGTTGGCATTAATGGCTGTAGAACTGAGGCCATCTGCCACGATCAACTGCACATCCGGTCCTTCGATACACTGCTCTTTGACTTTCTGAACCCCATCTTCACTGAGTCTTCGTCCCAGATCCGGCCGGGTCAGGAATTCATTCTTGTCCTGACAGCGGGTCTGGACACTGAAAAGTTTCAGATTGTCAATAACATCCTGATGCACATCCAGCATCACCGCATCCCTTGCTCTGGCATGGTCTGCCCTGAGAGTCAGCAGCGTCTGGGTCTTCAGCCTTGGTCCAGCACAGCCAACACCGATGCGGGCTGTTGTCAGACGCATCATCCTTTCCAACGCCTCCGGGTCCTGGGGATGCTCGATCAGCGGACGCTTCTTCACTTCACGGGAAGTAATATCTTCCCTGATATCCACATCATGAACCGGTTCATCAGGATGATATCCACCGGCATTCGATGTTTGTCCACCAGATGATGTTTGTCTATCACCGGAAGCAACATTTTTCACCAGCTGTTCAATCTGTCCCAAATTCACTGATTGCATACTGTTCTGATTATTTCCTGAAGCAGGGCCATTCTGTCCGCCCCCAGCCGCTTTTTCAGCCACAACCTGTGAAACAACTTCACGGATAATCCGTTCAATCAACGCTTCATCTATATTCATCAGATACCGCCTCCCCTCTTTGTAAATAAAGTCGGGTCGCCGGCATATTTTGTCAGCTTGCCATTTTCACTAATTCCCATCTTCTCCAGCCAATGGTCAAATTCTTTAATCGGACGAAGCCCTAGAATCTCACGAATAGTAGACACATCGTGGTAGGCATTCGTCTGATAATTCAGCATGACATCATCGCTGGTAGGCACACCGAGAATATAATTAACCCCGGCCGATGCCAGCAACATGGACAAATTCTCAATATCATTCTGGTCAGCCTGCATATGATTGGTGTAACAGCAGTCACATCCCATCGGAATACCTGTCAGTTTTCCCATAAAATGGTCTTCCAGTCCGGCACGGATCACCTGACGGCTGTCATAAAGATATTCCGGCCCGATAAAACCAACGACAGTATTAACCATAAAGGGATGATACGCTCTGGCAAAGCCATAGCATCTGGCCTCCATCGTTACCTGATCGGCGCCATAATGGGCATCTGATGACAATTCTGAGCCCTGTCCTGTCTCAAAATACATTACATCCGGCCCTTCTCCGGTACCTTTTTCCTTCAGAAGTGCCATGGCTTCTTCCACCGTCTCAGCACTAAAACCAAAAGCTCTGTTGCCTTTTTCACTTCCGGCAATAGACTGGAAGATCATATCCGCCGGAGCACCGTTTTTGACGGCTTCAATCTGAGTTGTAATATGTCCCAGCACACAGATCTGTGTCGGAATCTCAAAGCGGTGCTTCACCTCATCAAAACGTTTCAGCACTTCCGAAAGACTGGAAACCGTATCATTCACCGGGTTCAGGCCGATCAGTGCATCCCCGCAGCCGTAACTGAGGCCTTCAAATAATGACGCTGTGATACCCTCCACATTGTCCGTGGAATGATTCGGCTGAAGTCGTGTCGCCAATGTACCCCGAAGACCGATAGTGGTATTGCAGTGAGCCGGCACACGCACCTTGCTGGCCCCATACACCAGATCCATATTGGTCATCAGCTTGCAGACCGCCGCCACCATCTCACTGGTAAGACCTTTGCTCAACAGATGAATGTCGTCTTCCGTAGTCTCATGGCTGAGGATATATTCTCTCAGCTCAGCCACCGTCCAGTTTTTGATGCGCTGATAAACTGTCTCATCAATTCCATCCTGATTAATCCTGGTTACTTCGTCCTCTTCATAGGGAACAACCGGATGATTGCGCAAATCTGATAAAAGCAGCTGACTGAGCACTTCCTTCGCCGCAATTCTCTCCAAATCCGAGGATGCCGCTACACCGGCCAGCACATCGCCGGATTTCAGCTCATTGGCCTTTGCCAGAACCTCTTTCAGGGAACGAAAAATAAATGCCTGCCCCGAAAGCACTGTTGCCAATTTCACTCCATCACCCTCTTTCTTTTATCCAAAAATTAATGTTTTCACTACCACAGGAATGACCATGCCGTTCATCATCGGCTTTCCCATATCCACATATTCACCGTCTTCCACATGAATACTGTCAATGGCCACCACCTGACGCTTCAAATCCGGCTGCTGCCGGATCATCTGCCCCATGGCCTTGGCAATATCACTCTCTATCACCAGAAGAATCGGTTCCCCGGGCGGCTGCACCCTGTCCATAATCTGCCGAATCGATGCTGCGGCCCGCTTCATTTCCATATATCCCGGGTTTCTCTTGCCGGGCATCGCCAAAATAAAGTGTTCCGCATCATTCTGTCCCAATGCCCACTGAATCCGCCGGATGACAGGTTCTGTCTCACCGGCAAAGCAGGCTTCCTGCAATTCTTCATCCAGCTTGATCACCGGAATATTTTTCAATGGAAAAATATCATCGGAATAAGTAATGGTACTTCCTGAAATCGTCGTTGTATATGTCCCGGCACCCACAACCGTGGCACGAATGGTCTCTCCTGGCTCCATTTTTTGAAAATCCGTAAATAAACGACTTTCCCGAATGGCTCTGCCCAGCAGAACGCCGATATCACCATAAGCCCATGTATCCGCAGACTCATGGTAAATCAGATCCGCTACACCGCCGGAAAAGAATACCGCCTGTACTTTCTCCGGAACCGGAAAATCACTGCTTCCCGGGGTTTTAATTTGCCTTAAAATTGCATCAATATCTTTGGTGCCAACTCCCAGATACGCATTCAGCGCCGCTGCCATCTGCCGCGTCACTGCCGTCAATTTCAACTCATCGCATCTGTCTCCTACAGAAACGGACACACCTGCCGCCTGCGCCATCACCGCTGCCGCCGGACTGACTTTCGTAATGATGCCCTGTGGGTTCATGCAGATTAACCGGCCACCGATATCCAGACAGCCTCTGGCCAGGGTCTCTCCGTCCTCGAAGAGAACCACGTTGGTGGTGCCGCCGCCGATATCCAGATTGGCTACCCGGCAATGATGGTCCATACTGTACTGCCAGGCTCCGCTGCCTTTTCCTGCAATCAGGGATTCCATATCCGGCCCTGCTGCCGAAACAACAAAATCTCCGGCAAAATCCGACAGACTTTTCAGCACCGCATCGGAATTCTCCTTCCTTGCAGACTCGCCGGTGATGATCACTGCACCGCTGTCCGTATCCTCCGGCCTGTAACCGGCCTTACGGAATTCGGCAGCCACAATGTCCCGAAGGGCCTCGGTATCGATCAGCACATCTGTCTTCAAAGGGGTCATATAGACTTCACTCTTATAGACCACTTCTTTGTCCACAATAGCCACTCTGGGAACTGAAAAATATCCCCCCGCATTGTCCATCTGCAGTTTGCTGAAAACCACCTGGGTAGTGGAAGTACCTACATCGATACCAACACTCAAAATTGCTGTTTTATCAGCCATTGTTTCTGATCTTGTTCACAAGGTCCGGATAGTTGCCGATGACGGAATCTACACCGACTCTGAACATCTCCCTGATATCTTCTTCTTCATTCACTGTCCATGTATTGATCTCCAGTCCGTGAGATTTCACCTCAGCCACATTCTCCGGCGTCATGTTCTTGAAAAACGGATGGAAGCATTCCACACCTGTTGAAGCCACGTAAGCTCCCGCATTAATCAGCCAGGATTCCTCCAGCATACCGCATTTGATAGCCGGGTCAATGGCTTTCATACGAAGGACTGAATAATGATTGAAGGAAGAAATAATAATGCGGTCCACCATATCGAATTCTCTGAGCATGTCATAGACTTTCTGCTCAATACCCGTATACTCAAAGACACCGGTTTTCAACTCAATATTCGTGATAATATCCGTATCCTTCACCAGCTCCAGATACTCTCTCAGTGTCGGCACTTTCTGTGGTCCATGCTCCTTGAAAATATAAGAAGCATCCAACTGGGCCAGCTCTTCATAAGTCTTATCCTTGATATAGCCCTTGCCATTCGTTGTACGATCTACCAGTTCATCATGCATAACAACCAGAACGCCGTCCTTAGTCAGATGGACATCATTCTCAATACCGTCCACTCCTTCTTCAATGGCTTTGCTGAAAGCCAGAAGTGTATTCTCAGGGTACTTACCGCTGAAACCGCGGTGTGCAAAATTCTTAGTCATATTTATCATCTCCTGCTTTCCATTTTACCATATTTCAGCACTGAATGCAGTTATCTGCGCGATAAATTGCTTACACTTACATAAATACAGCTGCCGTGAAAACATTCTCCACAGTCCAACATAAAAAGCGCAGCGAAACAGGCAGCCCCTATCGGCCGTCTATCCCGCTGCTCTTCTTCTCCCACGCGCTGTCTATGTAATTGTATTGCTGCATTCTTCTCCCCCATCTGCAGCCGTCTGGTATTCTCACAGCTGCAATGCCAAAATCTGTTTTGAGTGCTTTGCAATAAGGATTTCAAATTCAATTCTAAAGGAAAATACAGTCATCCTGCTTCAATGTCAGATAAACATCTGTACCATTCGGAATGATAGTTGCTTTCTTAAACAGAACATCCACATCAATCTGATGGTCACCGCACATAACGGCATAACGCAGAACATTGCCATGAGGCAGACTGACAACAACATGTCCCTTGATTGTCGCGCAGCCTTCTTTCTCAACAGGTTTTGTGCTGATATCAATGACTTCCGGACGGAATGCTACGTCTGTACCTTCACCGTCAACGCCTGTCATCTTCTTGAATGCATCAACCGGCACCATGTTGTAATGACCGATGAATGTTGCTGCAAACTTGGAAACAGGTTCTGTATACATCTCTGTCGGTGTAGCGGACTGTTCAATCTTGCCGTTGTACATCAGATGGATCACATCGGACATAACCATGGCTTCATCCTGGTCATGAGTAACAAAGATAGCTGTCATATTCAGTTCCTGCTGAATACGTCTGATCTCAACCTGCAGGGAATGTCTCAAAAGGGCATCAATGGCTGATAACGGTTCATCCAGAAGGAGTACCTTCGGGTTCGTCACCATAGCTCTTGCAAGGGCTGCTCTCTGCTGCTGACCGCCGGACAGCTCTGATGGATAATGATGCAGATGATCCGATAAGCCCACGATATCTACCATCTCTTTGACACGTTTATCAATCTCTGCATTCGGCACTTTCTTCATCTTCAGACCAAATGCCACATTCTGTGCGACATCCATATTCGGGAATAAGCTGTACTGCTGGAAAACCATACCGATATCTCTGTCCTTCGGATTAACATCGGTGATATCCCTGTCATCCAGATAAACCTTACCGGATGTCACTGTCTCAAGACCGGACAGACATCGAAGCAATGTACTCTTACCACATCCGGACGGGCCAAGCAGCGTCACCAGCTGTCCCTTTTCAACCTCAAGATTGATATCTTTTAATACGGTATTACTGCCAAAACTCTTGACAATATTTTCAAAACGAATATATGACATGTTTCCTCACTCCTTTATTTTCTGTGTGTTTTTCCCTTTGCTTCACGGCTCTTCATAAACAGAACGATGGCTGTGATCACAAATGTAACAAACATGATAACAACGAATACGGCACTGGCCTTTGTACTGTCGCTCTTCATTGTCTGATACAGGAAAATCTGCATGTTCGGCGCAGATGTTCCGGCAAGATTTCGAATCAGTACATAATCACCGAAGATAATGCCGACTGCCAGAAGTGACGATACAATAATCGCTGAAAGAATATTCGGTACGACAACTCTGAAAAATGCATAGATCTTGGATGCACCAAGCATCTCCGCTGCCTCGATCAGTGTCGGCATATTCACCGCACGCATACCGTTTCGGATACCCTGATAGATATATGGCAGAATCACGATACAATACGCACCCATCAGCATCACCAGACGGTTGCTCAGAATCGAACTGGAACCGACATACAGAGACAGGATACTGACTGAAAGGATAACACCCTGAATCGTATAAGGGATCATACAGATGATCTGTACATATTTCTCAAGTTTCGGAAAATAAATCGCCGTTACAAATAATGCCAGAAGGACGATCACGATCGTCACAATAATAGGAATAATACTCATTGCGATAGATCGTCCAACAGATGCAAGGAAATTGCTGTCCGTAAACAGGTCCACATAGTTGTGAAGGGTAAATCCTTCAGGAATAACCCCTGTCCACTTATGGAATACAGAATAAATAATAGAGATTACAAGAGGTATCAGCAGATAGATCATGACAAGCAGCATAATCGCTACAGATCCTGCGCTTTTCTTTTTCATTTTCTATTGCCTCCCTTCTGGAATCTTCTGCTCAGGCCGTTGGTGATCAGAATCATGATAACCATGATTGCCATCATCACAACAGATAAGGCACCGCCCAGACCTGCACGGATCTTGACTTCACCTGTGAAGCATCCCGCAATCTGAACTGGCAGAAGTGCGATATTGTCCATCATCAATGCGTAAATCGTTGCGTATGCTGCCAGAGCATTAGCAAACAAAACGCTGAACGTACCGAGGATACTCGGCATCAGTACCGGGATACCGACTTTTCTCCAGAAGATTCCCGGTGTACCTCCCAGCAGTGTACAGGCCTCCTTCCACTGTTTCTGCACACCGTCAAAGGCCGGGATCAGAAGAAGTGTAGAAAGCGGAATCTGGAAATAAATATAGATCAGGCTCATGCCGTTCATCGTGTACAGATTGTATGTGGATAAAGCATTGATGCCCAATTCCTTGCCGATATTGACCACCAGTCCGGCATTGCCCAAAAGAATCATATAAGCGAAAGCCAGCGGAATACCTGCAAAGTTGGATACCATATTCAGAACTGTCATAAAAACATGATTCAGTTTGCCCTGATGCTGATGTGCCGCACGGGCACCCAGGAAAGCAATGATAATACCGGCAACAGCAGATGTCAGAGAAATCTTGATACTGTTGATGATCGCCTTCTGGTAAAGCAGCTTCGAGAAAACAGACTGATAATTCTCAAGTGTGAAACCTGTTCCACCATCCGGCTGAAAACTCTTCACGATCACTGTGATCAAAGGTACAATTTCATAGAGCATAGCCACAATCAGGAATGGAACCAGGGCAAGTAAATAAATGTATGTCTTTTTCTTCATTAAATTCAACCCCTGTCTGATGCTGTTCTTCTGATTCATCGGGTGCATCAGACCCTGTTATTTAATTCAAGTCGGGCGCGCGCGAGACTTAAAATAGAATCGAAAAACGGGGGTGCAGGCTTTGCACCCCCTGAAATTCATTCAGTTCAAGCCGAATATCCATATGTCATCTTCGACTGAAATTATCTGTTCTGCATTACTGTACCAGTAATGGCGCAACCTCTTCTTCCCAACGTGTCTTAGCTGTTTCACATGCTGCTGAATAAGCATCTGCATCGCTGATCAGAACTGCATTGGCAATATCATCCTTGGAGATAACCTGATCCTTGTATTCGTCTGCGATTGTGAAGTCTTCTCTTGTAGGGATTGCACCTGCCAGAGCAAGGTATGTCTGACCTTCATCACTAAACATTGTCTCTCTTGTCAGAGCTGCTGCATTTGGATGAGGTGCATATTTATTGATAACGGAAGCGTAACCGTTCTGTAAGCATCCATCAGAAGGAACAACGGCCTGCATCTTGTACTGGCTGATATTCTTGCTGTAAGGGATACCTGTGAAGCTCCATACAACACCAACAGAAATTTCACCGGATTCGAAGTTCGCCTGAGTGATATCAAGTGTATTGATTCTGCCTTCCTTCGCCAGTTCTGTCCAGAACTCGAAAGCAGGATCCAGATTGTTCATATCGCCGCCGAATGCATATGCGGAAGCGATGAAAGCAGCCTGAGCATTACCACCTGTCAGAGGTCCAAGGGCAACTTTGTAGTCGCCGTCTTTGATATCCTGCCATGATGTCGGCACTTTATCAACCTGATCTGTGTTAACAAGGAATGTTGTTACACCTGTGTAAGCAACCATCCACTTACCATCTTCGCCCTTTGCCCAATCAGGAACGCTGTCCCAATAGGAGGTCTTGTAACCCTGAACAAGATCTTCAGATACAGCCTGTCCTGCGAATCCGTAACCAACATCACCGATATCCTTGGTTCCCTTTTCGCCTTCTGTCGCAAACATCTGAAGTTCCTCAGAAGAACTCATATCTGTATCGTTATGGGAAATGCCGTATGTATCAGACATTGTCTTCCACAGGGATGCCCAGTCTGCCCATTCATCAGGCATACCAACAGATACAACTTCACCTTCTGCCTTGGCTGCTTCTGTCAGTTCATCAACGGTCTTGCTGTTGAGATCACCTGCTGCAGAAGTATCGCCGCCGGCTGCTTCTGTTGCTGCTTC
>ENA-UOJO01004860-UOJO01004860.1-human-gut-metagenome-genome-assembly--contig:-P57-NODE-4860-length-11157-cov-7.055125_pt1 | contig 11157 bp, 14 predicted proteins | sample MGYA00242351_ERZ723898 | MGnify/ENA metagenome assembly ERZ723898 | reverse complement strand
AAAAACAAAAAAAAAATAAGTTAAAAATTTGAACAAAACAAATAAAACAAACACTGCTAAAGCTGAAAAATTAATAAGAAAGGCATTCGATAACGGGTTAACCGTTTTGGATGTTTATGGTGAAAAAATCACAAGAGATGATTTCTTAAAATTAACGGAGGGGTGTCGTTAATGATATATTATCGAGTTGTTTTGAAGAGGGAACCGATTAACCGATTCGGTCGCATCGGCTACCGTGAATATTTAGAGATTGTCCAAACTGAGGACATCTCTAAATTTAATTACCGGAAAAAGATAAAATTCCGGTTATATTTTGAAAACGAAAGAATTTTCATTGATGAAGAAAAACAAGCTTGTTTTGAAAATTGTTTAAAGCTTGTTAAAAATAACGATGTAATTTATTCAATTTCGTTAAGTTAAAAAGAGGTGAACGCATGTATAGACTATATTCACACATATTAAAAAATGGAGCAGGGATAGCGGGTTTAATATCGGATAAAATACTTACTGAGTTATCCGATATCACTATTAGTATTAATCATTTAACAACATATATTCCTATCCCTCCATCCGACATATTTAAGTTTCTATTTGAGTTAACAAACAAAATAAAAGAAGAATTTGAAAACTCAAATATTTTAGAAACAGATATTATTTACATTAGTGTTCTAAGAAAAAAATCAATAGTGATGACATTTCTTGATTTTGAATATAGAACTTATCCTAATTTTAATTTAGTAGCTGAAGTAACTTTAGAATTACCTAAACATGAATACGAGTTAATATTTAGCTTAACTGAAGAAATAAAAGATTTCTTCCAAGAAAATTTATGTTAAAGGAGGTGAAGAAAATGTGAATGATATGCAAATTTTTTTAGACCAGAAGTCTTACGATTGCTTAAGAAGAAATAATACAGTTTCATTCCATATGAATGGCTCGTTTTATACTTTAAGTTACAGTAAACGTAAGGATTTATGCTCGTTGTCTCGTTATGATGGTGAGGGTAAAAAATACTTTGTTGGTATTTTTGAATACCAAATTTGTTTAGAATTACAATAATAATTAAATTTAAAGAAAAGAAAGGAAATTTAAAAATTGCTAAAAAAAGAAAATTAAAATTTAAGAGGTTTAGATACACAGAAATTAAGAGAAGACTACAACTTGGTTAGATTACCGGTTTCAGTTAGAGAGGTAGTCACGGATAATAATAAGTTTTGTACTTATTATACCAAAAATAAAAACAATGATTATTTCATTGTAAAATTTAAAAAAACTAATTTATGTAGACCGCAAGAAAAAGGGCATTATATCTTATACGCTGAATATGACGAGATAAATTTTGCTAAAGAACGCAAAAAAGCAAAAGATAGCGATAATGTTTATTTACATAATGTTATTTGGGTTGGTAGAGTAGAAGATTATGAAATAGATGAAGAGAAAATAAAAGCGATTAAAGAAGCCAACGATAAGGAGTTAAACAAGTTCCTATCTGATAATGTTGATAAACTCCCGTTTTAGGGGGTTTTTATGCCAAAAAGAATTAGGTTAACAGGAGAAGAAAAAATACTCTTCGAAAAGTTAAAAGGCACAATGTCAAAAACAAAAGCAAAAGAATTTAGATATGAAATAAGAGATTATCGAAACTTTATAAAAGAAGCAAACAAAAAAATTGAAAAAGATAGTTTCTATAGTAATATTAGCAAAGGTTATCGAATGAATACGAAAACCATCGATAACTACGCTATTTTCAAAGATAGACTATCAAGAGTGCAAACATTCGTAAACACAAGCAAAGAAACATTTATAGATAAATACAAAGATAATTTAGTAAAAAATTTGGATAACATTTTTAATGTTGATTATTCAAACATTATCAATAATTTATCTGATGAGCAGTTCGCTGAATTATTCAATGATTTTAGTGTATTGTATACCTTATTCACCCCCTCACCCAAAGTTGGTGATATTCAAACAACTTTTTCATTATTGTTTGAAAAAAAAGAAGATTTCGAAGAAATTTTAAAATCATATGCACAAGGTTAAAAACATTTATACAATTGATTTTGAAACTCGGAACTCTAACATAGACTTAGCTAATAAGGAAACAAGTGTGTGGCTGTGGGATATCTGCTCTTGCGATACCTTCAAGCATCGTTACGGAACCACCTTAGATGATCTATTTTGCTACGTTTTCGATGAAATAAAAGAGGACGTTATCTACTATTTTCATAACTTAAAATTTGATGGTTCCTTTTTAATTTCATATTTACTAACGCACGGGTATACTTGGTCGGATAAACCGTTTAAAGAAATACAGCCCTATTATTTTAATTCTTTAATTGATAGTAGAAAGCAGTTTTTTTCTATTACAATAAGAAATAAAAATAATAGTAAAATTGAAATTCGAGATAGTCAGAAAAAAATTTCTTCATCCGTCGGCGAAATCGCCAAATCTTGGAAGTTACCAATATTAAAAGGTGAAATAGACTATAAAATGCATCGTCCGATAGGCTATATCCCGACGGATGAAGAGATAGAATATATCAAACATGATACTGAGATTATGGCTCGCGTTTTGAAAGAGTTCCACAAGGAGGGTATGTCATCCCTAACTTCAGCAAGTGACAGTTTCAAAGCATATAAAAAGACAATGACAAAGAAAACATTTGCTGAGTTATTCCCTATACTGGATAAAGAAATCGATGACTATATTAGAAAGTCATATCTAGGGGGTTTATGTATTGTGAATAAAAAATATAAAAATATTTTATTACGTAACTGTAAATGCTACGATAAAAACTCGATGTATCCATCCAAGATGGAGAAAGAATTATTTGCATATGGCGTCCCTATTAAAGGAGACGGTAAATATGTAGAAAATAAAAAATATCCCGTCTATATCCAACACATCAAATGCCAAATTAAGTTAAAGGATAACCATATTCCTTGTTTGATGTTAAAACGCTTTTTGCAACTGAAAAATGAATATATAGAAGATACAGGAGATGAAATTATCGAACTATACCTCACTATGGTGGATATGAAAATTCTATTTGATGCGTACGATATTCAGTATATTGAATTTATAGACTATTTAATGTTTAGGGCTTCTACAAAACTTTTTACCGAGTTTATTGACACAAACTACCTCCTAAAACAAAATAGTGAAGGTGCAAAACGATTACTCGCTAAACTTCGTTTAAATTCATTTTATGGTAAATGGGCAACAAACCCCGTGCATTATGTAATAGAACCCTATCTTGATAGCGAGGGTATATTATGCTTTAAGTCAATTAATAAAATAGTTGACGAACCAATATATACAATTAATGCATCGTTAACAACCGCATATTCGCGTTATGATTTATATATTAATATACAAAATAACTACGATAATTTTGTGTATTGTGATACTGACTCGATTACAACGGTTGGAGATGCGGTAGGTTTAGAAGTGGATAAAAAGAAACTCGGCGCTTGGGATTTGGAAAAAGAATATAAACTTTTCAAAGTAATTGCCCAAAAAACATATTATGGCGTGTTAAATGATGATAGCGTATTGATAAAAGCGTGTGGTGCACCCAATGAAGTTAAAAAACAGATTAACTTAGATAACTTTAAAATTGGTGAAACATTTACAGGTAAACTACGTCCTGTACGTGTAAAAGGCGGTTTAATTTTAGCAGATACTACTTTTACCTTTAAAGACAGGTAAACTCTTTACAAAAATAAAAAAATATGATATAATAAGGATGGTGATAGTATGGATTTAGAAGAGTTACAAGGTAAGTATAACGAGTTGATGAATGAGAATAACCGACTAAAAAACGAAAAAAAAGAATTAGAAGAAAACATCGACAAAATAAAAGAAGAATTAAAAAATAAAAAGGATAAATATATCGATGATTACGATTTTCTAGGAGGTATGGAAAATGATTATTAAACCGATGAGAGACAAAAAAACTAAAAAAATATTAACTAATGTTGAAATATGTCGTAGGATGTATTCAACGTTAACAGAGATGAAAGAAAAAAGCGAACCATCGGAATATTATGGTATATTTGGTGGTTCTCCTTCAACTGAGCAAGAGGTAATGTCATTTTTAAAGCAAATCAACGATGAAAAAGATGACAAAACTGCTCAACAAATGGTGCATAATTACATACTACCCACAGTTATGAAAGGAGTAAAATAGTATATGGCAATTACTTTAAACGCCAATAAATTTGTTGGCACACTATCAAATTTGATATGTTATACTTTTTACAAGGATAACTATCATTTGGGTGATAATATTGACGCTTTATTGAATGCTTTTAGAAGTGATGACACGATAAACGGAGATGGTAAACTCGTTTTAACTAGTGATTTACCTGTTGTAAAAGATTTAGTCGTAAATACATCCACGTTATTAACAAGCGTTCCACCTGTTATACAAGAACAATATATCCCCGTTACAAAATTCAAATATATTCAATTAACAGTGAATAGATATCTAATGCGCGGTGGTTTTGAGGATGAATATGCGATGGCAACTCTTATCTCGTATTTATTAAATAATATGAGAGTTGCAAAACGCTTGCAATTAAAAACAGATATAGAATTAGTTATCGCTGAAATTTTAACAAATAACCCTACTAAGCAAACCGTTACAGGTTTAGCACGTCCTACAGAAACTCCAACAGCAGTTGAATTAAATGCCGTGAGAACTTATAACACGAATTTAATTTATCGTACAATTTTAACGGTTATTCAAATGTTAGGTTTAGGATACGAATTAAATGTAACCGATAAAACAGCTGGGAATGATACTTTTGACGCATATGAAAGACCTGAAAATATTGTATGTCTTGTAGAGCCGTCAACAATGGCTTCGATGGATGTTGATACGCTTGCAACATTGTTAAATTCAAATAAAATTACACAAAAAATTAACGTGAATTTTATCGAAAATGAAGCAATCGGAGACGGTGAAGTATTAGTGTTATCAAAAGATAAAATTCAATATGGTTACTTTTATCAAGTAGCAACTTCATTCTTTGACGCATCTAACTTAAATCAACAGGACTTCTTGCATTTTTCTTATTACTGCGACCAAATAGAACGTGCACCTGCCGTTTTAATTAAATGTACTAATTTTCATGTTGAATAGGAGGTGCTATAATGGCACTTCCTTTTAATATATATTTAGCTAACATTCCGTTTTTAAATAAAAATTATTTGATAACAAACGGTAAACAGGTAAAAGATACTGGTATATATAATTCAGTTGAAATAATTAACGTGAATTTTATTAATAATATCACATACAACAGAAATTATTTAAATGTAGAACCGACCTCTATATCATTCATCATTGATATAGACGACAACTCGTTCTTTAACGTTTTATGGAATAAATATAATGCTGTGTATTTTTCCGATAGCACAGATGAAAATTATCGGATATATCGAATTGAAAAATTAACATATGTATCATCTAAAAAAGTACGTATTGAAGCAGTAGAAACAATATATAATATAATTAAGTCATCATTCGAAGTAACCTCAAAAATTAATGTATCATTGTTAAAATCACATGAAACATTCATAAGATACGGGTATGCATACGATAGTATTTTAAACACGTCAGGGAATGCGAATTTTTCTATTAACGGTGACACCGATTTATATACTCCTATCGGTGAAGAAATTGTGATGCCTTTAACGAGAGGTTTGAAAGCAATCGAGCAAAACTATGGTTTAGAAGCATTAACAAGTTGGCTAAACAATAATGTTAGATTTTGGGTTGTTGTTTATTTACAACCTGATACCTATAGAGTTGATACAAAATCGATTGTTTTAAACAAAAGTACGTATGAAGGTATGTCGTTACCATATGCGGTACTATCTTGTCCATTTATACCGAATAACGTATATAAATTAATCAATAGGAATACGGGTTTAAATGATGAAACAATAAGTATTGAAAATTTATTTACTTTCATCAATGCTATCGACCAATCAAAGATATATACTATCAAATGTTATCCTTATTCTATGTTTATGCGTGCAGGTAGTGCATCGATAGATGATACAAATTTAATTATTAGTAATACAACTTTTGCAAATACATATGGTACAGGTTTAGGTTTCTTTTACGTAAAATATTTAAACGGAAGTTTTATATCCAACCCTATAACAACAGATTTCACAGGTTATCCAAAAATGTGTGATAGTAGTTATGCATTTACTACCGATGATTTAGCTACAACTGAAAACCCCTACATAGCAGGTAACACCAATATTCTTGCTATTAACGATTTTATGGGTAATAGAAAAAATTTAAATTTGATATGGTTAGGTAACTACACACAATTACTATTCAAAGTTGTGATGCCACAATTATTAGAAACATCCACGTATTATGTAGATTTTGTATCTAATTCAAGTAATTCGCTTTATAAAAATGTGCCATCTAATCAAATGAGTTATTTAGTAGGTTCTATGAATTTTAGCCTTTCTTACACGGTGGATGCTCTCAATCGTTTTTTAGGAAGCAATATCAATTGGTATAAATCAAATATGAATACATTAAAAAATAATTTATCTAAAATAATCGTAAAGGGTCTTAGTTCTCTAGGTGGTTCCGCTGAAAAAGCAATCAGTGAACCAACGTTACTTCAAGCAGCACAAGATGTTAAGGCGAGCGTTACGTCATTTAGAACTAACTTGTTAACAGGTGCAATGGACTTTGCTACTGCAAAAAGAAATTTAAATTATCAACTTGAAAACATTGAAAATTCACCTGATGAATTAATACAAGTATCAAGTGATATTATGTTGTATAATAGTGTACTAAAACCACGTGTTTATTTAGTGTGGTATTCTGCAACAGAACTACAAAAGGAATTGTTATTGCGTAATTTTTTGTATAGGGGTTTGCATTTAAACAAGTATATTTCTAGTGATAGTGTGAACAAATACATAAATATTACTAGTAATAAATACGATAAAACATATCTAAAATATGTCGAGGGTGATTTTGATTTATACTATAATCAACCAAATCAACCAAAGGATGCTGGTATGTTAGATTACAAACAATTGGATAAATTATCACGGTTATTTAGTGACGGATGTAAATTAGTACGTTATAATACGACTTCTTACACCCTAAATGATAATAATTTCAATGAAAATAACATCCAAAATATAATAGATGAGGAGACATTCAATGGGTAAAAAGAAATATTTAACTTATGAAGAAATGATAAAAAATCAAGGGATACAAATTGAGATGTTAAAAAAGAGATTAGGTAGTTATAAAATATTGAGTCAACCAATTAACAGAGATTACACCAATTCCTTAATTGATTTGGATGTGCAACAATTTGTATCACGTTATAAATGGAGTGGGTTGCCAAAAAATATCCCACCGATGTATATTGAAAGAATGTTATATTATAGAGGTTCGTTATGTGGTTTTTTCAACGGGGGTAATTTTTATGTTTTACCATTCGCAAACAGTGGTGATTTAAATACATTTGGATATCCAACAGAAGTACAACCTGTTGCAGTAAACGGAGAACCGTTCCCTATCAAACCGCTTGCAACTTACCCGAACGGTGAAGTAAATAAAAACGCAAAAGCGGTAATTTTACACGATAGAAGCCCGCTTCTAAATTCTGGGATGGTTGTACCACGCATTGTCTTACAAAGGGATATCATAGAGTATATGTCTAGTATTCTCTCTAAAGGTGAAATTAATTTAATCAATGCAGTGAAAAAACTAATGTATGGTGTTGAGAGCGAGGACCAAGTAGAACAAACAAGGAAGGATATTTACTCGTCCATTAACAGTGACGAACCGGTAATCGTAGCGGTAAACGACGGTAATATGAAAAACTCAATTTTTAACACAGGCATTGAATTAGAGGTCGAAAAAATTATGCAGTTATTTTCTTCTATCAATAACTACCGTTGTTATAATATGGGTATTAAAAATAACGGAATGTTTGAAAAAATGGAACGCATTGCAACGGGTGAGTTAACAGGTAATGAATACCAAACAAACCTTATCCTTGAGACAGGCTTACAATTAAGAAAAGAATGGCTAGAAAATTTAAAGGAAATTTATCCTGAATATAGTAACATATTAAATAAAATTACCGTCGAAATAAACGTTGAACCGTATAAAAATAAGGCACCGAACAACGATATAGAAGATAGTACATACGCAGAACGTGAAGGAATGACGAGCAAAGGAGGTTTAAACAATGAGTAAAAAATTAACATTTAATTTAATTGATATTTATACCGATATCAATACATTTATTAGTCAAATGATATTGGTTGTCAATGAAATGTTAGACGAAGACTACATTTTACCTACTGAGTTCGGAGTATACATTTTCACGCCGATTTGGAGACGCTTTAAAAATAGTAATGCTTGTTTTGAAAACTCGGAAGAAGGGATAGCATCCTTTAAGGATAATTTTACAAACCAAATACAAGAGATTGGTTTTGATTTCTTTAGTTGGTGTAAGGCAAATATCGAATATTTTAAAACTATAACAGATGAAACCAATAAAAACAAATCATTCAGTAAACAGTTAAACACAGGAATTTATCCTGTTAATGAAAACCTTCAGCAAACCGCCACACAAACACAGTTTGCAACAGGTACAACCAATCAAAATATTGTTGAAATCATTAGCAATGGTATCGGATGGTATAAAGCATCACAGCAATTTATGACACCGCAGAAAAAGAATGATATGTTAAATTCATTCAAATGGTTATTTATCAAATATAGTAATGCTACTAAAAATGATTACACTGTTTTAGAAATTGATAAAACCGGTTTAATACCTGTTGGTGATGCTGACTACGTTGAAATTGTTGACGATAACTTAAAAAGTGAAAATATCAAACCAGGCGTTGAAATATTAGGAATTGAGGGGAGTGCACCTCTTCCTAAGGTGGAGCAGTCGAAATCATTTACTGTTACACAAAATCAAATTTTAAATATATACCCTGACGAAGGTAAAGTATTAAATGAAGTGGTTGTTGATGTTGCAGTACCACCTACACCAACAGAAGAAAAAACGGTAAATATAACGGATAACGGTACTACTGTCGTTACGCCGACATTTGGTAGTAATTTAAGTAAGGTTACAGTTAATGTAAATGTGAGTACACCACTTGATGACCCTAACCTAACATTCCAAACAGTATTATCAACAAATAATATGATATTAAGAGTTGATACATATAATTCTGACATTCAAACTCGTATGTTATATTTATATAAAATACGTATTGGATATACTATATCCTCAACCCCAACAAATACAGATATTAATAATAGAACAGCTGACTTATACGTTTGTATCGTGTTTGATGAAACAGAAAGTATTATGAAAATATCTTGTATTCCCGTTAAAAATGTATCAAGTGAAGGAAATATAATAATTGGTAGTACCGCAACAGATATAAGTATGTCAAATTATCTAGCAAATTTAACATTCTTTATGGCCACGAGTTCTAGGGGATATGCTAGAAGTGTTAATCTAAATAATGTTGAACTAATATACACAAAAAAATTATAGTGAGGTGATTTTATGCATAACTTTTATAAATCATTATTAGATTTTACTATTTTAAGTTTTATTCCTACTAATGAATTTTGGGAGGAGATAATACTAGCGTTTATCGTTATAATTATGAATTGTTTAATTATACCGTTAATCAAAAAACTATATGCTAAACTAAAACTCGGTAAAGAAAATGAAGAAAAATTAGATGAAAAACTCGATGAGATTGAGGATAAGTTTAATGATTTGACAAAAAAGAATAAATAGTGTATAATTATAGTAGTGGGTGTATTACTTAAGTTATACACTAGATGATGCGTACGTATCACGAGGAGTGAGCATTTATAGTAATAGCGATTGTCGACGGATGATTGCGTATAACAGTTTTACATCTCTAATTTTGAGGTGACAACATATGAAATATGATAACATATATTTAAACGCAAATCATCTGTTTAGTTATTATTCAGGTGGATATAGAATATTCATTATTGTAGGCGCGAGGGGTAGAGGTAAAAGTTTTTGGGCTAAAAGATACTGTCTAAAAAGGTTATTTAAGCAAAAGAAAAAATTTACTTGGATACGACCGACTGAAAGTGCCGTTGATACGTTAAAGGAATTTGACGGATATAAATTTTACGAAGATATTGTAAACGCAAATACATTTAACGAAAGATACGACATTAAAATAAGTGGAGACGGTACAATTAATTATAAACTATTTGGTGATAGTGAAGAGGATATACCGTTCGAACACGCAGGGTATTTAATGGCTCTTTCAACATTCCATAAATTAAAAGGTAACACCTTTACTGAAATTAAAACTATAGTGTTTGATGAATTTATCCCTGAAGTCGGTGAAGTAGTGCGAGGAGATAGAGCAAGACAGTTCGTAAACACGGTTGAAACTATCTGTAGATTAAGTAAGGATACTGTAATTATTATGTTGGCAAATGCTTTGGATAAAGGAGATAGAATATTAAATTTATTCTTTCAAAATATAAAGAAACACGGGTATTATTTCAATAAAGAAAAACTAGCGTGTATGTTATATTTACCTGATAGCAAGGAATTTAACGATAGAAGATTTGAGAGTATATCGGGTAAAATTATAAAAAACACCCCTTACGAGGATACGATAGCATCAAATAAATTTTTATCGCTGGATGATTTGTATTACGATAGAAAACCACCTAATCTACCTTTATTCTGTGTATTGGACATGCCTACGTATAGAGTTGCTTTGTATGTAGGTGACGTGATATATGTTGAAAATAGGCAGACATTAAATTCAAGTAAGGTGTTTTGTCGGAATATAAACGAGATGACAGATAAGTCTAGGTTAATACCTAAGCATATATTGGAGCGCTTGATAGTTTTATATGATAGAAAACGTATAAAATTTGATAGCGAGTATACTCGGCAGATATTTGTTGAGTTTATAGGGTCTAAACACTAGTGATAGTGATTAGATATAATTCACATTTTTCTCCCTCTTTTTTATAAATGGGTACTCAAGTGTAATGCTTGAGTATTCTTTTTTATTGTTAATAGTTTGAAGTTAAAAGTAATTAGTTT
>ENA-UOJO01004856-UOJO01004856.1-human-gut-metagenome-genome-assembly--contig:-P57-NODE-4856-length-11160-cov-53.687438_pt1 | contig 11160 bp, 8 predicted proteins | sample MGYA00242351_ERZ723898 | MGnify/ENA metagenome assembly ERZ723898 | reverse complement strand
GGATGTTCTCGATGGCCTCGGTCTTGGCGCTCTCGATGAAGCCGCAGGTGTTGACAAGGATGACATCGGCTTCGGCCAGGTCGGCCACGGTCTCGTGACCGGCGGACAGCAGGATGTGCACCATCACATCCAGATCGACCTGATTCTTCGGGCAGCCGAGGGAAATACACGCAATTTTCATAGGGGATAATACTCTCTTTCTCTTTTGAGGGATGCTTTTGAATTTTACGATTTAAGGATTTAAAATGCGCTCCGCGTTCGCTTTGCGCATCTTCAGCGGAAGAATTATTTATAATTTGTAAATCGGGAAAATCTGCGGATTTTCCCGATTTACTTTTTCACGGGAGGGGTCGTAACGGAAAACAGCATTTGCAGCGCCGCTTTCTGCGAAAGCGCGGCGCTGCGGGCGAGCGCTCGCTCCCCTGCGGGGAGCTGCCGCCGCAGCGGCTGAGGGGCCTTCAAATCGGAGAAGCGCGAAAAATGCGTTTAGCGAAGCGGCTAGCATTTTTCCGCTTCGACTTCTCCTTTGGGGTTGAAAGGGGCGAGCAGCCCCTTTCTCGTTGCGGGGTGGGTGGAGTCCAGAGGCAGGGAGGGGGGAGTCGAAACACCCCTCCCTACCTCTGGCCCAGCGGAGCGTCCCCAGCGGAGCGTCCCTAACAGAACGTCATTCTTCCTCCGCCCTGCGGATCGCTTCCTTCACCACCGCATACGCGAACCCGCGCCGCTGCAGTGCCGCCACCACAAGGTCGCGGCGGCCTGCCGCCAGCTTGTTTTTGTAGCGGCTGCGCACCAGCGCGGCGGCGGCCTCCAGCTCCGGGCTTTCGCCGTCCTCGTCCGGGGCGTAGACGCTTTCCAGCGCCTGCTCGATCTGCTGGGCGTTCAGGCCCTTCTGGCGCAGGTTCTGGGCGGCGGCGCGGCGGCTCTTGCGGGCCGCCAGCAGACTGTGGGCTTTGGCTTCGGCATAGCGGTCATCGTTGACGTAGTCCAGCTCCACCATTTCGGCCACGGCTTCGGCGGCAGCCTGCTCGGTGAAGCGGACGCACAGCCGCTCGTACAGCTGGCCGCTGGTCATCTCCCGGGCCGCAAGGGCGTCCAGCGCCCGGGCGCGGGCCTTGGCCGGGTCGGCACACTTTTCCGGCTCCTCTCCGTCCCGGCGCGGGCGGTAATTTTTCCGGTAAAAGGACATTTAGTCCTCCACCATGATGTCCAGCTCGCTCTCGCTGCTGCGGGCAGGGGCCTTGACCACCGGCTCCTTGGCGTCCTGTGCGGGTGCCTCGGCCTTTTCGTCGGCGGGCGCAGCAGCGGCCTTACCTGCCGGGCGGCGGGAAGCATACAGCTTGTCGGCGTTGGCGCGGATCTGGCCCTCGATGTCGTTGGCGATCTCGGGGTTATCCTTCAGGAACTGCTTGGAGTTGTCGCGGCCCTGGCCCAGGCGGATGTCGCCATAGTTGAACCACGCACCGCTTTTCTGCACGATGCCCAGCTTGACGCCCAGGTCCAGCAGTTCGCCCACCTTGGAGATGCCTTCGCCGAACATGATGTCGAACTCGGCCTCACGGAACGGCGGGGCCACCTTGTTCTTGACGATCTTGGCACGGGTGTGGTTGCCGATGAACTGGCCGGAGGAATCCTTCAGGCCTTCCACGCGGCGGATGTCGATACGCACCGAGGAATAATACTTCAGGGCGCGGCCGCCGGTGGTGACCTCCGGGCTGCCGTAGACGACGCCCACCTTCTCGCGCAGCTGGTTGATGAAGATGCAGACCGTGTTGGTCTTGCCGATGACAGAAGTCAGCTTGCGCATGGCCTGGCTCATCAGACGGGCCTGCAGGCCCACGTGGCTCTCGCCCATCTCACCCTCGATCTCGGCACGGGGCACCATGGCAGCCACCGAGTCCACGACGATGGCGTCGATGGCACCGGAGCGCACCAGTGCTTCGCAGATCTCCATGGCCTGCTCACCGGTGTCCGGCTGGCTGACCAACAGGTTATTGATGTCCACGCCCAGTGCTTCGGCATAGACGGGGTCCAGCGCGTGCTCCACGTCGATGAAGGCCACTTCGCCGCCTTTCTTCTGGGCCTCGGCCAGAACGTGCAGCGCCAGCGTGGTCTTACCGCTGGACTCCGGGCCGTACACCTCCACGATGCGCCCACGGGGCACACCGCCCACGCCCAGCGCCATATCCAGGCCCAGGCTGCCGGTGGAGATGGAATCCACCTGCATGGCGGCGTTGTCGCCCAGCTTCATGACGGCACCCTTGCCGAACTGCTTTTCGATCTGGGCCAGGGCGGTGGCCAGAGCGTCCTTCTTGGCTTCCGCGCCGGTCTTTTTGGTTGCCGGGGCGACAGTGTTCTGATTTTTTGCCATAGCGTGCTGCTCCTTTATGCTTTTTGCCCACAGAAAACGGGCTGTGTTTTACTTTCTTCTATAGTATAACACAAAATCAAAATATTACAACAGGAAGTTGTTTTATTTTTCCAATTTTATTTGCGGCCGCCGGGCGATGATGCACCGGTCGTTGCCGCCGTAGTCTTTGCGGCATTCGATGTCGGCCCAGCCGTTTTCGGCCAGCAGGTCGGTCACAGCCTGCCGCTGCTGCCAGCCGATCTCCAGCACCAGTGCGCCGCCGGGACGCAGGGCCTGCCGGTAATGCTGCGCAAGGGCGCGGTAAAACACAAGGCCGTCCTCCCCTGCTTCCAGCGCCATGGCAGGTTCTTGCGCCACTTCCGGCTGCAATTGCTGCATCTCGGCAGCGGTGAGGTACGGCGGGTTGGACACGATCAGGTCCAGCTGCCCTTCCGGCAGGGTTTCCCAATAGGTGAACAGATCCCCCTGTACCGGCTGTACGGCATAGGCGGGCTTTGCCTTGAGGGCGTTCAGCGCAGGGCCCCAGTCAAATGCAGGAGCGTCCGCCTGCTCAAAAGCAGTGGGCTCCAGCAGGTTCTCGGTCTGCCTGCCCTGCCCGGCCAGTGCACAGCGGGCGTTCTTTTCCAGATACGCAAAGGCTTCCGGGCTTTTTTCTACACAGGTCACCTGCGCAGTAGGGCAAAAGCGCTTGACGCCCAGCCCCAGGCAGCCGGTCCCTGCGCAGAGGTCCAGCACCTTCGGCGTGGCAATGTCCGCCACAGCCTGCGCGGCCGCTTCGGCCACCACCTCGGTGTCCGCCCGGGGGCAGAGCACACCGGGCCCCACGGCCAGCTCAAAGTCCAGAAAGCTCCAGCTGCCGCACAGGTATTGCAGCGGCTCCCGGGCCGCGCGGCGGCTGCACAAGGCTTCCAGCCTGTCCGCTTCTTCTGCGGTCAGGGGCCGGTCCGAGATGCGCATGTCCCGCCCGGATGCCAGCCGGAACAACTCCCGCGCATCAAAATCCGCGTCCGGACAGCCGGCAGCGGTCAGGCGGTTTTCTGCTTCCCGCACGGCTTCGCGCGGGATCATACCAGCTGTTACCATTTGCCATCCTCCGGGTTCTCGGGCAGGACGGGCGTCACGGCGGCAATGGCCACTTCGATCATGCTGTCGTCCGGCTCAAACACGGTCAGGTGCTGCACCCAGATGCCAGGCTGCCGGATGATGCGGGTGGCCCAGTTATCTGACCGGCCGCACCACTTGAGCAGCTCATAGCTGATGCCCATGACCAGCGGCAGCAGCAGCAGCTTGCACACCACCCGCAGACCGATGCTGCCCCAGGGCAGCACGCTGTAGAGGAACACACTGACGATGACCACCAAAATCAAAAAGCTGGTGCCGCAGCGCGGGTGGAAGCGGGTGTACTTGCGCACATTCTCCACGGTGAGCTCGTCGCCCGCCTCGTAGCAGGCAATGGTCTTGTGCTCGGCACCGTGGTACTCGAACACGCGGTGGATCTCCTTCATGTTAGAGATGCCCACCATGTAGGCCAGGAAGATGCCCACTTTGAGCAGTGCTTCCAGCACCACCTTGCCCCAGCGGCCCAGCGCCACAAAGTGGTCCACGCCGCCCACGAGGAAGGTGGGCAGCACCGTGAACAGCAGGATCGCCAGCAAGCCGCCCAGCACAGCCGCCACGGCCAGCAGGGCATTCTCGGCCTTTTCGCCCAGGTGTTCGCCCACCCATTTTTCAAAGGCAGTCTCCTCCTCGGCGGGGTCGTAGTCGTCGCCCATGCTCACCTGGGCCGAGTACATCATGTAGCGGTAGCCCACGATGAGGCTCTCGATCATGGAAATGGCACCGCGCACAAGGGGAATTTTGGTCCACACGCCGTGGTGCTTCACGGGGTCGATCTTGGTCTCGATGGTGCCGTCGGGCTTGCGCACCGCGCAGCAGATGCGCTCCGGGCCGCGCATCATGACGCCTTCCATCAGCGCCTGCCCGCCGACGCTGGTCTTGAAACGTTCCTTGTTGGGTTGATTCATTGGGTTCTCCTATCGGATTTATTTTCCCTTTATTTTAACACAGAATTGTGAAAAAACTTCTTTTTATGCCTTATGGTACAGCGGCAGGCCCAGGGTGACCACCGTGCCCCGGCCCAGCGTGCTCTTGATGTCCATGGTGCCGTCCAGCGCGGTCATGATGGAATCCACCAGCGCAAGGCCGATGCCGCTGCCGCGCACCGAGTTGCTGCCCTTGTAGAACTTGGTCTTGACGTTCTCCAGGTCCTCCGGCGGGATGCCGCGGCCCTGATCGAGAATTTCCACAAAGGCTTTGTACTCGCCTGCCCACAGCTTGACCGTGATGCGGCCGCCGGGCGCGGAATACTTGATGGCGTTGTCCAGAATGTTGATGAACACCTGCCGCAGGCGGTCCGGGTCGGCGTAGACTGGAATCATCTCCTCCGGTTCGCTGTAGCTCAGCACAAGGCCCTCGCGCTGGATGCGCGCTTCACAGAACAGCACCGCGTCGGTCAGCTCAGCCACAAGGTCCAGCGGGCGGCAGTCCATGCGGATGCGGCCGTTCTGCAGGCGGCTGAAGTCCAGCAGTTCTTCCACCATATTATAGAGGCGGCCGGTCTCGTTGTTGATGATCTCCAGCCCCTTGCGGTAGTTCTCGTCGGTGGGGTCGTCCAGAGTGCGCAGGGTCTCCACCCAGCCCCGGATGGAGGTCAGCGGCGTGCGCAGCTCGTGGGAGACCGAACTGATGAACTCGTTCTTCATCTTCTCGGTCTCCTCCAGCCCTTCGGCCATCTGGTTGATGGTGCCGCGCAGACGGTCCACCTCGTCGTGCTCGTCGCCGGTCACCGGCAATCGCACATCCAGTTCGCCCCGGGCGATGCCGGCGGCGGTGCGCTCCACCTGCCCCAGCGGCACCACGATGCTGCGGATGAAGTACAAGCCGGACATCACGGTGAACGCCAGAATGACCGCCACGATCACCAGGCTGGCGAGGATGGCGTTTTTGATCTGAGCTTCGATCAGCGCAAGGCTGGTGACCAGGCGCATGGCCGCCACGTCCTCGGCGGCATAGGGCACCAGATAGCACCCCGCCATGACCAGCTCCCCGGACTGGGTGCGGTAGACCGCCACGCCCAGTCCGTCGGAAGCGTCCTGCGCCAGCTCAAAGTCGTTGTTTGTGACGATGCCCTCGGCATTGGTGCCGCTGGAAGACGCAATGACTCCGCCGTAGCTGTCCAGCAGCATGAACTCGTATTTGTCCTTGTCGGCAAACTGCTCCACCATGCGGCGCAGCGCCACACTGCGGGTGGCCGCCGTGCTCTGGGCGGTGTCGCCGGTGTACATTTTCAGCTGGCCGGACACCGAGGAGAACCGCCGGTACATGGTCTGCTGGACGCTGTTGTAATAACTGCGGGTGTAGCTGTACAGGAACATAGCTTCGGCCAGCAGCACCAGCAGCACTGTGATGAGCAGGCTGCCCCGCAGCCACCGGCGGGTGATACCGCTTCGCATGGCGGTCTCCTCCTTTCAAACGATTTAGAATTGTCTCCGCTTCGCTCTGACAATAGCAGCGGAAAAATTATTTTTATATATTTGTAAATCAGAAAAGCCTGCGGGCTTTTCTGATTTACTTTTTCACGGGAAGGGCCGTAACGGTAAACGGCATCTGCTGGCACCCCGCTCCCCTGCGGGGAGCTGCCGCCGCAGCGGCTGAGGGGCCTATCAATCGGAGAAGCGAGAAAAAAGTGCAACGGCGACGACCGCCGCCAGCGGCGGATACAGGGAGGAGCTGTTGGGGCAGCGGTCAGCAGGACACGAGTGCCGCTCAAGGCACGAAGTGGACGCTGGGCACCGCAACCCGTCTGAGCGAAGCGGCTAGATTTTTTCCGGTTCGACTTCCTCTTTGGGGTCTGAAAGGGGCGAGCAGCCCCTTTCCCGTTGCGGGGTGGGTGGAGTCCAGAGGTAGGGAGGGGGGAGTCGGAACACCCCTCCCTGCCTCTGGCCCAGCGGAGCGTCCAGCCCGCTTGCGGTGGGCAGAAACTTCCCCCGCAGCACCGCTGCGCGGCAATGGCTGGGAACGGACGATTGGGAATGCGCGCCGCGCTGCTCTGCGCATCAATAGCGGAAAAATAATTTTTAAGTTTGGGACAGCGGAACGCCTGCGGACGCTCCGCTGTCCCCTTTTCACAGGAAGAGGCTTGGATGGCAAACGGCAGCCGCCGCCGCAGCAGGGGCAGAGGTCACTCCTCCCAGCGGTAGCCGTAGCCCCACACCGTGAGGATATGGGCCGGGTGGCTGGGCTCGTCTTCCACCTTCATGCGCAGGCGGCGGATGTTCACATCCACGATCTTCACATCACCGAAGTAGTTCTCGCCCCACACGCCCTTCAAAATCTTCTCGCGCACCAGCGCGATGCCGGGGTTGCGGAAGAACAGCTCCATGATCTGGAACTCCACCTGGGTCAGTTCGATGGGCTGGCCTGCCTTCAGCAGCACGCGGCGGTTCTCGTCCAGCACGAAATCGCCGCTGGTGAGCATGCCCAGGCTGCCGCCCTTTTCCTCGCCGCCGGTGCTGCGGCTGACGCGGCGGCAGAGCGCCTCCACGCGGGCCAGCAGCTCGCTGACGCTGAAAGGCTTGGTCATATAGTCATCGGCACCAATGGACAGGCCGCGAATTTTATCCTGCTCCTGCCCTTTGGCGCTGAGGATGATGATGCCGATCTTCTGGTCGGTGCGGCGGATGGTCTCGCACAGCGAAAAGCCGTTCATGCCCGGCAGCATCACGTCCAGAATGGCGGCGTCGCAGCCCGGCTTCTGTTCCAGCAGCGGCAGCGCGGCTTCCGCGCTCTCCGCTTCCACCGCTTCCATGCCTGCAAGACGCAGGTTCAGCGCGATCATCTCGCGGATATTGGCTTCATCTTCCACCACAAGCACTCGTACCATGTACCATTCCTCCGTTCTATCAGTTGAGCAGATGCAATGCCTTGGAAAGGCGGTAATCCTTGTCGACGATCTCCACATCCGGGGCCAGCTTTGCCTGCATCTGGCGGGACGCCACGATGCCCAGCCTTGTCCAGCCCTTGGAGCTGGAGGTGGTGCGGGCCAGCCGCACGGTCATCACCAGCTGGTCTTCGTCCAGGGTGCGCAGCTCCACCGCGCCGTCGTATTGTTCGCTGTCGGTGAGCTTGAGGTTGCCCTCCCACTCCATGGGCAGCTCGATGTAGCAGTTGGTCTCCTCGTCCAGCAGGCCGAAGCTCTTCTTGGGCTCCGGGCTGGTGTAGTCCATCCAGACGATGAAGTCCATGCGGCGGCTCTGGCTCATGTTCAGCAGGCCCGCTTCGTCCGGCTGGGTGGGGATCTCCACGATGCCGTCGTCGTCCAGGTCCTGGCTCACCAGCGTGGACACGTTGCGCAGGGACGCATTATAGAGCCGCTCGGTGCTGATCTGGGTGGCGGGCACCATCTGCTGGGTCTCCTCGTCGAAATACAGCAGCACGCTGGCAAGGTTGTTGCCGGAGATGCCGGTCCAGCCGTCCAGCACCAGATAGTGCCTGCCGTCCGCGCCCATGCCCGCCGCCACCGAGGCGCAGCCCGAGAAGCGGTTGGCCGAAAGGCCCATGACGGCCACCTGCTGGAAGGAACCCTCTTTGTCCACGGTGAGCAGTTCGATCTGCACGCCGCCGTCTTCCAGCGTGGACATGAGGATCAGGTCCTGATTGCCGCCGCCGGTGATGTCCTCCACCAGATACTGCTCATACTGCTGTTCCAGAATGGTGGAGAGCTGGTTCTGGGCGTAGGAATACACGGCCAGATAGTGGTCGCCCTGGGCGGACAGATAGCCCACCACCAGCTGTGCACCGTCGCCGGGCTGCAGCTGGGCCAGGCCCACGCTTTCCACCGTGTCGGAAAGGCCCTCCACGTTCTGGCGCACCTGCCAGCCGTCCGCGTCGGTCTTTTGCAGGATGGCGATGCACACGTTGGTGCTCTGGGCCGTGGTGTAGAGCACGGCGGCGTCCATCTGGCCGTCGCCGTCCAGGTCCTGCAAAAGGAAGGGTGAGAGCAGTTCCCCCTGCATGGGGTATTTGAGCTGGGCGCTCTCCCCCAGCCAGTCGTTCAGGGCCGTCTGCACGTCGCCGTAATCGCCGGAAAGCTTCGGCGCGCGGAGCAGTTCTTCCACCTGGGCGCGTTCGCCGGGCAGCGCGCTGCAGCCGGCCAGCGCAAGGCACAACAGCACACAGGCCAGTGCCGCCCAGCGGCACATGAGGTTTTTCAACTGCGGTCCCTCCCTTCGCAGAAAATTGCCGGGCCAAAGCCCAGACTGCGCTATTGTCAGTATACCACGGCGGCCGCGCAATGCCAACACCTGAAAACGAGAAACACACACCAAAAAGTGCCGCCGCACGGTATCGCGTGCGGCGGCACTTTCAGCTCTTTGCTTTGGGTTTAATCAAACAGGCCCTTCTGTTTTGCGTTCTCCCAGGTCAGGCAGACGCGCAGCTTGCTCACGGGGAAAGCGGGGTGGAACTTGCCATCCTCTGCATCGTTGAGCAGTTCCTGCTCCACGGCCCAGCGGGCGGCCTTCTGGGCGTCGGTATCCTCGGCGCTGATATCGCTGTAGAGCGCGGTGCTTTCGGGCTCAGGTTTCCCGGCGCGCTCCCACAGCAGCTTTGCAAGGGCAATGCGGTTCGTGGGCATGGCCACATCATCCATGGCGAGGATGCGGTACAGGCCGGTGCCCACTTCATAAGCGCCAACCGCCGCAATGCCGCCGATGACCACACCGGCCGCGATATCTCCGCCGTAGTCGCTGTCACCCGTGCCGGGGTCAACGGTGATCTCGTCTTCGTACTCGGCAGTGATAATCACATCATACTCGGGCATAGAGAAGCTGGTGTTTTCCGTATTCTCTGTTTCTGCATCCAGCAGGCCGGTCACTGGTGTACCATCTGCTACTTTTTCCACCTTCCAGCGAGCAAACTTTTTGCCCTCCAGGATATCGGCAGTCAGCTTCACCGGAGTACCCTCTTTGAGCTGCGCATAGGGTTTCAGTGTGGTCACATTGTCGCCTTCGCCGGTCGTGGCAGTGGCGTTGATGGTGTTAAGGCCGAAGTACGTGTCACCCTCACGCTGGGTCAGGTAGCGGTACTCGCCGTCCGCATCCTTCTTGTAACCAATCAGCCAGTCATCATTTTTGCTGGTCAGCTTCAGGTTCTGCTGATAGTCTTTACCCGTGGTCTTTGTGGTGATCTGCACGCCCTCGGCCGGATGCGCCACCTCAACCGTAATGGCACCGGTAGTATCCTTCGTGCCTTCGTCCAGCTCCACCTGTGGTGCGTTGGCGGGGGTACTACTGTCATTCTCCAGATAGATATCAGTCTCGTTGTTCTCAAAGGTCACATTTTTCAGTTTAATGTCCGAACCTTCCGGGTCATATTCCAAATTAAACGCTTCTTTGCAGCCCTTGATTTTTGTATTTTCGACGGTCAGCTTATGGGGGCCAGTCAAGCCAGGAACTGTCAGGTATTGGGCAAGAATACCAGTTAAACCGTTCTGTTCTGCGACATAATTGCTGTCCTTGATCGTCGCTTTGCCGCTCAGCATATAAAGGAACCCGCCGCTGTAGCTTTGGTTTCCAACGGATGTAAACTCGCAGTTTTCTGCCCAGAAAGAACCGCCATATTGTACCGTAACGCAAGAGCTTTTATTCTCTCCCACAACGGTACTATTATAAATCTTTAACTCTGCACTCGAACCGCCGACTGCAAGCACATAATTTCCACTCTCCACCTTTGCATTGTAGATGGACACACTTCCCTTGCCTCCGCAGTCAATCCCTCCACTATTGCTTTCAGATGCTTTAAAATTCCCTCCATGAATCTCAACGCTCGCCGAGCTATTTCCTTCACAGTTAATTACATGAGTGTTCCAACCAGCTTCTGCTGTGACTTCATTCAGTTTTAAGGAACCGTCCTTTACGCAAAACACTGAATATGATGCACCGACATGGCTCGTTTCCTTGCTGTAGTAATCGCCACCGTTGCATGTAACGTCTGCACCTGCGGCCTCCAGAAACACCACTCCTGTATACCCAGTGTCTATCACGTCGTGATCGTGATCGGTCGTCATTTTGATTTTCTGGTCCACACCATCTTTTGTGCCGTTGATGGTCACCTTACCAGTACCTGTGACATCCAGAAATTTGGCAACGCCTGTAATTGTTACCTCATCATCAATATTGATGGTGATATCCTGCTTCGTTTCAATGGTAATGCTCTGTGTATAGTTACCGCTCAGAGTATAAACTGTGCCGTATGCTTTAACAAAACCCTCACCAATGATCTCACCACCACCAAGACGATGTGACGTAGCCGCTTTCTGCTCGCTCACCGCCGCAGCGGGGTCCGCCGCGCCCACTTCCAGCGCAAACGCGCCCACGGGCAGAGTGGAAGCCATCATGCTCACCGCAAGGGCCGCACTGATGAACCGCAAACTCTTTTTTCGCATTGTTTTTGTCCTCCGTTTTCGCCTTTTTCCGGGCACCATGAGAAAAAGTGCCCATTTTTTCCATTCTACCCCCCCCCCCTATCGTGTCAAGTGACGAAACAGCAGAAAATTAGGTCGAGTTTTTGGGCGTTTTGATGGTTTCCGAGTCAAAAGCAAAGCAAATTTCCGGGAACATGCCAAAAACGGCTGAAAAGCGCAAAAAAGCCCTCTCCCATTGCTGGGAAAGGGCTTTTATTACTGTATCAAACAGTCAGAGCAGGATCAGACGAGCTCCAGAACTGCCATCTCA
>ENA-UOJO01004853-UOJO01004853.1-human-gut-metagenome-genome-assembly--contig:-P57-NODE-4853-length-11163-cov-9.043572_pt1 | contig 11163 bp, 8 predicted proteins | sample MGYA00242351_ERZ723898 | MGnify/ENA metagenome assembly ERZ723898 | reverse complement strand
CGGTTGATGCGAACGGCGAGGAAGTCAATATCGAGCCTGAAATTCTCAAGCCCGGTGAAGCTTCTCCGGCATGGTCTTTTGGCTATCGCATGGACAAAAATGCTGGCAATGAATACCAGAACGCAACCGCGACCGGAATGTGCGTGACCGTTGTAGCTACACAGGCTACATATGAGAAAGACAGCTATGACGATCAGTATGATAAGGATGCTACTTATCCCGTTGTTGTTAGCCGGAATGAGCTGAACACCAGCCTTACGCTTGACGCACTCAAGGATGAGAACGGCAAGGTGTCTCCTGTGGAAGTCGCTTTGGGTGATACGTCCGCAGAAGATATCAATTACAAACAAAATAACAGCGGCTACACCGGCAAGGGTGTCATGCTGGGCAGCACCAACCTGAACAAGTACGCTGCCACACCTGCCGTTGCTGGCGAATACAAATTTACATTCAAAGACGGCACCATTACCAGCACAGCTACCGGCTACGGCTCTATTGACAATTATAAGAACACCTCTGTGTATATGCTCGTTCCCGGCAACAGCGATGTGGTGTTTGAGAACATGACCTTTAACGGCGTGGTGAGCTTTGATATTCAGAAGTACACCAGCCCTTGGAGCAATCTGAATTCTATCTCCTTTAAGAACTGCATTTTCAATGGTATCATCATCGGCACCTGCCCTGCTTCCAATGTGACCTTTGATGGGTGCACTTTCAATGCTTATACGAATGCCACCAGTGCCAACAACTCCAACCCCATTTGGTGGCGTGAGGATACGGAAGGCTCCGGTGCGAACGCAAATCCCATTGAAACATTTACTTTTGTAAATAACAAAGTTACCGGAACTCGCCCTGTGAAGATTGAGCGTATCGGCAAGACCGTAAGCCCGATTTTCACCATCAAGAACAACACCTTCGATATCAGCAAACAGGCTGGTGACACCGTGACCAAGAACATGGCCATTAACATCGGCATGGGTGAAAATCCGAATCTGCCGTTTACGCTGATTGATGAGGGCAATACCATTTCTGCGAACACCGCCGCTCTGTACACTGCCTCTCTTACCGGCGGATCGAACTGGTATAAAGAAACCTCCGGTATGAAGGTGCTGGATGGCAACGGCAATAATAAGGTGATCACTGCCTTGGTTTGGAAAACAACCACCGGTGAAACTTTCGAGTTAAAGACTGTTGGCTAACCACAGTTTCCAAGTCCTCTCCGCCCATCGCGGTGGAGGGGCAATCAAAGGGCATAAGTTATGCTTGTGCCTTTTGATTGCCTGCAAAAATCCCATCAAAAGGAGATACCTCATCATGGACAACAATAGCGGCACTTTGATACTCTTGATCGTTCTGATCGTATCTGCCTCTCTGTTGATTGCATTAAAGCTTACGCGGTTTGTTAACGATTTCGGGAGGAGAAAAAGGTATTTTCTTATAAAGATGTGCCGAGCTGACGGCTATAAGGAATACTGTAATTGGCGCAGGGAACTCCGCTGCCTTTATCTTTGCCTTATACCGTTTATAACCGAGCGCAATGTAAGAAAGGTGTATCCCATATTTTTCCGCAAAGCAAAGCATGCGTCAAAAGAGAAACGCTCGGACGGTCTTGCGTATATCCTTGCCCCCTCAATGCTTGCTATTTGCATTTGCGCTATCTGCCTTTGCGGTGTAAGCTGGGCGTGGTTTACCGCTTCAACCTCAACAGGCACAACGGCGATCCGAAGCTCGTCATATAAGCTGTCCTATCAAATCGGTAGTGACAAAGAAGCCGATCTTGCCGAAGCCGGAACAGCGTATACGCTGCCAGCGGGTAAAACCGTGATAACACTGAAAGCCATCGGAACGGCAGGCGCAAGAGGTTATTGCAGTATAAAGGTCGGTAACGAAACCTACTGCACCGAGCAGATTTCTACAAATGATACCTCCGGCTTCACTTTTACCGTAAACGCAGCCGCAGGTACAACTATCACACTCACTCCCAAATGGGGACTCACTCCCAAATGGGGAACTTACTCCCACACTGCCACGCTTCATAAAGGCGATGTTATCACCGCCACCGGCTCACAGCGAAACAACACCCAAGCGCCGGATAACATCGTGACCACCGAGCCGTCAGCCGAGCCGACTGTACCGACAGCTCCTACAACGCCGAGCAGCACTCCGGCAAACACCGAAACCACAGCACCTGAACCCTCGGCAACCGCATCGACAGCTCCTGCAACGCCGAGCAGCGCTCCGGCAAACACCGAAACCACAGCGCCTGAACCCTCGGCAACCACCGCAACTCCGACACAGCCCGAACCTACCGACACAGAGCCCGCTCCTGCGCCGGAAACCGCAACCCCGGAGAACACAACGGCAGCTTCGACCGAGCCGCCCACCGTCGAGACAAGCGAAAGCAACTGAATAAAAACACGAGCCGCAACGGATTTATCTTTCCGCTGCGGCTTAAATTTTATGTATATATAATTTCAGTGTTTACTGCTTCGGCTGCCCGATTTCGTATATTGTTCATTCTGCCTACCCGCGCCATTTGGTTATCAGCCTTCAACTGCTCGGTAACTCCCTCTGCTATCGCCATCTGCCTTGTAAGCCGTTCAAACATTTCCTCAGCCTGTCTATCAATATCCACAAGATAGATGTTCAATTTGCCGCTTGTCAGCAAGTTTGTGTAAAGCACTTTGCGGTGATTTTTCAGATAGCGAAGATGTCGCTGTCCCCATATCCCGATTGGCTTTTTCTCTTCATCCGTCTCATCGTCTCCGGCGATAATGTAATAGTCACCGACCAACTCATATTTCAGTCCCGTGCGTTCGTCAGTAATGTACTTTTCCATAAAAACAGCCTCCTTAAAATCTTGTGATATTATCATAGCAAAGAGGAAGCAAATCGGCAAATGTACGGAGAAATATGTGAGTTTTCAGCCGGATTTTCAATATGGATTTTAGGTTGGTTATGAACATCCGTACCACATCGGGTGTTCATAACGGATTTGAGTTGTGAACACTCTTTTTTTATTCTGATACGGTTTGATGCAGGGAGCGGGCAGCCCGCTCCCTTTTCGCACCTGCTTATTGAACCGCCTGCGCCGTGCTTTTGTCACCGCCTATATCAAAATTGATAGGCAAGACAATTTGTGTAATATAGGAGTTTTTATCTTCACCGTGAGTCGGCGGGCCCTCCATATATATGTGGCGGAAAAAACCGTACGGCGTAAGGTTGTTTTTTTCGGCGTAATCAAGCAAGCTGCGGTGTATTTCGGGAAAATTTTCATACGGGCCGCGATAGTATATGCATATTCCCGTAAGCTGATGCAGCATGCGTATATTTTTTCCATTGCTTCCAGGGCGCACCGGCACAATGAAGGTTCCGCTGTTTTCTTTTGGAACAGGCACATATATGCACATTTTATTATCAAAATCCATAGTATATTTGCTGAATGCCTCTATATAGGTTTCTCTCAGGCGCACGGTCTTTCGGGCGAGGTCAAGGCCGCTGAATTCAACGCAATATGCGCAGAATTCAGGCAGCGTAACCTTTTTGATTTCGAATTCGGTATTTTTTGTTTGTCTGAGGCGAAGCTGCGCTATATACTGATCCAGCATATTTCTTAAAACGACCAGCTTTTCTATTTCCTCCGCAATATGCGAGGAATCGTTAAAATAGTCCTTTATATCTTCAAGAGAAAGTCCCAGCTCCTGAAGAATGCGTATGAGCCGGATGTGCACTATATTATCGGCAGAATAATAGCGGTAGCCGGTTTGTTCATCCTTATATGCCGGCGTGAGCAAGCCCACTGTTTCATAGTTTATAAGTATGCGCCGGCTCAGCCCCAATGTTTTTGTCATCCATCCTATCCTGAAAAGCTTGTCCTCCATACCTTCTCCTTTACAAAATAATTCAAAAGAGCATTTGACTTGTACATCAATGTACAAGTTCTAATATCACCGAAAAGCATGCGGGTCAATACTTTTCAGGCATTTTTGCAGCTGCAGGCCCACCGCTATGCTTTACGGCTGTATTTATTATAAATGTCCTATATACAATTCGCAAAACAAAATATCCCAAAGGAGCAATGCTGAATGAAAAAAAACATGAGAAAAAAAGTACTGATTATACTGCTGTCTCTGCTTCTGCTTACAGGCGTTATATCCGTGCCGGTGCTTGCAGCCTCTTGGAAGCCCGAAGACAAGATAACCATCACCGTCCGCGTGTTTGACCCCAATACCGGCGGCGCATGGGTAGTGGGCAGCGACACCTGCACAAAGGGCGATGAAAAAATCCAGTCGGATGCATACCGCATCCCCGATCTTTCAGAGTTCATAGGCGAAAACAGCTACCGCGTACAGAAGGTTGCGGGCAACTGGTATTTCCCCACCGGCGACCAAAATGTCGGAACGAATGTTTACTGGAGCTGCAACTCCTCCACCGCCACCATGACCTACTGGGTGCCCGTCTTTGTGCCCCCCACACCCTCCGGCTCAGGCGATCCTGCGCCCACGCCCGGTCCCACATCCGGCAGCAAGGAAGAAGGCAGCGGAAAATATACCATACATTTTACGATTATTTATCATTCAAACTATCCGGGCAGCACAAATCGGGAATACCCGCAATACTCCATGAACCACACCGTTAATGCCGGGTACAACATTGGCAACACGGGCTGGACCGAAACCGTGCTCACCCCCGCCGAAGCAGGTTTTTCCGTTCCTAACGGTTATGTGCAGGCTGCTGTTGCATGGAAGGACAAAAACGGACAGGGTGTAAATAAAATGCTGTCGGTAAAAAACAACGGCACATACCACCTTTATGCGCAGTGGATACACTCAAACACCGCAGAGCATGTTACCCTTACTCATATAGACAGAGATGACGAATACGCCACCTATAATTATCTTAAGGGCGACACCGTAAATGTAATAGATTGTGACATTGAAAGGGATAATCACACCTTCAAGGGCTGGGATACCTCAAGCGAGGCCAAAACCGTTGTATACGCTGCCGCCGACACCTTTGAAATAACGGAGCACACCACGCTTTACGCCGTGTGGGAGCAGAGCGTTAAGCCCACCGGCGACAACACTGCGGCGGTTGCCGCGGCAGCCATCGCTGCACTGCTTGCTGCTGCGGCAGCCATAATCATTTCGCGCCGCAAAGCCTTTAACGCAAACTGACATAAAGCATTTATTATCGGAACATCAAAAAAACTCCGTGCATCTCAATGGGATGCACGGAGTTTTTTGCATACAATATAACAGACAGGCTTCGGGCTTATCAGCGTTTATACCGCGCAGCGCCGCTTCTTGCGCTGCTTTTGCCGCTTTCCTGCTGGCCTTGCGCGCGTTTTTCCCTGCGGAACATATCGCTTACATACAGTCCGCCGGTTACCATGGATAATACCGACCATATGAACAGCAGCGTAAGCGAAATATCATTGCCTATAAAATTCATGGCATCGTTGAAATAGTTTATTATGGAAAATGTAAGGAACATACCTCCAAGCACTATGCAGCTGTGCGCCAATATTTTTCTGAGCAACATAAAATTCTCCTTATAATAATATTAACAGTTTTATATCCGTCCTTTTCATAAAGACCAAAGTAAACATTTTAATTATAATACTATTTTGCTGTTTAATAAAGCGGTTTTTGTATGTTCAAGGAGGAAATATCGTTTTGCCTCAGGCCTACGTTACATACCATTTATCCATGTTTTCATACACCCTCAGATCTCTGTTTATGCCGCAGGGCACCAGCCTGTCTCTGTGAATAAGGGTCTGCGAAAAGCCTATAAGCCCTATCTGCGGCAGCTGTTTTGCAACATACTGCTGAAGCTGGGCATAAACGGAGGCATACTCATCCCGCGTTCTTGCGGCATCCAGCCTTGCAAAATACGCATCGCATTCGCTGTCCGAATAGCGCATGACATTGCCGCTGCCCCCGGTTTTAAGCGCAAAGGATACATCCGGAGAGCCGGAAAAATAATAGCCCGTAAGCAGCAGATCAAAATTCCCCTGAGCAATATCCTCCCTTAGGGCATCACCGTCCTCGGTAACCGTTTGTATTTCCATGCCCGCCTCTGCCAGCTGACGGCGCAGCATTGCCGCCGTATCCCGCCTTACTGGATTATCGTCGTTGCGCAGGGTAAGCAACCGGAAGGAGAGCCTTTTGCCGTTCTTCACCCTTATTCCGTCTTCCCCCGGAAGCCACCCTGCCGCCTCAAGCAGGCTGCAGGCCTTAGATACGGAATAGTCGCAGCGCTGTATATCGTCATTATTAAAAGCGCAGTCGCCGGCAAAGGGATATTCCATGGATATCCCGTGATTTATATATATGTTTGCTATTATCCCCTTGCGATCCACGGCGTAGGATATTGCACGCCGTATGTTCACATCCGTCAGTATGTCATTTTTGAAATTGGGGGCAAGAAAATCATAATAGTTTGACATATAGCTGTAACACGATACGCCGGAATAGCTGTCGTAGATATCCGTGGTATAAATATCCGTAGGCACGCAGTCCAGCCTGCCGTCTATAAAGGCCTGAATCGCCGCAGCATTATCCCGATAGCCCACCGCATGTATTTTTTCTATATAGGGCTGCTTCTTCCACCAGTAAGTGTTGCGCACAAGCTCAAGCGAGGTGTTATCGCCGGGATTATATGCACCCACCGCAAAACCTCCCGTTCCTATGGGCATGGCGTCGGTTTGCTGAGGCAGCACCGCATACACGCTCTCCGGTATAACGGGTACGCTTAGGGCGTAATAAATTGCATAGCCCGCCTTTTTGGGATGAAACCGCACCGTGTTTGCATCCACAGCCTCCACCGATTCCACATATTCGCTCACCTGGCTGTGATATATGCTTTCCGGGTTTTCCAGCACCATATTGAAGGTAAACACAACATCGCCGCTTGTAAGGGTATCGCTGTTGTGAAACTGCACGCCGGAGCGAAGGCGCACAATAACACAGCCCTCGCCGTCAAATTCCCAGCTGTTTGCTATGCTCACCGCCGGCAGCAGCTGAGAATCAATGGCAATAAGCGGCTCAAAAATCATGGAAAATATGTTGCTCATGCCGCTTTCCTTTACAAACAGCGGATGCCATGTATACGGCTTTTCCGGCATGGGTATGGATATCTCTCCCCCGCTTTGCGGGCTTATGCTGGTTTGCGGGCGCAGCTGCGAGCTTTCCGGCATGGGTGTGGGCGTTACTATCGCCCCGGCGTAACATCCGCCAAGCAGCATCAAAGCCGCTGCAAGCGCAGTAATTTTTATTATTGATTTCACGGTGCTTCTCCCCTTGTTTGTTTTTCGTTTTGCATCTGTTTTTTCAGCGCCGCAGCAATCAGTGCATCCGCGCGTTTCAGCGCTTTTTCCAGCGCGCCGCTGTTGTCTATTACGGCACTTGAGCAGCGTTTTCGCTGCGCAAAGGGTATCTGGCTTTTTATTCTGCCTACGGCCTCTTCCCGGCTGAGGCCGCTTCTTTTCATTGCACGATCTATGCGCTGCTCAACCGTGGCATAAACCGCCCACACCTCATCGCACATTTCATTCATACCGCTTTCGATCAGCAGCGGCGCATCTATAAAGAACAGCTGCTCATTTGCGCATTTGTGCATAAGCTTGATGCATTCGGCAATTACCATGGGATGTATTATCTGTTCCAGTTGTTTTCGTTTGCCGTCATCCGAAAACACCTCGGCGCTCATAAGCTTTCTGTCCAGCACGCCGTCCTTTACAAAATTTTCCCCGAACACCTGCGCTATGCTGTCAAGCGCCGCTCCGTTTTTCCCGGTAAGCGCCCTTGAGCAGGCATCGGCATCAAACACGGTAAAGCCCCGCGCCGCAATATGACGGCTTATCTCGCTTTTCCCGCTGGCCATTCCGCCCGTTATTCCTATAACCCGCATTTTACGCCTCCGTATTATGCCGTTTTTATCAAAAGCCGCTTTTTTAATAAAGGTTTATTTGGTTTCAAACCAATTCTGTCCGCTGCTGCATTCTACCGGCAGCGGCACGCTCAGAGAGCAGCACTGCTCCATGCATTCCTTAAGCAGCTGCTGTGCCGCTTCCTTTTCTTCAAGCGGCGCCTCCAGAATAAGCTCGTCGTGCACCTGAAGGATAAGCCTTGTGTTCATATTGCGCTTTTGCAGCTCCTGCTTTACTTTTACCATGGCCAGCTTGATAATATCGGCCGCACTGCCCTGAACCGGCGTATTCATGGCCACCCTTTCCCCGAAGGTGCGCGTGTTGTAATTTGAGCTTGAAAGCTCCGGGCAGGGGCGCCTGCGCCCCATCATGGTAACCGCGTATCCGTTCAGCTTGGCCTCCGCCCTGCAGCGGTCCATAAACGCCTTTACTCCCGGATATTTTGCAAAATAATCCGCAATATACTGCGCCGCCACCTTTACCGGCACGCCGATATTGCGTGCAAGGCCGAAATCGCTTATTCCGTATACTATGCCGAAATTCACCGCCTTTGCCTCCGACCGCTGCCGGCGCGTCACTTCCTCTTTTTTCACGCCGAATACCGATGCCGCCGTAGCCGTATGAACATCCTCTCCGCTGCAAAATGCGCGCCGCAGTCCCTCATCGCCCGACATATCGGCCAGCACCCGCAGCTCTATCTGCGAATAGTCGCCGTCCACCAGTACGCAGCCCTCTCGTGCAACAAAGGCGCGCCGTATCTCTCTGCCTATTTCGGTGCGCACGGGGATGTTCTGAAGGTTGGGCTCGGTTGACGATATTCTTCCCGTGGCGGTCACTGTCTGATTGAAGCTGGAATGCACCCTTCCCGTTGCGTCGGGCAGCGGCAGCATACCGTCTATATATGTGCTTTTCAGCTTCTGCAATTTACGGTATTCCATAATTGCAGGAATTATGGGATGATCCTCCGCCAAAGCCTGAAGCACCTCAATGCCGGTTGAGTACCCGGTTTTGGTCTTGCGTCCGTGCGGAAGCCCGAGCTTTTCAAAAAGAATTTCTCCAAGCTGCTTTGTGCTGTTTATATTGAAGGTTTCCCCGGCCATATCGTATATCTGTGCGCTCAAGGCCTCCATTTCCTCCCCGAAGGCAGCCCCCAGCGTGCGCAGCACGGAAACATCCACGGTGAAGCCGCTTTCCTCCATGGAATAAAGCACCCCTATAAGCGGCAGCTCAATATTTTTATACAGCTCAAGCATTCCCTGCTCTTCAAGCGCCTCTTGCTGGCGGGCGGCAATATATGCCGTCTGGCACGCCCCCGCTTCAAGGCCGTATTTTTCCAGTATGCCCTCAAGGGGATAATCCCCCTTAAGGCAATCAAGCAGGTATTCCGCCACCATTATATCGCCGCCCGCCTCAAACCCGCCCGTTTCGTGCATAAGGCTTTTTGCGTCATAGGTTATTATGCTTTTATTTGATATAATATCGCTAAGCGCACCGAAAAGCTCCTCCGGGGCCGCGCCCTGCCAAAGCAGGTTTTCGCAGACCGGGATGCAAAGCTGGCGTTTTTCGTCAAAGGAAATATAGGCAAGCCTCTGCCCCGTTTCCTTATCGGGCGATATAATAAAATACACCTCGTTTTTGTCCGCATCCTGTCGGTGCTTTGCAAGGTCTTCCAGCGCTTCCTTAAGCCCCTGGCTTCCGCTGAGATTTATTGTTTCCGGCTTTGCAAACGCCCGCGTTTCCTGCCGTTTTTCCTCCTGCTGCTCCTGCGGCAAACGCGCAAGCAGCGACCGGAAGCCCAAAAGCTCAAATTCCCGCCTGAGCACGCCCGTATCCGCGGGAAGATAGATGCAGTCCTGCATTGTAAAATCAAGGGGCACATTGCGGTCGATAGTGGCAAGCCGTTTACTGAGGAGTGCCTGCTCCCGCTGCGCCTCTATGCGCTGCCCCAGCTTTCCGCCGATGTTTTTTGCGTTATCCAGCACGCCTTCCGCGGTTTTATAGCTTTCCAGCAGCTTAAGCGCGGTTTTTTCCCCCACCGAGCTTATACCCGGAATATTGTCTGAGCTGTCGCCTGCAAGCGCTTTATAGTCAATTATCTGCTCCGGGGTCAGCCCCATGCTTTCTTTAAGATATTGCGGAGTGAATTTCTCCGTCTGGCTTATTCCCTTTCGCGTTATCCATACCGTGGTTTTGTCCGAAACCAGCTGAAGGGTGTCCTTATCGCCGGAGAGCACAACGCATTCGCCGTTTCCCTCTTCGCATATCCGGCTGAGCGTGCCGATAATATCGTCCGCCTCATAGCCGGCTGTATCCACGGTGGGAATGCGCATTACCTCCAGCACCTCGCGCAAAAGCGGAAACTGCGGCACAAGCTCCGGCGGCATGGGCTTTCTTCCCGCTTTATAATCCGCATACTCCCGGTGACGGAAGGTGGGCTCCCGCCTGTCAAAGGCAACGGCTATGTGGGTGGGGGCAATCTGTTCAATTGCGCTCCAAAGCATATTTGTAAAGCCGTAAACGGCGTTTGTATACCGTCCGTCCGCCGCGGTAAGCAGCGGCATGGCATAAAACGCGCGGTTAAGCAGGGAATTGCCGTCAATCAGCATAAGCTTTATCATAAAAAAACACGCTCACTTCCAACATTGTATAATGCTATTGGCTATTGTATCATAATACCGTGAAATTATAAACCCCTTTTTGCCTTGAAAGCAGGCGCATGCCGAAAATCCCGCCGCAGGCGGCCTTTGCTTTTTATTTTGCTTGAGTTGTTTTTGCCAATGCGATACTGTTCTCAATCACACAGGGCTATATGAATACCGGCACGGCAAAATGCTGATGCACTTGAGATTTACCTTTGAATCATTGAACACATTAAACAGTCCCGGAGAATATATGCGGTACTATCGCCAACAGTGGGGGCTGACCACAAGGCAACTTGCAGAGAAGTTAAACATTGTACCGGCAACAGTTCTCGGCTATGAACAGGGGCGTTTTCCGATTCCTTACGATATTGCTGTTTTACTGGCTGAAGAATTGAAAATATCAAAGTCTCTGCTGTTTGATGAATTCTGCGTTTTCATAGATGCTCCGTATACAGAGTTATTACATACGGTCAGAAAACGTTATGGACTTAACCAAGTTGATTTTGCCGAAAATGCCGGTATTTCTCCGAGTATCTATGCGAAATGGGAATCGGGCAGCCGCAGACCGTCAAGAAAAATGTATCAGCA
>ENA-UOJO01004851-UOJO01004851.1-human-gut-metagenome-genome-assembly--contig:-P57-NODE-4851-length-11170-cov-6.111651_pt1 | contig 11170 bp, 7 predicted proteins | sample MGYA00242351_ERZ723898 | MGnify/ENA metagenome assembly ERZ723898 | reverse complement strand
AATAAAAGAATTAGAAGAATAATTAATATTAAAAAATTAAAAAAATGAAGTACAATTATGAAAAATGATAAAAAAACCCATAAAAATAGGTAGTAATCTTAAAAAAATTAGTGTATTATTAATATTGTGTTAGATATTTATTATTTAAATGGTTAGATGTTGTATATCAAAATTATTTAAATGAGGGAGGACAAAACAAATGAATGGAAAAGAGTATGTAGAAAGCGTACTAAAAGTTGTTGAAAAAAGAAATGCAGGAGAAAAGGAATTCCAAGATGCTGTAAGAGAGGTATTAAATTCATTAATACCAGTTATCGACAAGCACCCAGAATTTGTTAAAGCAAATCTTCTTGAAAGAATTGTAGAACCTGAAAGACAAATTATGTTTAGAGTACCATGGGTAGATGATAATGGTGAAGTACATGTTAACAGAGGTTATAGAATTCAATTTAATAGTGCTATAGGACCATATAAGGGTGGTTTAAGATTACATCCATCAGTTAATGCAAGTATTATAAAATTCTTAGGTTTTGAACAAATATTCAAAAACTCATTAACTGGACTTCCAATAGGTGGAGGTAAAGGTGGATCTGATTTTGATCCTAAAGGAAAATCTGATAATGAAGTTATGAGATTCTGTCAAAGCTTTATGGCTGAATTATACAGACATATTGGTTTAGATACAGATGTACCAGCTGGAGATATTGGTGTTGGTGGAAGAGAAATTGGATATCTTTATGGATATTACAAGAAATTAAGAGGAGCTAATGACCAAGGAGTTCTTACTGGTAAGGGCTTAACTTATGGAGGAAGTCTTGCTAGAACTCAAGCAACTGGATATGGATTATCATACTTTACAGAAGAAATGTTACAAGATAACAACACAAGCTTCAAGGGACAAACTGTAGTAATATCTGGTTCAGGAAATGTTGCAATATACGCTACTGAAAAAGTTACTCAACTTGGAGGAAAAGTTGTTGCATTAAGTGATTCAAATGGATACATTTATGATGCAAATGGAATAAACTTAGATGTTGTTAAAGATATTAAAGAAGTTAGAAGAGGAAGAATTAAAGAATATCTTGATAAAGTTCCAACAGCTGAATATCATGAAGGATGCAGAGGAATTTGGACTATTAAGTGTGATATAGCTCTTCCATGCGCAACTCAAGGTGAAATAGATAAAGAATCAGCTCAAATTTTAGTTAATAATGGAGTTAAGTGTGTTTCTGAAGGTGCTAACATGCCATCAACACTTGAAGCAATTGAAGTATTCCAAAAGAATGGTGTAATGTTTGGACCAGCTAAAGCTGCTAATGCAGGTGGAGTTGCTTGCTCTGCTCTTGAAATGTCTCAAAATAGTATGAGATTATCTTGGACTTTTGAAGAAGTAGATCAAAAATTACAAGGAATCATGAAGAATATTTATAAGAATGCAAGTGAAGCTGCAAAAGAATATGGTCATGAAAATAATATTCTAATGGGAGCTAATATTGCAGGATTTATGAAAGTAGCAGAAGCTATGATGGCTCAAGGTATTGTTTAATAAGCAATTTTAAAATAGCATTTTTTATAAGCAAAAATTAATTAGCTGTCGCATTGTAAGTTTTTTAACTTTTAATGCGACAGTTTTATTTTCATTTGTATTAAAAACATAAAAGTGAATAAAATAATAATGTATAAATAATTAGACATATTCTTGATTTTTTTTATAAATTGCACTATATTATTAAGGAGACATTATGTTAATAAAATATGAATAAAAGAAATTAATTTACAGGTGTGGAAGCTTATGTTTACTAGCTTAAATGTATTCATAAGAAAAAAATCTCAAAATAGGAGTGAATAAAATGGGAGACGTCATTTATGGAATAACTGCTATATTTCAAATATTTGTATTTATAATAACTTGTTATTATATGGTGTTAGGGATTTTTGGTGTTTACAGAAAGAAAGAACACAAGGATTATAATCCAAAAAACAAATTTGCAATGATAGTAGCTGCACATAATGAAGAAGTAGTTATTGGCAAGCTCGTAGAAAGTATGAAAAATCAAAATTATCCTAAGGAACTTTATGACATTTATGTAATAGCTGATAACTGCACTGATAAGACAGCAGAAATTGCTAGAAAGCTTGGAGCAAATGTATATGAGAGAACAAGCGAAAATGAGCGTGGTAAAGGTTATGCTCTTGAATGGATGTTTGATAAACTATTTAAACTTGATGTAAAGTATGATGCTGTATCAATATTTGATGCTGATAATTTAGTAGATAAAGACTTTTTAAAAGAAATTGATTCAAAAATGAAAGAAGGATATAAAGTAGTTCAAGGTTACATAGATAGTAAAAATCCAAATGATTCATGGATCACTACTTCATATTCAATAGCTTTCTGGTCTCAAAATAGGTTATACCAACTTGCAAGAAATAATGTAGGTTTCTCTAATCAAATTGGAGGAACTGGATTTGCAGTAGCTGTTGATACATTAAAGCAGCTTGGATGGGGAGCTACATGTCTTACTGAAGACTTAGAGTTTACATGTAAGCTTATACTAGATAATGAAAAAGTAGGCTGGGCTCATGATGCTAAAATTTATGATGAAAAGCCTTTAAAGCTTAAACAATCATGGATTCAAAGAAGAAGATGGATGCAAGGCTTTGCAGATGTTGCTTCAAGATATTTCTTTAAATTATTAAAAAAAGGCATAAAAGAAAGAAAAATGTATGTTTTAGATGCCTCTTTATATGTACTTCAACCATTTGTAACATTGCTTATGGGAATTTCAGCTGTTTTAGGTTTTATTCAAGCAAGAGTTCCACATGGTGCACATATATTTTTAATTAGTGATGTTATTGGAAATATGGGATTTAAGGCATTTGTTTTATTCCAATTTATTGTAACGCCTTTAGTTCTTATTTTAGACAAGAAGGTAACCAAAAAGTTCTTTGCAATGGTAATTCTTTTAGCAACCAATATATTTGTCTTACCATATGCAACAACTATTATAAAAAATGCTTTACCAGATGTTAATGATTTTAAATTATCATTAGCCTTGTATGGTGCTAATGCAGCATTTTATTTAATATTAGTTGTAATAGCATTTATATTCTTAAATAGAAAGAGTTTCTTATTTTTCTTTAGATATTTATTCTATAGTATATATACATTAACTTGGATACCAATAACAATTCAAGGTATATTAAGAAAGAATAATAAGGATTGGAATCCTACAAAGCATGTTAGAAATGTAGAAATATGCGATGTTTAATAAATAGAATAAAAAATGTTTATAAAATAATATTGTAATGTTAATGCTTGCTATAAACTAAGGATATTTATCAAAGTTTATAGCAAGCTTTTTTCTACTTTTAAGTTTTTTGATAAAAGTTATTTTTGACAAGTAAGAAAAAAATAAGTATATTAAGAAAAGATGTAAAAAAAGTATGGAGGAGAATGTTATGGATAATAAAAATACATATGATGTAACTGATCTTACTTCTCTTGAAAAATTAGAACCAGTAAGAGTAAGACCAGGAATGTATATAGGTTCTATAGGAAGCAAAGGACTACATCATTGTATATGGGAAATATTAGATAATGCTATTGATGAAATAACTAATGGATTTGGTGACAGGGCAGTAATAACTTTAAATAAAGATAAAAGTGCAACTATTGAAGACAATGGAAGAGGAATACCTACAGGTATTCATCCTATTAAGAAAAAAAGCGGAGTAGAAATGGTATTTACAGAGCTTCATACAGGAGGAAAGTTTAATAATAAAAATTATAAGACATCTGGAGGTCTTCATGGTGTTGGTGCAGCAGTGGTAAATGCACTTTCAAAATGGGTAGAAGTGGAAGTTTATCAAAATGGTAATGCATATAGACAGAGATTTGAATATGCATATGATAAAGAATTAAAAAGAAATATGCCAGGAACCCCTGTTACTAAGCTTCAGGTTATAGGGAAAACCGATAAAACAGGTTCAAAAATAACATTTATGCCTGATGATGAAATTTTTTCTACAATAGATTTTAAATTTGATGTAATAGATGAAAGACTTCAAGAATTAGCATTCCAAAATAAAGGGATTAGATTATTTTTAATTGATAAGAGGAAAAATGAAGAAGTATCTAAAGAATACTATTCTGAGCGTGGACTTTTAGATTTTATAGATTATTTAAATGAAAGTAAGACACCTATACATCAGACACCTATACTTTTTGATGGAGAACGTGAAGTAAATAATATAAAAATGTATGGAGAGGTATGTGTACAATTTACAGATTCAACTACGGATTATATAGCAAGTTATGTAAATAATATACCAACAACAGAAGCAGGAACTCACGAAACAGGTTTTAAAACAGGAATGACAAGGGCTTTTAAGGAATGGGCAAGGAAGCTTGGAATAGTTAAAGAAAATGTTAAGGAATTTGAAGGTGATGAATTAAGAGAAGGAATGACAGCAATAATAAGAATAAAGCTTACAAATCCACAATTTGAAGGTCAAACAAAAACTAAGCTTGGTAATAATGAAGCTTATACAATGATGAATGATTTATCATATACTAAATTTTCTGAATGGATAGAAGATAATAAAGAACTGGCTTCTAATATAATGAATAATGCTCTTCAAGCAGCTCTTAGAAGAGATAAAATAAAAAAAATAAATGATGCAGAAAAAAAGAAGGTGGGTAAAGGAACATCACCTCTTGCAGGTAAAGTTGCAGTGTGTACAATGAAAGATAATACTGTAAGTGAATTTATTGTAGTGGAAGGAGATTCAGCAGGAGGATCTGCAAAGCAAGCAAGAGATAGAAGATTTCAAACTATAATGCCTTCAAGAGGTAAAATAATGAATACTGAAAAACAAAAACTTGAAAATGTATTAGCCTCAGAAGAATTAAGACTTTTTAATGCTGCCATAGGTACAGGAACATTAGACAATTATAAAGAAGAAAATCTGAAATATGATAAAATAATAATAATGAGTGATGCTGATGTAGATGGCTATCATATAAGAACTCTTTGGATGACATATATTTATAGATATATGAGACCTCTTATTTCAAATGGTCATTTGTATTTAGCACAGCCTCCTTTATATAAGGTTTATAAATATAATAAAGATAAAGAAACATCAGTTTATGCATATAGTGATGAAGAATTAGAAAAGGCTAAAAAGAAGATAGGAAAAGGAGCACTTATACAAAGATATAAAGGACTTGGAGAAATGAATCCGGAACAGCTTTGGGATACTACTTTAAATCCAGAAACAAGAACTCTTTTAAAAGTTACTATTGAAGATGCGGCAAAAGCTGAAAGAATGATATCACTTCTTATGGGAGATGTTGTAGAACCTAGAAAGAAATATATGTATAAGTATGCAGAATTTTAAAGGAGGATTAATATGGGAAAAAAACAAATATCTAAATCTATTCCAAAGGATAATAATATATTAACTGTTGCTTTAGAAGATGCAATGCCAGATAATTATTTACCTTATGCAGTAGAAGTAGCAAAAGAAAGAGCTCTTCCAGATGTTAGAGATGGCTTAAAGCCAGTTCATAGAAGGATACTTTATGGGGCATATATGCTTAAGGCATTTCCCGACAGACCATATTATAAATCAGCAAGAATTGTAGGAGATATTTTAGGTAAATATCATCCTCATGGTGACACATCAGTATATGATGCTACTGTAATACTTGCACAGGATTTTACTACTAGAGAACCATTAATTGATGGACACGGAAATTTTGGATCAATGGATGGTGATAGTGCAGCAGCTATGAGATATACAGAAGCAAGACTCTCCAATATAGCAATGGAAATGCTTCGAGATATTGATAAAGATACAGTTGAAATGATTCCAAATTATTCAGATAGTGAACTTGAACCAAAGGTTTTACCATGTAGATACCCTAATCTTTTAGTTAATGGAACATTTGGTATTGCAGTTGGTCTTGCAACTAATATTCCACCTCATAACTTAGGTGAAGTTACAGATGGTGTCTTAGCTTATATTGATAATCCTGAAATAACAACAAAAGAATTAATGAATTATATAAAAGGGCCAGATTTACCAACTGGAGGAATACTTATTGGTACAGATTCACTATTATCAGCTTATGAAACTGGTGAGGGAAAAGTTGTATGTAGAGCTAAAACATCCATTGAAAAACTTGAAAATGGAAGAGTTGGAATAGTAATTACAGAGTTTCCTTACAAAAGAAATAAGGCAAAACTTCTTCAAACTATTTCGGAAATGACTGGAGATAAGAGGCATCAAAAGGCATTAGAAGCAATAGCTGATATTAGAGATGAATCAGATAGAACAGGTGTAAGAGCAGTTATTGAATTTAAAAAGTCAGCAGATGAAAAAATTGCAGATAAGGTATTAAAATATCTTTTTAAGAAAACTGACCTTCAATGTAACATAAGCTTTAACATGGTTGCCTTAGCTAATGGAAAACCTGAAACTATGGGATTAAAAACAATAATAATGCATTATGTTAATCATCAAAAGGATGTTGTTACAAGAAGAACTAGAAAAGAACTTGAAATAGCAGAAAAAAGATTCCACATTGTAGAAGGTTTTATTAAAGCTATTAATATATTAGATGATGTTATAAAAACAATAAGAAGTTCTAAATCTAAAAAGGATGCATGTGCAAATCTTATTAATAAATTTGATTTTACAGAAATTCAGGCTAATGCTATTTTAGAGCTTATGCTTTATAGATTAACTGGACTTGAAATTGATGTGTTTAAAAAAGAATACAAAGAATTAGAAAAGAAAATAGCAAGATTTAAAAAGATTTTAAGTGAAGAAAAGGAACTTTTAAGAGTAGTAAAGAAAGAACTTAAGGAAATAACAGATAAATATAGAAATCCAAGAAGAACAGCTATAATTGAAGATGAAAGGGAAGCAAAAATTGATTTAGATGAACTTATTGTAGTTGAAGATGTTATGGTAACTCTATCAAATGATGGCTTTATAAAGAGAATTCCAGAAAAGAATTATATGAGGTCTAATGCCAATGCAGAAGATATTGAATATAGAGAAGGAGATAGCCTTAAATTCTTATTTAAATCTAATACCAGAGATAATATATTATTATTTACAAACAAAGGAAATATGTATAAATGCAAAGGCATAAATATTCCTGAAGGCAAGTGGAAAGAAAAAGGTGAAAGAATTGATACAATTATAAAACAAATTAATTTAGATGAAGAAATAATTGTAAGTGCAATTTCTATGACTACATTTAATCCACAAGTATATCTTCAAATTGTAACTGATAGTGGTAATATAAAGAAAACTTCTTTAGATAAGTTTGATACAAATTATGGTAAGCTTCAAGCCACTAAGCTTAGAGATTCAGAAGAAGTTATTAGTGTTAATGTATTTGATGAATCAAAAGAATTTATTAAGGTAACAACTAAGAAAGGCTTAGAATTTACACTTCAAATGCCAGAACTTGTTGATATGGCTAGAAATATTCTTGGAATTCAATTATTTGATTTAGGTGATAATGATAAAGTAGTTAATATAGAATATTCAGATAATATGGAGTATTGTGAATTTACAGTAGGAATAAGTAATGTGCGTGGTAAAAATTGTTTAAAGTGCATTTCGAAGTTAACTAAAAACAATAAGTCAGCATCAACAGATTCTCTTAGCCAATTACTTATGTTTACTAATAAAGGCAAAGTAATAAAAATAAAATCATTTATAATTGAAAATGCAATTAAGGATGGCATAATATTAGAGGATATTGTATCTACAATAGAAAAAGATGAAAAGGTAATAGCTATATATTCTATAAAAGAATATACAGAAAATTATTATGTTTTTACTTTTACAAAGGATGGTTATATAAAGAAAACTTCTCTTAAGGATTATGAAGGCGAATATTTAGCTGCTCAAACTCATAAATTTAAGCAAGAAAAGGATGAAGTAGTAGAAGTTAAAATAGCTGATGGAATTTCATCACAGGTTTTAATGTTTACTAAGAAGGGAATGGCAATAAAATTCCCTGCAATAAATGTAAATCCAATGGGGAAAATAGCATCAGGTGTTACAGGAATAAGCTTAAAAGAAGGAGATTCTGTTATTTTAGGTGATGTATTAAATACATCTTTAAATGACAATAATAAAAATGAAATAGCTGTAACTTTATTACATGGTAGTTTAAAATATAAATTAGTTTCAAAAAATAAAAAGGAAAAAGAAATTTTGGCTTCAGATATAAAAATGCAAAATAGAGCAGGACGTGGAAGTAGTGTAATGCTTATTGGTTTTGATGATGAAGTTAAAAAAGCATATATAATATAATTAATGAGGTGATAAATATGGCAAAAAATAAAAAAGTAGCAGTTTTTCTTGCAGAAGGTTTTGAAGAGGTAGAAGCATTAACAGTTGTAGATGTGTTAAGAAGACTAGACATTCATTGTGATATGGTAAGTATTAAAGAAGAATATGTTAAAGGAGCACACAATATTTTAGTAAAGGCTGATAAAGTATTAGATGATGATATTAAAGATTATGATTTAATTACACTTCCAGGGGGGATGCCAGGAAGCACTAATTTAAGAGACAGCCAAAAAGTTATAGAAGCAGTACAATATTTTAATGAAAATAATAAATATATTGCAGCTATTTGTGCAGCACCTATAGTTTTAGCAAAAGCTGGAGTAATAAAAGGCAAGAACGTTACATCATATCCAGGTTTTGAAGAGGAATTATCAGAAGGAAATTACATATCTTCAGAAAATGTTGTTGTTGATGGAAAAATGATAACAAGCAGAGGCCCTGCAACTGCATTGGCTTTTAGCTATAAAATAGCAGAAGAGCTAGGTGCTGATGTTAAAGATTTAAAAGAAGGAATGATGTACAACTTTTTAATTAATAATTAATCTTTAATTAACCGTAGTTATAAGTTATAAAGGAAAAAATCTTAAATAAGAAAATAATTGTGCCAAACTAAAAAATAGGTGATTAAATATTGAAAGAAAATTGGATAGTAATAAATAGAAAAACAAAATTTGAAAATTTAAAGAAGAATTTTAATATGCCTGATCTTACTTTGAGATTATTAGCTAATAGAGATATTTCATCAAAGGAAGAAGCTGAAAAATTTTTAAATGGAACAGTAAATGATTTGTATGATGGATTTCTTATGAAGGATATGCATAAAGCTGTAGATATAATAAAAGATGCTATAGATAGTAAAAAGAAAATTATAATATATGGCGATTATGACTGTGATGGTGTATGTAGTACAACAATTCTTTATAAAACATTAAGTGAATTTAATGCCAATTTTTCATATCATATTCCAGATAGAGAAGCTGAAGGTTATGGAATGAGTATTGATAGAATACAAAAGCTTTATGATGATGGATGTGAAGTTATATTAACATGTGATAATGGAATATCAGGAATTGAAGAAGTTAAATTTGCAAAAAGTTTAGGTATCACTGTAATAGTGACTGATCACCACGATATTCCATTTATAGAAAATAAAGAAGGTAGAATTCCTATAATTCCAGAAGCTGATGCAGTAATAAATCCAAAGCAACAAGATTGCAATTATCCTTTTAAAGATTTATGTGGTGCTTCTGTTGCATTAAAATTTTCAATATGTCTTGCAAAATCTTTAAATAAGCAATTAAATTGTATTGAAGAATTGATACAATTTGCATCATTAGCTACAGTATGTGATGTGGTAGATTTAAAAGATGAAAATAGGATTATTGTAAAATCTGGACTTAAGCTTATACAAGACTCGCAAAATAAAGGGCTTATTGCTCTTAGAAAAGTAACGGGAATGGATGGAAAAACCATAGGAGAATATACATATGGTTTTGTATATGGACCATGTATAAATGCTACTGGCAGGCTTGAAATAGCAGATTATGCTTTAGAACTTTTTGTTACAAGTGATGAAAATAATGCAAATAAATTAGCAAGTAAACTTCATAAATTAAATATTGAAAGACAAGAAATTACTACTGAAAGTTTGGAAAAGGTTAAATATAAACTTGAAAAAGAACTTAAGGATGAAAAGGTAATTGTAGTTTATGAACCTACTATTCATGAAAGTATAGTTGGAATTGTTGCTGGAAGAATAAGAGAAAAATATAATCTGCCTACAATTGTTTTAACTAAAGGAAAAGATATGATAAAAGGTTCAGGAAGAAGTACAGAAAATTATAATATGTATGAAGAACTAAATAAGTGCAAAAAGCATATATATAAATTTGGAGGGCATCCAATGGCGGCTGGTCTTTCCGTAAAAGAAGAAGATTTTTTTAATTTTAAAAAATCATTAGTTGAAAATTGTCCTTTAACAGATAAGGATATAATTCCAGTTATAAAAATAGATTCACCTATGGCAATTAGTAATATAAACGAAAATATTATAGAACAAATAGAAAAATTAAGACCCTTTGGAAAAGGTAATCCAAGTCCTCTTTTAGCCGATAAAAATATAAGAGTTTCAAGAGTGTACTTTATGGGTAGTGAAAAGAAATTTATGAAATTTAGATTTAATGCAGAAAATCTAAATGGATACATAGAAGGTGTTAATTTTTCACAATATGATTTATTTAAAGAAATGTATACAAATAAATTTGGCAATGAAGCCTTTTTAAAACTTCAAGATACGGGATATTCTAATTTTAATATGAGTATAGTATATTATCCTAGTATTAATGAATTTAATGGAAATAGAAATATTCAACTAAATATAAAGAATTTTAGAATAGAGTAAAAATTACTGCGTAATAAATCAATTTATTGCGCAGTAATTAATTTTATGGTGCCTTTATTTTAAATTTTGTTCGTATTGAGCAACCATTTTTTTTACCATTTCTCCACCAACGCTTCCGCATTCTTTAGAAGAAAGGTTTCCATTGTAATCACTAAATTTTACATTTAATTCATTTGCAACTTCGTTTTTTAATTGATTTAATCCAGCTTTAGCTTCTGGAACTAATACTTTTGAATATGATTGATTTTGTGAAGATGCATTTGATTGCATGTTTGAATTTTGATTGTTTGAATTTGTCATATAAATCATCTCCTTTTTTGTTACACTATTATTTTGTCGAAATTTTGCTGTTATATGTTATTTAATTAGAGGTATAATAGG
>ENA-UOJO01004849-UOJO01004849.1-human-gut-metagenome-genome-assembly--contig:-P57-NODE-4849-length-11172-cov-8.822974_pt1 | contig 11172 bp, 9 predicted proteins | sample MGYA00242351_ERZ723898 | MGnify/ENA metagenome assembly ERZ723898 | reverse complement strand
GCAGAAGCCTCTTTTGAACCACTCGCCCAGCGAGTGGTTTTCGGTGTGCAAAAAAAGGGGCGGCGCACCGCCGCCCACTGTTTTAATGCAGTTTACTTTATCTCCAGCCTGCCAGAGACTATTCGTCTGCCGGACTTGCGGTCGAAGAGCATTATATCGCTGCCGGTAAAGCTGAACTTGCTCTTTGTACCTATGGCAAAAAGCGAGCTGCCGAAGGCTACGCTGGTAAGCAGGAACTCGCCTACCCTGATCTTCAGGGTGCACTCCATGCCGGTGGGCATTACTCCGTATATCTCGCCGTCTATGCCGCTCTCGCCGGACATGGAGATGAACTCGGGCCTTACACCCAGCACGAAATCGCCATCCGCTATCTCGGGCTCCTCCGTAAGGGCGTCGTCATTCTCCTCTACCTTTGCAATATGGGGACGGAACGCCTCGTCCTTATTGCTCTTTTCCACGTAGCCATTGGCCTTTGCCCGCTCGGCATTGGCGGCGGCTGCCACCTCCGCATCGGCGTCCCGCTTGACATACCAGGCTGCAAGGTCCAGCTTTTCGTTGGGGATGAACCTGGCTTCCGCCCAGCCCAGCATTGTAAGCCGTATATTTTCGCCCTCCTGATCGCCGTGGGCGTTTATAAAGTTTATGGAGGGATTGCCGACGAAGTCGGCCACAAAGAGATTGTCCGGGCTGTTGTATACCTTGAGCGGCGGATCGTACTGCTGCAATACTCCGTTGTTTATGAGGCATATCCTGGTGGCGAGGGTCATTGCCTCCATCTGGTCATGGGTGACGTATACGAAGGTACTGCCCGTCTCAAGGTGCAGGCGCTGCAATTCATAGCGCATCTCCAAACGCAGCTTTGCATCCAGGTTGGAAAGGGGTTCGTCCATAAACAGCACGGAGGGCTCGGGCGCAAGGGTTCTTGCTATTGCCACGCGCTGCTGCTGCCCCCCGGAAAGCTCCGCCGGGTATCTGTCCATAAACATGCTTATCTTGACTATTCTGGATACCCTGCGCACGGACAGGTCTATCTCTTCCCTGGTGAGCTTGCGCTCCTCCATGACGGTCTTGCCGTCCCTGGTGAACTCGCAGGCGGCATTGAGCTCCATGCCCTTGGCCTTTGCAGCGGCCTTCCTGCCATCTACAACGGCAGCCAGCTTGGCCGTTATATCGGCAGCGAGCTTCGCAGGATCCTTTGACGACTGAAGGTCATACTTATACAGCTCCTTGGCGGTAAACATGGAGATGGTGTACGCATCTATGAGCTTTATGTAGGCCTTTTTTTGGTCGAGGGAGCCCTTCTTGTTGCGGCAGTCCTCTATCTGCCTTATTATGTCGGCAGGGTTACTGAGTATATCGATGAGCTTTGCTGCGTTGCGGGCCTCAAAGTCCACCTTTGCCATCTCGCCCTTTATGTTGCTCAGGCCGAAGGCTATGTTGTCGTATACAGTCATATTGGGCCAGAGGGCATAGTTCTGGAAAAGGAAGCCCACCTTGCGCTTGTTTGGCGGTATGTTTATGCCGAGATCGCTGTCGAACACCACCGTGTCGCCTATCTCTATGCGGCCGCTGGTGGGAGTTTCCAAGCCGGCTATCATACGCAATGTAGTGGTCTTGCCGCAGCCGGAAGGGCCGAGCAGCGTGACGAAGGAGGCATCGTCAATGGAAAGGTTCAGGTTTTCCACTGCGTAAAAGCCGCCCCATCTCTTTGTAACGTTTTTCAGTTCAATTTTAGGCATTGCCTTAACCTCCTATACCTTTATCAAGGCTTGCACCGGTTGCTTTGTTTACCAGCGCATTGCAGATGAGTATGGTCACTATAAGTATGAGATTTATGCCGCTTGAGAAGGCGTAAAGACCCATCTCGTCAAAGTAGTCCAGCGTGGTGGAAAGTATGAAGCCCTGCACGCAAAGAAGTATGAACAGCGACAGCTCGCGGAGGCAGGTCATAAAGGGCAGTAAATAGCCGCTTATGATGGACGTCTTCTGAATGGGTATGATTATACGGGTCATTCGCTTTGTCCAGGGTATATCCTGAATTATTGCGGCCTCCTCTATCTCGCCGCTTAGTTGAAGCATGGAGTTAAGGCTGCTCCTGCTGGCAAAAGGTATGTACTTTACCGTACCCACTATGATGAGCAGGGCGTAGGTGTTGAACAGGTTCACATACTTATTTGAGAACAGTATGAAGAAGGCCACGCCAACCGCTATGGAAGGCATAAGGTATGGCAGAAACGCCATGCTGTTCACGTAGTTCGCCCACCTGCTGCGGCGGTTCTTGGATACCGCATAGCCTATCAGCGTGCCTATTGTGCCGGCAGTCAGCGCGCAGCATACGGATACCATTATGGTTCCCTTGTAGGCATGCCATATCATGTCGTTGTAAAGTATGCCCTGTTGGCCGTACATGCCGTTCTCAGTTATGTTCTCGTTGGTGACCCACCACTTTGTGGTCAGGTTGTCCGGGTCGCCGGTGTACAGGAAGCTGTAGTCGCCGGGATTTGGCAGGAAGGTCTCAAAGGCGAAGGACACTATGGGGAATATGCTTGTAAAAAAGGTTATTATTATAAGTATTATAGCTATGATGTACTTGCCGGATCTGCCCAGGTTGAATTTGGATATCTGGCCGGACTTGCCGGTGACCGTGGTATAGCTCTTTCTGCTTTTTACGCTTATCTGGTTCAGAAGCAGTATCGCCACGCCGAATATCATCATCAGTATGGCTAAAATGCTGGCCTCGCCCGTGTATTTGGAGTTCAGCGACACGTACTTTGTGGAGAGCGTCGCAAGGCCAAGGTAATGCGGCACGGGATAGCTGCCCATTGCGCTGCCGAATACCAGAAGTATGGTGGAGAGTATTGCGGGCTTTATCATGGGAAGCGTCACACGGAACATGGTCTTCCAGCGGGGGGTGTCGAGTATGGTTGCCGCCTCTTCTAAGTTGGCGTCCATGTTGCGGAATATGCCGCCTATGAGTATGTATGCGAAGGGCGCGTAATGCAGGCCCAGCACCACGGCGCTGGGGAACAGACCCTTGCACCACCATATTGGCATGGTGATATTGAATACAGAAGCAAGCAGGCCGTTTGATGTGCCCGTTATAAGGTTGCTGTTAAAGAGGTTCTGCCATACTACCGCCAGGGTCCACTGGGGCATTATGTATGGGAATATAAATATGGAGCTCAGGTATTTTCTGAATTTCATGTTTGTCCTTGTGATAAGGAAAGCAAACACGCCGCCGAATAGTATTGATATAACGCAGGACATAACTGAAAGCAGCACCGTGTTCAGGAGCGGCGTCCAAAGGTTGGCCTTGGCCAGCCTGCTTGTGAACAGGTCTACATAGTTAATGGCGGAATAACCGGAGGACATTCCGGTAAGATGCTCGTCTATGGTTCCGGGGTGGATAACGAAGGTATCCCTTACTATTGCCACTATGGGCGCCACCGTGGTTATGGTGAGCACTATGCCCATTAGCAGCAGCACGACATTCTGCGGCTTGGAAAAATAGGTCTTGAGCTTATTGAGGCGTATCTGCCACGCTCCGGCCTTCTGTTGCGGGTTTTGCTGCATATAGTTACCTCCGATGGCGATAAGGGCGTCTTAGATAAGTAAGACGCCCTTGCCGTTTACTCAGTTTACATTACTAACCTTCGGTGTACTTGGTCAGCATCTCAATCCAGCTGCCTACGGTGAAGGCGACGGAAGCGCAGTACTCGGGGTCTTCAATGACAAGCTCGCCGTTGTTCTTCCACCAGTCGAAGCCGCGGTCGTTCTTGCAGTCGAATACGTTTACGCCGTCCTCATAGCCGCCCTGGCTGTGATGATAGGTGGCCTCGACCTCCTCTGCGACCTTGGGGTTGGAGGAGTAACCGCCCATGTCCTTGCCCCAGGCACTGAAGCCATCGGCGGTGCAGGTCATGTAAGCGATAAAGGCGCAGGCGGTCCAGGGCAGGGGACTGTTCTCGGTTACAAACAGATAATGGCAGTAGCCGTAGCCGCCGATGCCGGTGTAGTCGTCCTGATAAGCGGCGACGGTGATGTTGTTCTTGGATACGCCGGCGGATTCCTCAACGGAACGGAGCTTGGAGTATACCAGAAGGCCGAACTGATCGGTTGCGGACTTGGACACCAGGGTGTTGCAGATAGGTCCGTCATCGGTCTGAGCATTGTAGCTCTCTACCCACAGTTTGATCCAAGCAAGGGCGTATGCGCCGTCAGCGCCGAGGCCCAAGTCGGCCGCATCGGCAGCCATCTCGTCGATAACGGGCTTGAAGTAAGCCTGCTTTTCGGCGTCGAGAGCGTCAAAGGCAGCCTTCAGATACGCGGCATAGGTATCCTCGGTGAGCATATAGAGGAAGTTCTTGCCCACGATTTCGGAATCGATATCCATATAGAGGCCATGCTCGCCTTCGGCTACAAAGTCCCAGCAGTTCTTGTAGGTCTTGCTGCCGGTGTTGTTGAACATGAATACCTTGTTCAGGGTCTGGAGGGGCAGATAGCCCTCGTACTCTTCGGCGGTTGTGCCGTTGGCGGCAGCCCAGTCAAGGGGTATGAAGGTATCCAGGATGCCGGTGCGTACCATCTTGCTCTCGATCTGGTTGCCGTCCTGAATGAGGGTCATGGCATAGGTGCCTACGTCCTTGAGGGAGTCGGCGGTGAGCTGATCGAAGATCTTGTTGTTCTTGGGCTGCTGCCAGTCGAACTCCATGGTGTAATTGGGGTCGATGGTCTGCAAGTACTCAATGAACAGAGGCAGTGCAGACTTGCCGCGGCTGGAGTTGCCAACGCCGTAGAAGGTAGCGCCGTTGGATTCTTCTATTGCCTTCTTGGCCAGTTCTTCCAGGGTCATGCCTTCGGCTTCCTTGATGATCTTCTGGGTATCGGTAAGCTCAGCCTCAGGCTCGGCGGGAGCCGCCGCTTCTTCGGTGCCTTCGGCTTCGGGAGCTTCCTGTACTGCAGGTGCCGCAGGGGCAGCGCAGGCAGCAAGGCTAAGCGCCATGCAGAGTACCAGCATGATAGCAATCAATTTTTTCACTGTTCTTTCCTCCTGTTGATTTTGATGTGTTATGAACCGAGCGGTTTCTTGATATGGCTTGTTGAATAAGATACCGCCTTATGTTTTTATTTTACAGGCATTCTATTCGTTTATTACAGGGGATAATCCTGTCATTATTTTCAAAATTCTGATATGTTTTGCTTTAATAGTTATTTTTTGATATAATTTATATTGGATAAGAATAATAACAAAAAATGTAAATTATCATTGATGGCAGGATATACATTATTATGAAATGCAGCGATGCAGCATTGTTTTCAGACCTCGACGGAACGCTTTTTAACTGCTGCGGCGAAGTTTCTATCAATAACAGGAATGCGATAGAGGACTTTATAGCTCAGGGCGGCATGTTCGGCATTGCCACCGGCCGCGCCTCGCAAAACGCCTTGCAGCACCTCCCGGGCATAAGCATCAACGCACCATCTATAGTATTCAATGGGGCTGCGGTATACGACTATGTAAATAAGCGCTACATCTTGGCAAACTATCTCGACGCCGAATCTCTCCCCCTTATAAAGGAGCTTGCGGAGTGCGGTAAAAGGCTGGATATACAGCTGTACACCGAATACGGCATATTCTACGTAACGCCGGAGAAACGCTCATATAAGCCGTTCGTGGATATACACCGCCCCTGCACCTTCTGTAAGGTTGATGACATAGCGGACAGGCCATGGCTCAAGACGCTTTTTCTGGGTGCGGAGGAGGATCTCGACTATGCCAGGGAGCTCATAGCCAAACGCGGCCTCGAGGATAAATTCGACATAGTGCCCGGAACAACCGACATACTGCCGGACGCCAAATACATAGAGCTTTTGCCCCACGGCACAAACAAGGGCAGCGGAGTGGAAGCCCTGCGCACACTTTCCTCCCTTTCCGGGCGCAGTATAATATGCGTGGGGGACTATTGGAACGACCTTGAGATGCTGCAAAGGGCGGACGTGGCATGCGTCCCCCTGAACGGCGCGGAAGAAGTAAAGGCCTTGGCCCATTACATAACCCCGGACAATAATCACGACGCAATAGCCTATATAATAGAAAAAATCATACCCGGGCTGTAATCCTTTGCAAAGGAGGGTACCGCAATGAAGCGAAACACAAGTGTTGTATGGATCTTATGCGTGTGCCTTTGGGCGTTGTCCTTCTCAGGCTGCGCCCGGAACGGAAATGCCCTTGCACAGTACGCCCCCGATGAAGCTGACAGGCTTACCATATATACCTCCCACAAGCAGGAGGTATATGAGCCCATAATCACTGAATTCGAGAACCGCACCGGGATCTGGGTCACCGTTGAGACGGGCGGCACCAACGAGCTTCTTGAGCGCATAGCGAGTGAAACCGGATCCCCCGTATGCGACATAATGTTCGGCGGCGGCGTAGACAGCCTGGAATCGTATAAGGGCTACTTCAGCCCGTATCAAAGCCCCGAAGAGGCGGGCATAGACCCGGCTTTTCTCTCTGAGGATCACATGTGGGCGCCCTTCTCAATCCTTCCCACAGTAATAATCTACAATCAAAAGCTGGTTCCCGCCCATACCGTCACAGGCTGGCGGGACCTCATAGACCCCCGCTGGAAGGGCAAGATAGCCTTTGCCGACCCCTCTGCCTCAGGCTCCAGCTATACCGCCCTCGCCACGCTGTGCCAGATAATACCCAAGGATACCGAGTCGGTGCTGCGGCAGTTTGCAAAAAACCTGGGCGGCAGCCAGTTCGGCGGCTCCGGCGACGTGGTAAAGGCGGTTGCCGACGGCACCTGTTTTTTAGGAATCACCCTCGAAGAAACAGCCATGAAGCGCATAGCTGAAGGGTACGATATAAAGCTTCTGTACCCAGCCGAGGGCACCAGCGCCGTACCCGACGGCAGCGCCCTGATAAAAGGCGCGCCACACGAGGACAACGCCAAGCTGTTTCTCGACCTTTGTGCTGAGCCGCGGCGCTCAGGAAAGGCTTGCCCAACAGTTTTACAGGCGGCCCGTGTGCAGCGACATACAGCGGCAGAAGGAGCTTTCTCCCCTTGAAGACATAGCCCTGATAGACTACAGCGTATCCTGGGCAAGCGAAAACCACGACCATATGCTGGAGCGCTGGTCCGCCCTGATGGAACAGGAGGCGGGCAGATGAAGCTTATATTTACCCGCGGAACATTCAGGGAAAAGCTGTTTTCTTCAATGCTTTTCACCACCCTCACCACGCTCATGCTGTGCAGCTCGCTGCTGCTCATAGTATTCAGCTCCCGCATGGAGGACAGCGCACGGCAGGAGGCGGATACGCTTATATCCGTAGTATCCTCTTCCATCAGCGACCTGCGAGATTCCACCGAAAAGATAGGCTCAAAGCTCAACCGCAATTCTCTCGTGATAAACGCCATGTCAGGCGGCGGGGCGTTCCCACAGCAGACATACTACGAGCTGTACAACGCCACAAGCGGTCTTCGGGACTATGTGCAATTTTACCTTTACGACACCAACGGCGCTTTGCAATACTCTACCTCCAGCGCAGGGCACTCACGCACCCTGCCTACAAACTGGGGCATACTCCTTGCGGCGGCAAGTCACCACGGGGAGCTTGTGTTCCGGGGGGCAGACGCATTCAGCTACCCAGACCGGGATGCGGTGCTGTACGCCGCCCGGAGCATCGTGAACAACTCGGGCGATGCGGTTGGCTACTTCGTTGCGAACCTTTCCGAAGACAATCTGCAGGAGCTTTTGGAGGGCAAGTTCGGCAGCCGCAACACCCTCTACATTACCGACGCCTTCATGCGCACCATATACTGCTCCCGTCCGGCGGAAACTGATTCCCCCGTGCCCGCGCTGCGTTCCGCAATGCTCAGCAACACCCCCGTATCCTCCGACGAGTACAACTACTACATGCGCCACGAGCCCACAAGCGGCCTGTATATAATACTTCGCCAGCCAAAGGCATTCACCCGGGACACAACGAGACTTCTGAGGACAGTGGCCTCATTTCTCGTCCTCGGCAGCATAGCCCTCTGCGTGTTCGTCTCCTTCAACCTGAGCAGACAGCTTTCAGACCCCATAGGCAAGATAACCTCCGCCATGGCGGAGGTGGAAAAGGGCAGCCTGGATACCCGCGTAAACCTTCACCGCAGCGACGAATTGGGGCAGCTCGCGGACAACTTCGACAACATGGTAGAGCGCCTCAAAACCTACATGGATAAACTCATACAGGGTCAGCGGGACCTGGATGAGGCTCAGATACGCATGATGCAGGCACAGCTGAACCCTCACTTCCTCTGCAACACGCTGGACACGATGAAGTGGATAGGCAAGATGAACGGTGTGCCCGAAATATCCAACATATCCATGGATCTTGCGGACATACTGCGGGCCTGCATATCTACAGATGAATTCGTTCTACTTGGGGACGAGTTGGAGCTTCTGAACCGCTACATACGCATACAACGCATACGCTTCCCCGGACGCTTTACCTATGCCGCAAGGGGCCATGAGAAATACATTGACTGTATAGTCCCAAAGCTCATACTCCAGCCCCTTGTGGAAAACGCCATACTTCACGGCCTTGCCGACCGGGACAACGGCAGCATAGTACTCTCCGTATCGGAGCAGCCCGGCAGCCTGCTCAGGATAGCCGTATCCGACGACGGCAGCGGCATACCCGACGAGGTGATACGGCGCTTTGCACAGGATGGCCCTGCCCGCGAGGGGCGGCTTGGCCTGTACAACGTAAACCTTATACTCAAGAAATACTACGGGACCGATTTCGGGCTTCACCTCAGGAATAATCCGGAGGGCGGCGCTACAGTCTACGCGCTGCTGCCCATCACAAGGAGGGAAACAGATGCTTAAAGTTCTCGTTGTGGAAGATGAGCCATATGTGCGCCGGGGCATTGTGCTGTCGGTAGACTGGACGGCGCTGGACTGCTTCGTGGTAGGCGAGGCGGCCAACGGCGAGGAGGGCTACGACGCGGCGCTGAAATTCCAGCCCAACATCATCATAACCGACATACGCATGCCTAAGATGGACGGCATCGAGATGCTCAAGCGGCTTAGGGAGGCCGGCTGCAAGTCCGAGGTGATAATACTCACTGCCTACAGCGACTTTGAGTACGCCCAAAACGCGCTGCATTACGGCGCGGCGGACTACCTTCTCAAGCCCTTCCACGATGGCGAACTGGAGCAGGTGATAGTCTCCATACATTCCCGCCTCATGGCCCGGCAGGGCAACGCCGCGGAATCTCTACCCGCCCTTCAGCTCAAGAAAGGCGACAAGAGCAAGTACGTAATGGAGTCCCTCGCCTACATTGCGGGTCACTACAACGACCCGGACATAGGCGTTGGCTCCATAGCCGCAAACGCAGGCATAAGCGAGGGCTACCTTTGCCATATATTCAAAAAAGAGACAAACTACACCCTGATGGAGTATCTATCCCAGTACCGCATGCACGTAGCCATGCAGCTCCTCCGGGACTGCCGGGTAAAAATATAAGAGGTGGCCGAACAGGTGGGGTACAGGGATAACGCCTATTTTTCAAGCATGTTCCGCAAGATAGACGGCGTCACTCCCTCAGAGTATCAGGACAGGTGCAAATAATCCGGCGCAAGATAAGCTTTAACATGAGCATGGCATATATCCAATATAATTGGAGGATCCAGAGTCTCTTCGTTATCGTCAGAATGTTCCGTGTGCGCTTCGCCATACAGCCGGCTTTCTTTCGGAGAAAGCCGGCTGTATGGCCTGTTATATCTGAGGTTAAATAGCAATTGCTGCTTTTCTTTTACACAATGCCCGGATTATCTTTTACATACGCCATCGTTACTCCCGTACATTTCCTCCAGAACGGCTACGCCCTGGGAGAGTATCTCACGGGTGAGGCTGACGGCCTGCTGCTCGTCCTTGGCCTTTATGGCGGCAAGCAGCCTGCGGTGCAGGCGCGCAGATGCCTGCACGTCCCCCGCCTTAACGCTGTAATGCTGTTTTATGAGCGCCCGTATCACCGGCTCAAACGCGCGGAAAAACATGCTGTATATGCCGTTGCCCGAGGCCTGGGTCAGCCGGTAATGGAACTGGTACACCTGCTCCTCCGGGTCGCCGCCCTGCTCAAGTGCGTCAATGCAACCCTCCATCTCGGCATACGTGCTGTCGTATATATTATCGCATGCAAGCCTTGCGCATTCCATCTCCACCAGCCGGCGGAAGTCCATCATATCAGAAAATATGGAATGATCCAGCTCTATATCGCTGAGCGGATACGTGCAGCAGGGGTGTATCCAGCCGAATTTCTTGTCCGCCTCCCTGCGCCCGTCCGCCTCGTCGGGGATAAACACCTCGCCTGAAACAAGCCTGGAATGGCACCAGCCGCACTGACCGCTGCGGCAGCGGGAGGGGAGCCTTTATGCCCGCCTGCTCCATGGCTGAGAGCAGCGTCTGGTTTGCCCGGCAGCTTTTCAAAGTGGGTTACGCATCCCTCCGCTATTCTGTCCTTTAGCTTGAAGTACTCCTCTTCGGTTACGTTTGCGAATGCGTCCTCCGTGTAGAATTTTGCGAACTGCACCATGCAGGTGCCCTCCGGCGTGCAGTCTGGTATTGCCTCGTTGATTATGGTCACGCAGTAATCCTTGTGCCCCTCTATGGTCGCCGCGCTTTCATACTGCGAAAGGGTATCGCCGGTAGAGCGGACGAATGTATCGTATGCCTTGAAGCCAAGCTGCTCATAGGGTATATCCAATCCCAAATATACTGTAAAGGCGCTCTGTGCCAGCTTTCTCGCGTTCATCAGCTTGCGCTCACGCTCCGGCACCTCGCTCTTGTCTATCATTCTGTCGAATACCACCGTGGGCATCAGGTTGGATATTACCCGCTCGCAGGGTATATACGTGCCGTCCGCCAGCTCTACGCCGCGTACCGCGCCGTTTTTAACGTCTATCTTTGTTACCTCGGTGTTGTACCATATATCGCCGCCCATGTCCCTTATGGCCTTATCAAATGCCAGCGATATTTCATGGCTGCGGAAGCGTGCCATCCAGGGCTTCTGTGTAAGATATGTATATGTCATGAAGGTACCATCAGTTGACAAGAGCACACAAGCTCTTTAGGGTCTTCGAGTTTTAGAAGCCAAAGAGTATGGCAGAACAAGG
>ENA-UOJO01004847-UOJO01004847.1-human-gut-metagenome-genome-assembly--contig:-P57-NODE-4847-length-11177-cov-3.718486_pt1 | contig 11177 bp, 10 predicted proteins | sample MGYA00242351_ERZ723898 | MGnify/ENA metagenome assembly ERZ723898 | reverse complement strand
CAAGATTGTTATACAGACTACAACAACCACAAAGAAAGCGGAAACGCCAAAGCCTGCGACCACCACAACGAAGAAACAGGAAAGCAAGCCGAAGTCAATATACGAATATCCGTTTGACCTTGAAGCAATTAAACAGGTTATAGTAAATGACGCTGTAAACAATTACGGATTAAAAAACCTTGAAGATCCAACCTGGACTCCCGAAGGTAGCACGTGGTTTACACCTCTTGTTATCTCTTACGATTTGCACCCCAATGTAATTAAAAGAGATGTTGAGAGCTTTGCAAAGGACAACATAAAAGGGTTTATGAAAAAAGGCGACTATTTCAAAGTGTACATTCAGGACATATCTGAAGATTTGGATGTACGAGATGAAAACGGAAAGCTGACAAAAGCATATGCTATATACTTTTTAAGTGGTTAAACTGCTGATGTAGTTTATTCATAAATTTAAACGCATTTCGTATTTGTGAACAATTAAATATGTAAGAGCTTTGAGAGTATAAAATTCAAAGCTCTTTTTCTTTTTCTGAAAGCAAAAATTCAAAGCAGTCCGCACCCGTAGGACTGCTTTTTTATATATACAAATACAAATCAAGAAAGGAAATCAGTATGAAAAACAAACTCAGAAAAATGTTGAGCTTAGTTTTAGCTGTCGTTATTGCTATGTCGGCAATAAGTGTAAATACGCTTGCGGCTACAAGAATGAATATCGCAAACGGCTCAAATCAGAAGTTATATGTTGACTGGTACGGTTATTCATATAACTTCAACGGCAGACTGAACACAAGCACATACGGACAGATAATCAAGCTCAATGTTGGTAGCTCAACAGGACAGGTAGCGTATTGTATTCAGTCCTCAAAGGATGCGTGGACAGGTGATTATACCGCTCAGGATACAGGAGGTTCATAAAAATGATAAAGTGCAAAGTAACCAAAAAAATAATGCAAGAATCCGGAACGATAATGGGATTATCAATCATTCAAATCGTGACTTTAATAATCGGCTGTATCGTAACTATAGGATCATTGCTGTTACTATGGCTGGTACTTAAAGTCGGTATAGATGCGGTAATGTGGATAGTATTTCTTGAATTAGTGCTGTTCATCGGATTTGGTGTAGTGCGAATTCAAGGTATGTCAGTATTAAAGTTCATCACTTCTAATTCTACACAAAAGCGACCATACAATAGCAAGGGGGTATTCAACAATGTCGATAATAGATAAATTCTTTAATGGCGGTTCTGCAAGGAAAAATGTGCCTTTCGGCTATGACAAACGTATTGTTATGCCGAAATCGGCACAGGATACAATACCGTTTTATGAAGTGTACGATAACGGATTGTTTCTTACAGGAGTTAACACGTTTACGTTGATATTTGCATTTTCGAATATCGACTATTCTCTGCTACGTGACAGAGAGCAGGAAGAAACCTATCAACGTTATCAGCGTTTGCTTAACGCACTTCCGGTCGAAATAAATTTTCAGGAGTTTATTATGAACTCTTCTGTTAATACAGCAAAGCTCAGAAATATTCTCATAAGCAACAACAAGGAAATACCTCGTGATATACTCGATGATTACAACAAAAATCTCGAAACGTATATTGCAAAATCCGAAGACGCAACGAGCGAAAAAATAACACTCGTCGCCATGTCATATACTCCGAACGAAACCGTGGATAATGTTAATATAATGTTTCGTTATTACAGGGAAATGCAGAATTTTTACGCTGCTATCGGCAGTGAAACTCGCCAGCTTATGCCCGAAGAAGTTTTCGCAATTCTTTACGAATATTATCATCCGTTTGATAATACCGAATTTCTGTTGCCATCCGATATATATTCACGTGGCGGATCGATCAAGGATTATATAGCGCCGTCAATGTTTGCATTCCGCCCAAAGGAAGTTGAAATCGGTAATTCGTATACACGAATATTGTATATGGCTCGATATGACAGAACTTTAGACGATGAGTTTATTCGTGATATTCTTGATAACAACTGCAAGATTGTTGTATCTAAGCACATCAAACATATTGACAAGTCCGAAGCACAGGACAGGGTGAAAGACAATATATATGCTCATCAAGGCAAAATACAAGCAAGGCTTGAAAAAAACCACAAAAAAGGACTGAATTTTGTTCCTTATCACTGGACGGAGCGTGAGCGTGAACTGGAAGATCTTCAAGAACGCTTGTCTGATACAAATTGTGAACTTTTCAAAATCGGCGTTTTTATATCATTATCCGCTTCTACAAAAGAGGAGCTTGAAGAGCTGACAGAAGCTATACGTTCAAAAGGAAAAAAGCATCAGGTCGTTATCGATTGCCTTGTCAGACAACAGGAAAAAGCACTTGATTCCGTCCTTCCGTTTGGTATTAACCATTTTGATAATGCCAATGGCAACAATGTAAATACTTATGTTCTGTCCGATGCCGCCGGTATTCTAATACCGTTTTCAGCACGATCTTATTTTTCCGACACCGGTCTTTGCTACGGTATGAACAAGCACACCAACGCTATTATTGTACTTGATCGAGCTGAAGAGATGAACGCTAACGGTTTCTATCTCGGTACATCGGGTTCGGGAAAATCGATGTATTGCAAATCCGAAATTATAGATACAATCATACGTTACCCTAAATCGGAAAAGATAATTATAGATCCCGATGGAGAATACTATCCTCTCATCAAGCGATTTGGCGGCGATACGCTGAAATTATCAGCTGATTCCGAAACAAAGATCAACATATTTGACACCGATATAAATATCAGTGAAAATGGCACATCTGCCGTTGCTATGAAATCCGAGCTGATTATGTCGATCATAGAAACGGCACGAGGGCTGCCGTTATCTGCCGCCGACAAATCTATTATCGACAGTTGTGTCAAAGAAGTTTATGCCGATTATGTACTTAATAACGGTAATCCGGAATTCACACCGACTTTTGTTGATTTTTACAATGCGCTTATAAACAAAAAACTACCTGAAGCAGATCAGATAGCACTGGACATCGAGCTTTATGTTAACGGCAGTTTCAATACTTTTTCGGGCAAAACAAACATTCATACGGATAACAAGCTGTTGTCCATTGATATATCCGATATGGGCGAACAGCTCCGTCCGGTAGGATTACAGGTTATACTCGAGTACATCTGGCAGCGTGTTCGTGACAACAGAAATAAGGGCATTCAAACTTGGGTGTGGGTCGATGAGTTCTCCGTTATGTTCAACGACGGTAACGGTAAAGAAACAGTTCGCTCTGCCGACTTTTTTCAGAAGGTATTTAAACGAATCAGAAAATACGGCGGTATACCTACCGGCATAACACAGAACATAACGGAAGTCCTTGATTCGGGGCAGGCAAAGGTTATGCTTTCAAACTCTGAATTTGTAGTTCTTCTTCAGCAGAAGAAAACCGACCTTGATAAGCTCATAGAGTTATTTAACTTGTCGCCTTCGCAGTCGAGCTACTTACAGACCGGTGAAAAAGGCACAGGGCTTATCGTAAGCGGCAGAAAGATAATACCGTTTGACAGACGCGTTCCAAAGGATAGTGCAATATACAAGCTCTGTCAGACTGATTTTAGGAGAGAAATATGAAAAAACTGCAATTAAAATACTCTACGCCTAAAATTAAATTGAACTCTGTCAAAAAGCTGTGTGAAAACAAGGATAATAGCTCAAACATAAAAAATTGTGCTACCTGTAGCACAATGAGTATAACAAATAAAATCTTGACTAATGCAGAACAATCAGAGCAAAACAGCATTCAGTTGACAGATTCAGCTTTGTTTGCAAAAACCTTTGCCGATTTTAAAAATGCTCATATACCGATATGTGCATTTTCCGTATATGACAGCGATTTTACTCATTGTTACGGAAGCAGAATAAACGACAGAGCCGTACTTTTACGCTGTTTTTCTTTACCGTCAGTTACCGTTATTACGGCGGCTGACGGTATTCTTTCAAATCCGATGTTACGTTCAAGGCTTGTTTGCAGAATTTACCTTTCGGCAGACAGTTACCTGATGATTATACTTGATTCTTTTGCTTATGAAACTTTCAAGGAGGATAACCTGAAAATCATCTCCTCGATACTCGAGAAATTAAAAATTACACTTATAAACCAGAAAGCGGTGATTAAATGAATATTGTATTGATTACCGGTAAACGCAGTATGCGTAACCTTGATACAGTGCTTAAAAAATCCGAGCAAGCTGTAACGGTAGGTAAGTACACTTCTGTCAGACCCAATACAGCTACTGAAATATACGAAAAGTATCGTCCCCATGGTATATTAGTCGGGGACGATACCGTCACTAAATGCGTATCACTGATAGATTTTCTCAGCATTATAAAAATGCGTTACGGCTATATGCGTATAATTTTTATGTGCAGTAACGATAGCAGTTTCAACAAGTATGCGTCGGCTTTATATTCTATAGGCGTTTATGATATTGTTGTGGGCTATGATCCTGCCGCAATAGATTATGCGATCTTAAATCCAAAAACAGAAACGCCCGATATTCCGGTTACGGAAGATTCATCGGATGAAAATAAAGAACTGAGTTATCCCGACAGAAAAGTGCACGAATATCCCGGCAACTTTGTCGGGATCAATTATAAAGATGTCAGTGACAATTCATATTCAATGCAAACTGTACGTTTAACTGAAAATTATGAACGAATACAGCGAGGTAATGTGATTATTTCGGTATTCGGATATAATTCCCGTTGCGGCAGTACATACACTGCTTTTGACATTGCATTTTACTTACACAAGTACGAAAGAGCAAAGGTTTGCATTGTTACAGCTGTAACAGCCGGGTTATGCAAATATTTTAACGTAGACGAAACTACCGTAAACGAGAACGGCTTCAACATAGATGATGTTATTATATATTCGTGTTTCGATAAAATCAGTGATACGTTCGATTACATCGTTTGCGATGACGGCATTACGCTTAATCATAATGCGTATATACACCTTTTGCTGTGTTCGGCGGCTGATTGGGATATGCCAATGCTTACTGATTACATTAACAACGTAATTATTCCGAATAAGATGGATGTAAATCTGTGCTTTTTCCCTGTTACCGTAAATAAGTTTGTTGCAATAAACAAACAGCTTATAAAGTCCGGATTTAATGCGTATATGCTTGAGCCTTCCGACAACTGGATGGCAACAAACGCAAACAACAATAACGTATACAGCAACATTCTTAAAGCATATATCGTTTATTAAGATGTGCTACCTGTAGCACAACTTGAAAGGAGAAGATTATGATTGTAATCTATGCCGAAAAATACAGCCTCGGTCGGACAATTGCCGAGGCTTTAGGCGCATACAAAAAAACAGTGAATCCTAAAGAACCCTCGATAGCTCACTGGAGCTTAAATTTAAACGGCGAGGAAGCTATACTTTGTCACGGTGCCGGTCACTTATGCGGTTTAGCTCCGGCTGAAGATTATAACGAAAGTTATAAATTCTGGAGCTTCGATAATTACCCGATTATACCCGAACATTTTATTACAAGAGTAAAAGATAATAATTATTCCAGGCTTGCTTATGATTATGTTAAGCAGTTCTTTGATAAGGCGGATCTGATAATCAATGCCACTGATGCAGACCGTGAAGGCGAATTGATTTTTGCGTACTTATATGAAGTGTTGCATTGTACAGTACCTTATAAACGTGTTTGGATAACAGATTTGACGCCTTTTAAGATCAGAAAGGCATTTGCAGAGTTACGCCCGGCAAAAGATATGAAGCCGCTTGAAAATGCAGGACGTATACGGTCTGCAACAGACTGGCTCGTTGGTATTAACACGTCTGTTGCGGCTACATTGAAATTCGGTGGTACGGATAATGTATTCGCCTGCGGACGTGTAAAAATGCCGACACTCGCAATGATTGTTAAGCGTGAACGGGAAATAAGGAATTATGTTAAAAAGCCGTTTTATAAAATAGTTGCCAATATCGAAGCAACTGACGGCGCAAAGTTTACTGCCGAAGCGGCAGATAAGTACGATACCGAAACGGCGGCAAAGGCTGTTATAGATGAAATTAAATTAAATACGGCAAAAGCGATTAAAGTCGAGGTGTTGCAAAAGCAGACAGCCGCTCCGCTTTTATATAACACTACACATTTGCTTGCTGATTTATCAAAGTGTACGGATCTCACAATTGATATGCTTACAAAGCTCGTTCAGAGCTTGTACGAAAACAGATTGATAACATATCCACGCACAAGCTCGGAGCATCTAACAGATGCAATGAAAGATGAAACGGTAAAGATAATAAAGCTACTGTTTGAAATGCCCGAATTTGCTAAATATGCTATTCCTGTCGACAATTTTGCACCCTGTACACGTCGGCATTATGATGACAGCAAAGTCGATTCGCACACCGCTATTACACCGACCGCTCTTGTGCCGAATGATTTAAGCGGTATGTCAGAAAATGAGCGCAAGGCATATACTTTGCTTGCGTTATCAATTATCCGTACTGTTTATCCGAAAGCTGTTACAGAAAATGTCAAAGCTGTTTTTCAGATTGATAATCAGCTGTTTACAGCAACCGGAACGAATATAATCAGTCCCGGTTGGTTTGCTGTTGATGCAACGCCGAAGGTAATCGGGTTGCCCGAAATCGTTAAGGATAACGATTATAAAGTTATCGGTTTCGATGTCAAAGAGGGACAAAATGAGCCACCGAAGTATTATACCGATGCTACACTGCTTACGGCAATGGAGCTTGCAGGTGATAATATAGAAGATGAACAAACTCGCAACTTAATTAAACTTGAAAAGCGTGGACTGGGAACTGCCGCAACACGTCAAGGTATCATTAAAGAGCTGTATGAAAAAGGCTATATTGCTCGTAGAACCAAAAAAAACGGCAATATGATCAAAGGCATTATGCCAACAGAAAAAGGAATGTATATAATCGATGCACTTGAAAAGACGGTACCCGATATGCTGTCTGTTGATATGACCAGCGATATGGAAATGGAACTTGATAAAATTGCCCGTGGAAAGTCTGACGGAAATGATTTCTTGAATAATTACAAAAAGCTTGTAGCTAAATGGGTAGAGTTAATAAAAAACAGTGATACTTCTGCAATGGCAGGTAACACCCTTATTTGTCCGTTATGCAGTAAACCTTTAATTAAGAAAAAAGTAGGTTGGTGCTGTACAGGTTATTCCAAGGATAACCCGGATAGTTGCAGATTTTATATTGCAAATGAAATCTGCGGTAAAAAAATATCAGATGTAATCGCCAAAGAGCTTACATTGAAACGTTCGACATCTATCATCAAGGGCTTTACATCTCAGAGCGGAAAAACATTTGATGCGAAGCTAACAATCAAAGCAGATAATACGATCGGTTTTGAATTTCCCGAACGTCTTAAATGTCCTGTTTGCGGAAAAGAAATGATAAAAAGTTCTAAAGGATGGGTCTGCACCGGGTATAAAAACGGGTGTAATTTTTTTATAGCCGGAACTATATGCGGAAAATGTATTACAGACACGATTGCGACTATGTTATGCGCTAATAAGCGAACAAGAATAATAAACGGATTTACTTCAAAGTCGGGCAAAGCATTCTCAGCGGCACTTATCGTTAAAGACGGAAAAATCGACTTTGATTTTCCCGCACAATCACAAAAACGCAGTAAGTAGGTTTTACTATGAGCGTTCTTATAACAATTTTATTAGCTGTAATTATAACACAGGCATTCCGCATTCGCCGTCTGAAAAAAGAAATTATCAAGCGAGATACTGCCGATGAATTCAGTAGGCAATGGTACTGGATAGAAGATAAAAATAACAAGCAACGACAACCTCTGAAAAAGAGGAAATCGTTGCTTTCTTTTTTAAGGAGCTTTTTATGAGTTTTTCTAAATCTAAACCGAGTAACTATGTTACGAAAGAACAGATAGAGCGTGCAAGAAATGTTGATATGGTGGAATTTCTTGAACGAACAGAAGGCTTCAGCGTAAAGAAAAGCGGTAACGGTTATCGCTGTGATAAGCACGACAGCCTTTTTATCACGAATGACCGCAGAGGGTGGTACTGGAACAGCCGTGACGAAGGTGGCAACAATGCCATTGCGTTCTGTATGAAGATTTACGGACAAAGTTTTACTGAAGCTGTAAAGTCGCTTTGTGGAGATATTCAAATTGAGTATACTCCAAATAAGATAACGTCAAAGCCGAGCGTTTCTAAAGATAAGGAATCAAATCGGCTTATTTTGCCCGAACAGGATCACAAAGAAAACGGACAGCGCAATTACAGTAATGTAATCGCCTACTTATGTAAAACCCGTGGATTGGAATACAGTATCGTAAATCAGCTGATTTACGATCGTAAACTATATCAGGGTGTCGGATACAGCGGGCTTCAGCTTGTCGGGTATGACAGCTCGAACACACCGTTTTATCGCTTCAAAAATGATGTGCCTGAAAATGCACCGGAATATGTTACCGTTGAGCTTCAGGCACAGAAGCAAAAAGGTGAAAAGTATATCTGCGAAGGGTTCAGCAGTGAACATATACCTGAGCTTATCGAACGTGGTATTACTAAAAAATACGTAAATATGATTGCTGTAAACGGTGATGGCGTTATGTCACGCTATGCGTTTTGCCGTTCTGTATCGGATAAATCTACATACCGTGTAGATTTGCCCGGAAGCGATAAGAAATATTCGTTTTCTTTAATCGGCACAAATAAGAACAAGCTGTATGTTTTCGAGTCTGTAATTGATATGCTGTCTTATGCGTCATTTTATGCTATAAGAAACGGTCAGGATTCCTGGCAAGAGCTGACTATGATTTCCCTTGGTGGCAAATCTGATGTTGCTCTTGATGAGTTTTTACAAAATAATCCCATTACCGAAATTACACTCTGCCTGGATAACGATGAAGCAGGCAGACACGCCTCGGCACAGCTCAGTGACAAGTATGCACTTAAAGGATATACAATATCGAATGATATACCCTTAAATAAGGACTTTAACGACGATTTAAAAGCGTTCAGAGCGTTAGAAGAGAAAAGTACCATTCAGACTACTACTAAGCCGCTCAGACGTTAAAATACAACAAAATACAAGGATGTGTGAAAATGAAGAGTTACTTTCTGATATCTAACTCGGTTATTACCGCAAGAGAACTTACACACAATGAGTTTGCCGTGTATACCTATTTGCTTGCAATCTATTCAAATATACGAAGCAGAGCAGGACACGAATATAAGCGTGTCAGACAGCAGACTATAGCAGCACACTGCGGTATAAAGTCTACACAGACAGTATCTCGTATAATTGAAAGCCTGATGAGAAAAGGTTACATCACACATATAATTGCGGCTTATCGTAAAGGCAATCGCAAAGGTACATACACATACGTTCTGAATCCCGAAAAGAACAAAGTAAAATCTGATTATACCCGTATAGACAGAAATGTATTCAATAAGAAACTTTCCGCACCCGAACTGCGCCTTTATATTCTCATTATGAAATCAATAGACAGCAAGCTCGGATATTGTTTCAAAAGTTTCAACGATCTCGCCGATGAGCTGAACATCAAGCGTGACACCGCTATGAAAATAGTCAGTAATCTTGTCAATCTGCACCTTGTCCGTAAACAACGTAAAATGCGTTACGACAACAGAAAAGTTTATGCGGATAATTCTTACAGCCTGAAGGTTATTAAACTTATCAAGAAAAGAAATAAGCCCGGCTTGCACTCCGGGCTTATCTCATTTAAAAACATTCTTAAGCACACTGATAATCCCACAATCACAGAATTAAACAGCCTGCGTAATTATAATAACGCTATCGGCAGCATTTGTCAAGTGGGACAGGGCGATTATAGCGTTATTTTTTTAAAAAACAGGGGTAGCCCCCGAAATTTAAGGTCTATACAATACCCAGTTATACTACCTTCAGAAAGACAGAATATCTTTTATATACGAATATGATACTGCTATATTAAAGATATATGCGGGACTTTTTCAGATTTTGTTTGTCCTTCCGGATTAAGTTTTCTGAATTTTTCGGTATCGGACTTGCAGTATTTATCGTTGTTATACCGCTTGTATAATGGATTTATAGCTTTTTTATTTCTGAAGGTTAATTTTAAGATATTTTTGACCATTTTAATTAAAGGAGTTTCGTCATGAATATTGATAAATTCAAAACTTTAGAAAACAAACTTTCAGCTGCTTATAAAAACAATAATTTGCTTTTCATTGCAAATATTAATACAGCTGATGATTATGAACTCTTGACAAATTTACAAAAAGAGGATATGATTATTATAGCTGAAAAATATCAGTATGATATTTACAGAAAAATCGGCATATGAATAATTTCACCTAAAGATATGTCATTTAACAGCTGTGCTTTGAAGTGCGGTTTTTCTGCCTGTTATCTTCATTTTGCTCATTTGTAGCTGCTGACTTTTTACTTTGTGTTTTGCTCAGCTCTACAATATCATATTAAAACCGTTTACCTATCTTCTCTACCGCTTTCTTTACGCCTTCACCTCCCGCAACCAATATCAAGCCTATGAAAATTATCACGGTGATAATGAGATTAGCAGGTGACGCGCTTCTCTCTGCGGTGCCTGAAAGGTACGGACATATCCATATCACGACAAAGCTTTCGCTGACAACGCAAAGCCCCAAGGGTAGAACAAATAACAGAATATTTACCGAAAAGGCGGTTATAAGATTAGCCGATAGCTTTGATACACACAGCATAAAAAAGCCGCAGGCGAGCATAGAGAAAAACCGTATCAGGTATACCCGAATTATGTATTGCAATATTGTTTCGTTTGTTTGCATACCGTAAAGTGCCGTAATACTCTGTAAGGGTGCGTCTAAGAATGAGAGCTTGTAATTGTTCATTACGAAAACAAATTCGGGTAGCCATACCGCTACAAATACTATTGCAGAGATAACAAGAGTTATTACGCCGTCTATGGCAAAGCGCTTGATTCTGCCCTTTTCTGTAGTACGTAGGAGCTTTGTCAGTCCTCTCTGATTATCAAATGCTATCATAGGCGATATACACAGCACAAGGGCTATAGTAGCGAGTATACACATAAGGAAGTCGTCCTTATAGCCGTTTACCGACACAAGACGGTTAAACCCTTCTTCAA
>ENA-UOJO01004845-UOJO01004845.1-human-gut-metagenome-genome-assembly--contig:-P57-NODE-4845-length-11179-cov-4.055196_pt1 | contig 11179 bp, 6 predicted proteins | sample MGYA00242351_ERZ723898 | MGnify/ENA metagenome assembly ERZ723898 | reverse complement strand
TTAAAATAGAAGAAAGGGCTGCGATTACATCAGACGACTTGTCCGACTCAGGGAATACGCGGCCGCCCCGCTCCACCTTCAGCCTGAGTCCGGCCTGTTTAAGCAGCTCCATCATATCCTGGTTTGTAAACCCGTAAAAGCTGCTGTACAGGAACTTGGGGTTATTCACCACCGCTGCCAGCATTTCCTCCATATCACAGGCATTGGTCACATTGCAGCGCCCCTTGCCCGTAATGAATATCTTTTTGCCCAGCTTCTCATTCTTCTCAAACAGGTGCACGTGCGCGCCTTCCCTTACCGCTGCAATGGCAGCAACCATGCCCGCCGCCCCGCCGCCTGCAATTATTATCTCTTTTGTATTGCTCATCTTTTTTCTTTTACTTCCTTAATTTTCTTTTCCAGGGCATCCACAACCGTCCTTAAGACCTTTACCCTGGCATACCGCTTATCATTGCCTTCCACCACAATCCATGGCGCATAGGTGGTGGAAGTGCGCACCAGCATCTCGTTGACCGCTTCCTCATACATGTCCCACTTCTCGCGGTTGCGCCAGTCCTCGTCCGTTATCTTCCACTGCTTCATGGGATCTGCCTGGCGCTCCTTGAACCTGCGCTCCTGCTCATCCTTGTCAATATGGAGCCAGAACTTAAGCACCACGGCGCCGGCATTGGCCATGTGGGATTCCATCTCGTTGATCTCCTGGTATGCCCGTTTCCACTCCGCCTCGCTGCAGAACCCCTCAATCCGTTCCACCATGACCCTGCCGTACCAGGTGCGGTCAAAGATGGCAATATGGCCCGCCTTTGGCACATTGTTCCAGAAACGCCACAGATAGTGGTGTACCTTCTCAATGTCATTGGGCGCTGCCGTGGGGTTCACCCGGTAGCCCCTGGGATCCAGCTGGCTTGTCAGACGTTTGATGGCACCGCCCTTGCCGCCTGCATCCCAGCCCTCAAACCCGATCACCACGGGAATCCTTAACCGGTACAGTTCACTGTGCAGTTCGGATAACCGCTTCTGAAGCTTTTTTACCTGCTCCTTGTACGCTTCTTCTGTCAGGCTCTTGGAAAGGTCAATCCCGGACAACACGCCGTTCTTAAAGCGCTCCCTGGTGGTGGCCGGCGCCGTACCCACTGTCCTACTGTCTGCTGAGGCCTTCCTTTTCTCCAGCTCGTACTGAAGCCTGTCCATGACAGAGGACACGATCTTGGTGGCAGCATAATCCTTATCCACTGATTCAATGATGGCCCACGGCGCATAATCCGTGTCTGTCTTCTCAAGCATTTCCTCATTCATCCTGAGATAGCGTTCATAGTGCCTGTTCCTCTCCCAGTCCTCCTTTGTGACCCTCCAGGAGGTTTCCTTGGAAGCGTCCAGCTTTTTAAACCGCTTTTTCTGTTCCTCCTTATCAATATACAGGAAAAATTTGATGATGACCATCCCGCCATCGCTTAGCTGCTTTTCAAAGGACAGGATGTCCTGATAGGCGCCCTCCAGCTTGTCCTCGGTTGTCAGTCCGTCAAACCGGTCCACCTGCACGCTGCGGTACCAGCTTCTGTCAAATATGGCAATCCTGCCGTTGGCCGGGGTCTTGGTCCAGTAACGCCAGAGGAAGGGACGCATCTGCTCATCCTCAGTGGGCCTGTCGCAGGCATACACGTCAAATCCTCTTGGGTCCAGGGACTGGATCAGCCGGTTGATCTGGACCCCCTTGCCGGCTGCTCCCATGCCCTCAAACACAATCATGACCGGAATCCCCGCTGCCTTGCACTCCCGCTGCAGCAGCCCCAGTTTCCGGGAGGCCTCATCCATCACCCTGCGGTACGATTTCTTATCCACGGTTTTATTTAAATCAATCTTTTCCAGCATATGCAGTTCCTCCTTGTCTTGAAGCGCATCACCATAGGCTCTTTACTATTTTATCCAGTATACCATACTTTTTATCATTGGAGAACAAATAATCCTTTTATGCCCCTGTATAGGACGCAGGCAACGAACACAAGGCCCAGGTACCCCACCAGGGGATAGAACAGGTTCACCAGTTTAGCGAATGGAAGCATGCCCAGGATATAGGTAAATACGGTTACCGCCGCACCCATGCCGTGTCTTCCGGTTCCCGGCGGCAGGGGAATCCGGTTGCAGACCGTCCACATCATGGTGGAACAGGAGGAAAAAATGCCCAGGACCAGTACGATGGAGAACACGGCCCCCAGCACAAAGGAAATTTCCTTTGCAAGATACAGGGTAGGTACGGACAGGGACGCCGCTGTCCCGCCATGGAGCAGGATGGCCGTGTTCATGATTGCAATTGACAGGACCAGGGTGGCCGCGCCCCAGATTGCCCCCCATTTTGCGTCCTTCCTGCTTTTGGCAGTCATTCCCAGGGCAGTGAAATACGTACTGCCGCTGAGGAAATTAAGGGACAGGTACAAAACAGAACTGACCATCCAGCTGGGCGATGGCCGAAGCCCTGCCAGCGCCGTCCCATACTCCCCTGCCTGGGTGATGTTCCCAAAATCCCGGATTACGGTAACCACCCCCACAAACAAGGTAAATACGATAATCACAGGACCGATGGCAGACACAATCCGGATCAGGCGCTCAAACCCAACCAGATATGCCCCTAAGACCAGGGCCGACATAATCAGGGAGCCAATATACCGGTTCAGCCCATAATACTCAGACAGGGCGGCGCCTGCCCCTGAGACCAGGACGGCAATCAGCAGCAATAAGGTTCCCAGGACCAGCCATGAATAAAAGGTTCCCGCCCTTTTTCCGCAATAATAGGTAAAATGGTTAAATCCGCCGTCCTTTTTGTGGGCATATCCCGTGGTCATAAGCATATTCCCCAGAAACAGGAACCCAACCAGGTTCAGTATCACCACACCATAACTGTAATAGCCATAGCTTGTGAAGAACTGGAGGATTTCCTGCCCGGTTGCAAAGCCCGAGCCAATCACCCAGGCAATAAAAGCCCCGGCGTATTTCATCACAGCCTTTTTATCACATCTGCCATCGATATTCCCCATCTTCCATCCTCTCCTGACCCAGCGTGGATTTTTTGTTTTCCCGGACCGTGTCTTAAAAGAATGGCACGGTATCCCACCGTGCCACTCCATTCCTCATCTAAGCCATCCTGTATCCCTGCGCCCGGACGGCACAGGCGTCATCCATTATCACAGCTCCGTAATCACGAAAATGTCGTAGATGGCGCGGATTGCTGTCTCAAAATCGTCATTCTCCACGCCTATGATGATATTCCATTCACTGGAACCCTGGTCAATCATCTTCACATTGACCCTTGCGTGGGCAAGTGCTGAGAATATCCTTCCGGCCGTGCCGCGGTTGGACCTCATGCCCCGGCCAACCACTGCAATCAATGCCAGGTCAGACTCCAGCTCCACCGTATCCGGCTCCACTGCCCTGTGGATGCCTGCAATCACGGACTGCTCATATTCCTCAAACTCAGACTGATGCACGTATACGGTCATGGTATCAATACCTGAAGGCATGTGCTCAAAGGAAATACCGTACTGCTCGAATACGCTTAAGACCTTCCTGCCAAATCCCACCTCGGCATTCATCATGGCCTTTTCAATGTTGATGGAGCAGAATCCCTTCTTGCCGGCAATACCGGTAACGGTATGGCGCGGCTTGCGGCAGGTGCTCTCCACAATCAGTGTGCCCTTATCCTCAGGCCGGTTGGTGTTCCTGATATTAATGGGGATGCCTTCCTTTCGCACCGGGAAGATGGCATCCTCATGAAGCACGCTGGCGCCCATGTAGGACAGCTCACGCAGCTCCTTGTATGTAATGGTTTCAATGACCTCCGGGTCATCCACAATCCTTGGGTCCGTGACCAGCACGCCGGACACATCCGTCCAGTTCTCATACATATCCGCATGGATGGCCTTTGCCACGATGGAGCCGGTGACATCAGAACCTCCCCTGGAAAACGTCTTGACCGTGCCGTCATGGCGGGAACCGTAGAAGCCCGGAATAACAGCCTTCTCCACATGCTCCAGGCGCTCGGACAGCTCCTTATTGGTCAGGTCAGGCTCAAAATTACCGTTGTCGTCAAAGAAAATCACTTCCGCGGCATCGATGAATTCAAATCCCAGATAATTGGCAACCACGATACCGTTCAGGTACTCGCCTCTGGAAGCAGCGTAATCCCTTCCTGCCTTTGCCAGGAAGTCCTCCTCTATCCGTTCAAATTCGTGGTCCAGGTTCAGGTTTAAGTTCAGGCCGTCAATGATGTCCATGTACCTGCTTTTGATTTTCTCCAGGATTTTCTTGTAGGACCTGCCTTCTGCCACCGCATCATAGCAGGCATACAGCATATCCGTAACCTTCTCATCCTTGTCACTCCGCTTGCCTGGTGCGGAAGGAACCACATATCTTCTGGACTTATCAGCCCTGATAATATCCGCAACCTTCTTGAACTGCCTTGCGCTGGCCAACGAACTTCCGCCGAACTTCACCCCTTTTTTCCTCGTATCTGAATCCCTAGCTCTTACTTTGCTCAGTCTCTAGTCTTAACAAAATAAAACACGCTCTGGCCTTTACTGCGTTACAAGTGCAAATAATACCTTACTTTATCAAGGATGTCAATAGGTTTCGATGAAAAAATTTGCGTACAGAGGACATTTGTTTTTACAGGACGGACTTTCTTTGTGGAAAATGTCTGCCGGCCCCGGCCAATCCTACAGAAGATGCACTGCCACCACCAGTCCTGCAAATACAATGGATACCATGGATGTCAATTTAATCAGGATATTGATGGACGGCCCGGAGGTATCCTTAAAGGGGTCGCCTACCGTGTCACCGATAACCGCTGCCTTGTGCTGCGGACTGCCCTTGCCCCCGTAAGCGCCGCCCTCAATGTACTTCTTGGCATTATCCCAGGCCCCGCCTGCATTGGACATCATCACGGCCAGCACAAAACCGGTCACCGTGTTGCCTGCCAGAAGTCCTGCCACGCCCTGAGGCCCCAGCAGAAGCCCCACTGCCACGGGAACCGCCACCGCCACCATGGCCGGTGCGACCATAAGCCTCTGGGCCGATTTGGTACACATATCCACACATGCGCCGTAATCCGGCTCGGCCTTTCCTTCCATCAGCCCGGTTATCTCCTTAAACTGCCGCCGCACTTCCACCACAATGGACTGGGCCGCCTCGCCCACCGCCTCCATGGTCAGGGATGCGAACAGGAAGGGAAGCATACCGCCGCTGAACAGTCCGATCAGCACCGGAGGATTGGTGATGGACAGGTCCAGATCCAGTCCCGGCGCGATCTGCCTTACTTTGTCAATATAGGACGCAATCAGGGCCAGGGCCGTAAGGGCCGCGGAACCGATGGCAAATCCCTTGCCGGTGGCAGCCGTGGTGTTGCCCAGGGAGTCCAGGGCATCTGTCTTACGTCTGACATCCCCGGGCATATGGGTCATCTCAGCAATACCGCCCGCATTGTCCGCCACCGGGCCATAGGCATCCGTTGCAAGGGTAATCCCCAGGGTGGACAGCATTCCAACAGCGGAAACGCCCACGCCGTAAAGCCCTGCGTTAAAGTCACCCTTACCTCCTGCGCAGAAATAACTGACCAGGACTGAAATCCCCACAATGACAACAGGCCCCACCGTGGACATCATTCCCAGGGACAGTCCGCTTATGATGACCGTGGCCCCGCCGGTCTCACTGGAAGCAGCAAGCTTCCTGGTGGGTGAATAGGAATCTGATGTATAATATTCCGTGATCGCGCCGATTGCCACACCTGCAGCCAGGCCGGACAGAATGGCCGCATATACCCCCATCTGTCCCGGAAGCAGGATGCGGATGGCAAAAAAAGCTGCAATCACCACCAGCACGGCGCTGATATAGGTCCCTGTCCTCAGGGCTGTCAGCAGGTTTTTCTGGGTCGCGTCCTCCTTTGTGTTCACGAAAAATGTTCCTGCAATGGATGCAACCACGCCCAGGGCAGCCAGCGTCATGGGCACAGCCACTCCCCTGACGCCGTAGCCCGCGGCCACTGCCAGGGCGGATGTGGAAACAATGGAACCAACATAGGACTCGTAAAGGTCAGCGCCCATTCCGGCCACATCGCCTACGTTATCCCCGACATTGTCCGCAATCACTGCCGGGTTCCTGGGGTCATCCTCGGGAATGCCCGCCTCCACCTTGCCCACCAGGTCCGCCCCCACATCCGCGGCCTTGGTGAAAATGCCTCCGCCCACCCTTGCAAAGAGGGCCATACTGGACGCACCCATTCCAAAGGTCAGCATGTTGGCTGTTATCTGGGCAATCCGTTCCCCCTCAGGCAGGGCGCCAAAGGCCATATTCAGTATGAAATACCACACAGTCAGGTCAAAAAGCCCCAGGCCGACCACCGTGAACCCCATGACGGATCCGGCAGAAAACGCAACCCTCAGGCCCTTGTTCAGGCTCTCCGAAGCGCCCTGGGCGGTCCGGCAGTTGGCCATGGTAGCCGTCCTCATGCCGATGAAACCGGACAGTCCGGAGAAAAATCCTCCTGTCAGGAAAGCAAAAGGTGTAAAAAAACTCAAAAAGCCGCAGATTGCCATTCCCATAAGGATGACAAAAACCGCGGCAAAAAATATTCCTACGCCTTTGTATTGACGCTTCAGATACGCATTAGCACCTTTCTGTACCGCGCCGGAGATACCCAGCATCTCTTTGCTGCCCCCGGGTTCCTTCTTAACCCTGAAAAACATACAGGCTGCAAAGGCCAGTGCGGCCAGCGAACCGACAGCCACATAATACATAGCATACATAACACCCCTTCTTTCTCAATGTGCAACAAGTTATCCAACGATTCACCCTAATTATAAGATATTCATCGACACTTTTCAATATGTAACCCATTTTTTCTTGCAGATCATCGTATCATTATCTGTGCAAAGAGGAAGGGGCATCCATTCTCCCCGGGCGGGGTGCGGACGGCGCCTATGAATGTTCAATCACGCCTTAGGGTGTGTTTGAACATTCATTCCGTCAGCTGTGCCATCTGTCCATTCACGGATTCCTCGCAGGAACGCATGGCAAGGATTGCCTTTTCCATCAGCTCCTCCAGGCTCCATCCCAGGGCTTCTGCCCCGTCCTGGATTACATCCCTGGAACATCCGGCGGCAAACCGTTTATCCTTGAACTTTTTCTTCAGGCTGGACACCTCCATGTCCATCACGCTCTTGGACGGACGCATCCTGGACGCTGCGCCAATGAGCCCGGTCAGCTCGTCCACTGCAAACAGTATCTTCTCCATCTGGTGTTCCGGCTTAATGTCCACCATGATGCCATACCCATGGCAGCAGACCGCACGGATGAAATCCTCCTCTGCCCCCGCCTCTTTCAGCAGCTCAGGCGCCTTGATGCAGTGCTCCTGCGGATACATCTCAAAGTCAATGTCATGAAGCAGACCCACAAGACCCCAGAAGTCCGCCTCATCCCCAAAGCCCTGGTCCTGGGCAAACCATCTCATGGCCCCCTCAACAGTCAGTGCGTGAAGGATGTGGAACGGCTCCCTGTTGTATTTCTTCAGTGCCTCCAGCGCCTGTTCCCTGGTCAGTTTTGTTTCCATAATCAAGATCTCCTTTCTTCCTGCCCGGTCCCTCACGGCACTCCATTGGGGATCCGGGAAAATGCTACTTTCCAGTATAACACCATGATGCAAAAAATCAAGAACGGGTTGGGGAACGCGGCCTTTTTGCTTTTAGGCAAACTAATGGTTGACGGATGCTGTTTTCCTTCTATATACTGGCCTTATGCAATAACGGCCAGTATCCTGTCCGGCCGGAACATCAATCAGACTTATGATCAGGGAGGTACCATATGATATACCGTTTAGCAGACAAGGATGACCTGCCCCGGCTTCTTTCCATGGTGGAGCAGGCCAAGGTTTCTTTCCGGGCCAGGGGCATCAACCAGTGGCAGAAGGGGGACCCGGACGGTCCGGGGCTTCTTGCGGCCATCGGCCGGAAAACCGTCCATGTGCTGGATGAGGAAGGGCAGGCCATCGGAATGATAACCGTGGTCCAGGGGCCGGAGGCCAGTTACAGGGACATAGACGGCGCATGGCTCAATGATGGGCCATACGCTGCCTTCCACCGCGTATGTGTGGAAGAAAACCGCAAGGGCCAGGGAATGGCCGCCAGGCTGTTCGCAGAATCGGAGGACTTTGCCAGGTCCCAGGGATGGCGCAATGTCCGGATTGACACCCATCCGGACAACCTTTCCATGCAGCGTGCCCTGGAAAAAAGCGGTTACCGCCTATGCGGCAGCCTGATTCTGCAGGAAGGGACGGAAAAAGGGGATCTAAGGCTGGCTTACCAGAAAGTGCTCTGAACTGATATCCTGATTCCCCACCGCAAACAGGGAATGCCCGGCCGAAACCAAGTCAGCCGTGTATTCCCTGTTTCCATGTCCATTCCAGCCCCTCATACATCACTTAATTACAGCTGGAAGTATTTTACTCCTGATTCGAATATCTTCATATCCTGTTCCCCGTAAATGTTAATGGCCACCGATTCCCCGCGCCGCTCAGAGTGGGCCATCTTGCCCAGAATGCGTCCGTCCGGGCTGGTGATGCCCTCTATGGCCATGTAGGAGCCATTGGGGTTCCAGTATTCGTCCATGGTGATATTGCCCTCATGGTCCACGTACTGGGTTGCCACCTGTCCATTGGCCATGAGCCTGTGGAGCCATGCCTCATTGGCAACAAAACGTCCCTCGCCGTGGGATGCCGGGTTGCAGTATACGCTGCCAAGCCCTGCTTCTGCCAGCCATGGGGATTTGTTGGACACCACCTTGGTGTATACCATCTTGGATACATGGCGCCCAATGGTGTTCATGGCAAGGGTTGGCGAATCCGGTCCCTGCTCCGCAATCCTGCCTTCCGGCACAAGTCCCAGCTTAATCAGGGCCTGGAAACCGTTGCAGATGCCAAGCATCAGTCCGTCACGCTCATTTAACAGCTTTTCCAGTTCCTCCTTCATCACCGCGTTGCGGAATACGGTGGCAAAGAACTTGGCCGAGCCTTCCGGCTCATCCCCTGCGGAGAAGCCTCCGGGGAACATCACGATCTGGGCGCCCGCTATGGCTTTCCTGTACTCGTCAACGGACTGCCGGATATCCTCGGCGCCCAGGTTCCTGAACACCTTTGTAACCACCTTTGCCCCTGCCCGCTCAAATGCCTTCGTGCTGTCATACTCGCAGTTGGTGCCCGGGAATACAGGAATGAATACGGTTGGCTGCCCCAGCTTATGGTCACATATATATACTGCCGGACTGCGGTAAAGCTTTTCTTCCAGGACAGCCTCCCGGCCGCAGGCAGACCTGCCCGTAACAGTGGGGAACACGTCCTCCAGCGTGCGGGTCCATGCGCGGAGGGCTTCATCCATGGTGATGACCGTGCCGCCGTACTCAAACACGCCGCTGTCCGTCACCTCGCCAATGACCGTGTATGGGATGGAAAGCTCCCCTGTCCTGCCTTCTGCAACTTCGCAGACAATGTTGCCCCATCCTGCCCCGAAGAAGTCCCTTGGGTCCACATTGTGTTCTATCTTCACACCCAGCTTATTGCCGAATGCCATCTTGCTCACTGCCTCTGCCAGGCCGTTTCCTTCCACTGCATAGGCGGAAATGATCCTGCCGGCCAGGATATCCTCACGCAGCTTTGTGTACCCCTCCATTACCCGGGCATAATCCGGCAGGTCGTACCGGTCCCGTGCAATCCTGAATTCCACAATCCTGCTGCCTGGTTTCTTAAACTCAGGCGTAATGATATGCCTGCTGCTGTCCACATCCACCGCAAAGGACACAAGGGTTGGCGGCACGTTGATCTCGCCTTCTTCCGTGTCAAAGGTGCCGGACATGCTGTCCTTGCCTCCAATGGAGCCAAGGCCAAGGCCAAGCTGCGCGCCATAGGCGCCCAGAAGGGCTGCAAAAGGCTGGCTCCATCTGGCCGGGTTGGAGTTCATCCTGCGGAAATATTCCTGGAACGTGAAATGGATCTTGCTGCAGTCGCCGCCTGCGGCCACAATCTTGGCGACCGAGGACACCACTGCATATACGGCCCCGTGGTACGGGCTCCAGCTGGAAAGGTACGGGTCAAACCCATAACTCATCATGGTCACCGTATCCGTGTGTCCCTTCAGTACGGGCAGCTTTGCAACCATGGCCTGCGTCTCGGTCAGCTGGTACCTGCCTCCGTAAGGCATGAACACGGAGCCTGCCCCGATGGAGCCGTCAAAACGCTCCACCAGCCCCTTTTGTGAGCACACGTTCAGTCCTGCCAGCATTTCCATCCATTTTGCCTTTACATCCCCCGGTTCCCTGCGCTCAAAGGGATTGCCCTCACGGTTTGGCACTTCCAGGGTCACGTCTGCTTCCTGGTGGGCGCCGTTGGTGTCAAGGAAGGCCCGGCTGATATCCACAATAATCCTGCCCCTCCAGCTCATCACCAGGCGCGGTTCTTCCGTCACCACTGCCACGGTCACTGCTTCCAGGTTCTCCTCAGCGGCATAGGCCAGGAACCGGTCCACATCCGCCGGGTCAACCACAACCGCCATCCTTTCCTGGGACTCGGAAATGGCGATTTCCGTTCCATCCAGCCCCGCGTATTTCTTCGGCACCTTGTCAAGATCAATCTTAAGCCCGGCAGCCAGTTCCCCGATGGCAACCGACACACCGCCCGCCCCAAAGTCATTGCATTTCTTTATGAGGCGGCTCACCTCCGGGCGGCGGAACATCCTCTGGATTTTGCGCTCCGTGGGGGCATTTCCCTTCTGCACCTCTGCGCCGCACACTTCAATGGAAGCCGTGGTGTGGACCTTGGAGGAACCGGTGGCCCCGCCGATGCCGTCGCGGCCCGTGCGTCCGCCCAAAAGGATGATGATATCACCCGGATCGGAAGTCTCACGGATCACATCCTTTCTGGGGGCAGCGCCCATGACCGCGCCGATTTCCATCCGTTTCGCCACATAACCCGGATGATATACCTCTTTTACATATCCGGTGGCAAGGCCGATCTGGTTGCCATAGGAAGAATATCCCTGGGCAGCGCTGTTTACGATTTTCCTCTGTGGCAGTTTGCCTTTCTGCGTCTCACTTATTGGTTTTGTGGGGGCTGCCGCCCCAGTCACACGCATGGCCTGGTACACATAGG
>ENA-UOJO01004843-UOJO01004843.1-human-gut-metagenome-genome-assembly--contig:-P57-NODE-4843-length-11179-cov-7.804117_pt1 | contig 11179 bp, 7 predicted proteins | sample MGYA00242351_ERZ723898 | MGnify/ENA metagenome assembly ERZ723898 | reverse complement strand
TTCCGCCTACGCCGGCAACCCCTATTTTATCGACCCGGATATGCTGGCGGCTGACGGACTGCTGACGGCCGCCGAGTGCGCCGCCCCCGACTGGGGCAGCGACCCGCGCCATGTGGACTACGGAAAGATCTACGAGAGCCGCTTTACCCTGCTGCACAAGGCCTACAAACGGGGCTGGGAGCGGGACGCGGAGGCCGTAGCGGCCTTTGCGCAGGACAATGCGCGGTGGCTGCCGGACTATGCCCTGTACATGGCCTGCAAGCGCCACTTCGGCATGAAGTCCTGGACGGAGTGGCCCGACGACGACCTTCGCCTGCGTAAGAACGAGGCCGTGCTGGACAAGTACCGCACACTTCTGCGGGAGGATGTGCAGTTCTTCACCTATCTGCAATTTCTGTTTTTCAGGCAGTGGACCGCTCTGCGCGACTACGTCCACCAGCAGGGCATCCGCATCATCGGCGATCTGCCCATCTACGTGGCCATGGACTCCGCCGACGTCTGGGCCGAGCCGCAGTTCTTTCAGCTGGACGACGATCTGGTGCCCAAGGCTGTGGCCGGCGTCCCGCCGGATTACTTTACCGCCGACGGCCAGCTGTGGGGCAACCCCCTCTACGACTGGGACGCCATGCGTGACGACGGCTTCGGCTGGTGGATCCGCCGGATCGACGGCGCCGGCAAGCTGTATGATGTGATCCGCATCGACCACTTCCGCGGCTTTGCCAACTACTGGGCCGTGCCCTACGGTCAGCCCACCGCCAAAAACGGCCGCTGGATCGCCGGTCCCGGCATGGACCTGATCGAACGGCTCAACGGCTGGTTCCCGCAGCTGGAGTTCATCGCCGAGGATCTGGGCTACCCCACCCCGGAGGTGGCGCAGCTGCTCCGCGAGTCCGGCTGGCCCGGTATGAAGGTGCTGGAATTCGCCTTTGACTCCCGGGATTCCAGCGGGTATCTGCCCCACGCCTATACGCCGCACTGCATCTGCTATACCGGCACCCACGACAACAGCCCCCTGGCACTGTGGCGGCAGGAGGCCGCGCCGGAGGATGTGGCCCACGCGGTGGAATACCTGGCGCTGACAGAGCAGGAGGGCTTCCACTGGGGTATTATCCGCGGCGGTATGTCCAGCGTGGCGGAGCTGTTCGTGGCGCAGATGCAGGACTATCTGGGCCTGGGCGAGGGAAACCGCATGAACATCCCCGGCACCCAGGGCGGCAACTGGACCTGGCGGCTGCTGCCCGGCGAGCTGAGCGATGCGCTCTCTGTCAGGATCGACCGCATGACCGCGCTCTACTGCCGCAAGGCATAAGCGAACCCCCCCGGCAGTGCCGGGGGTGTTTTTTTGCCGTGAGCACCGCTTCCGCAACGCCAAAACCCCCATCTGCCATGTGACAGATGGGGGTTTCGATGCCGCCGAGGTAGGGGTTAGACCTCCGCGACCCGTACTGCAATATGGACCCTGCCGGGCAGGGCAAATAAAAACCGGCTGCAATGTATGCACCTTGGAAGCGCATCCCACTTGCAGCCGGTCGATCATGCGGTCAAATGCCGTTTAGACACCGTAGCTTTGCGTCTCGGCCTTTCAGCCGATTTGCCAACAGAACATTATTGTATTCGCAGTGTATCACTTTCGTTCCGTTTCGTCAAGTCTTTTTCGCAAAAATCCGTGTTTTCTACGCGTCCGTCTCTAAATCTCCGATCGCCGCGCACGCCTCACGGTATGCCGCGGCCGTCTCCGGATACAGCGCCGACGCGCGCTGCATATCGCTGCCGCGCAGGGCCTCCGTCAGGGCTGAGGCTGCCTGCCCCAGCTGCACCAGCCCCAGGTTGGCTGCCAGGCCCTTCAGCGTGTGCGCCGCCCGGAACGCCCGTTGGACGTCTCCGGCGCTCATGGCCGCCTCCAGCATGGCGAAGGTGTCGTCTCCGGCGAACATCCGCAGGAAACGCTCCACCGCAGCTATACTGCCCAACCGGCGCACGGCGTCCGCCATGTCGCCGCCCATCTCTTGATAAAGCTTCTCTAAATTCATTGTTTCTTCCTCTCCAGCCACTCGGCGATCGTTCTTATCATCTGCCCAGCCTCCAACGGCTTGGGGATATGCGCGTCCATGCCCGCTGCCAGGCAGGCCGCCACGTCCTCGTCAAACAGGTTGGCGGTCATGGCGATGATCGGCAGCTGCGCGTCCGGCCTGTCCATCCCGCGGATGGCGCGGGTGGCGGAAAGGCCGTCCAGCTCCGGCATCATCACGTCCATCAGCACCGCGTCGTAGGTACCGGGCGCCGACGCGGCGAACATCTCCACCGCCTCTTTGCCGTCGGCGGCCTGATCCACCATGGCGCCGGCCTCCTGCAGCAGGTAGACCGCGATCTCCCGGTTCAGCTCGTTGTCCTCCGCCACCAGCAAGCGCCGTCCGGCGATGGAAGCCGCCGCGTCGGGAAGCGCGGCTTCCGGTTCGGTCTCACTGGGCATCATGGGCAGCACCACGCGGAAGCGCGTTCCCTGTCCGAGTGCACTGTCCACCTGAATGGTACCGCCTCTTTCGTCCACCAGCTTTTTCACCACGGCCAGACCCAGGCCCACGCCGCCGGAAAGGCTGCCCCTATCGCTGTTTTCCTGGGCAAACGCCTCGAACATATGGCGCTGGAACGTCTCGCTCATACCTGCGCCGTTGTCCTCGCATATAAATTCCAGCCGGCACACGCCGTCCGCATAACGGGACTCGCGGAAGCTGCAGCGCACCCATCCGCCGGGGTGATTGTATTTGATGGCGTTGCCGATGATGTTCTGGCAGATCTGCCGCAGATACAGCGGGTCGCCTGTGAATCGTTCATGCTCCAGCGTCAGGTCCATCACCATCAGCGCAACGCCTGCGCTCTCCGCCTGGGCGCGCGAAATATCCAGCATCTCGTGCAGCTCGCTTGTCAAACAATAGGGGGTCTTTCCCAGCGCCTCCTGCTTCGGGCGATTCAGCGTCAGCACGTCGTTTACCAACGCCAGCAGATACCGTGCCGCGGTCTGCGCCTTCTCCCGGCAGGACTGCACCAGCGTCACATTCTCCGGGTTCCGCCCGATGATCTCCAGCATACCCATGATGATGTTGATGGGTGTGCGTATATCATGGCTCATGCTGCGAAGGAAGTGCGTCTTGGCCTGGTCCGCCGCGCTGGCGCGGCGCACCTCCTCCTCCAGACGGTGCTGGTAGTCCATCTCGCGACGCTTGCGCTCCTGCGTGGTGCGGAGCACCAGCAGCGTCGCCAAGACCGCCGCCAGCGCGTACACGCCGAAGGCGGAGATCACCATGTTCTTGCCCAGGATGAACACGTATTCATTGGGGAGGAACACATACAGGCTGTACTGCTGGTATCGCTCCCGTGCACCGAAGAACGTGCCGTCCGTGCGGAGCTGGGTCAGCTTGCTGCCCGGGGAGGGGGAGGACTCCAGCGCACGGATGAGGGGCACCTCGTCCACCGGCAGGTTCCACTGCTCCGCCGCGCTGCTGCTCACCACGCGCTCGCCGTCGGTGATGTAGGTGTAGACCCTGTCATTGAGCAGCGTCTCGTAGCCCGCCAGCAGGCTCTCGATGGACGCACGGTAGGAGGCGATGATCGTGTTCGACTGGAGGCGGACGCAGAAGACGACGCCGGGATTTTCGACGCGAGCCACGGCTGCTATGTCGTATACCGCGCCGTCACGGGTCAGGCGGCGGGCGAAGATCTTTTCCGGGTAGTCCATGATGGAGCGGATCGCCTCATTGGTGTAGTAATCGCTCCAGTCCATGTCCGCACCGGAGCTGAACTCGATCTCCAGATCCTTGTCCAGCACCAGCACGCAGGTTACGCGCTGACGCTGGGCGTACCGCGCCAGCTCCTCGTTGGAGCGGTTCTGCCCCACCATACCCTCGCGCTCCGCCACCTCCTGCGCCTGCTCCGTCAGCCGCACGAGGCTCTTTAGCCGGTCGGCGGCGACGATGTCGCGGTAGCTGATGCACTGGTTTTGCAGATATTGCAGCGTCCGCTGGGCGGTCTGCTGGGCGTTGCGGATGCTGCTGTTGCCGCCGATGAGAGCCGTGACCGCCATCACAAAGACGCCCAGCACCAGCATGAGCACCCAGATATATTTGTTGGAAAACTTATTGCCCATGGATCAACCCCGCTAAAGCCGCCTGTGCGTCCACGCCGTAGCTCTCCAGAATGGCGGCCACGGTGCCGTCCGCCACCAGCTCGTGCAGCATTTCGTTCAGAGCCTCCGCTCTGCCGCTGCCGTCGTCCTTATAGAACGCCGCGCCCAGACCTGCCCGCAGCAGCCCCGGCTCCAGCACCCGGTATTCCCCGGCGCGCCCGGCGATGAAGGTGAGGTACGCCGTCTCGTGTCCGGCGCAGGCGTCCACATAGCTTTTGTCCAGCGCGGCGAACACGTCCACCGTGTCGGCGAAGCAGTACACGCTGTCCACCTGCTCCACGCCGGGCACCTGATGCTTCAGAAACAGCTCCTCCGGCTTGGAGGAGGTCTGCACGGCGATGCGCTTGCCGTTCAGGTCGCCAAGACCGTAAATATCGCTGGACGCCTGCACGATGACCACCTGACGGCTGTACATATACGGCCCTGCCCAGCGGTAGCAGTCCTCTCTGCCGTTCATGGAGAAGCTGCCCCAGAGGCAGTCCACGTCGCCTCGCTCCAGTAGGGCGTCCTTCTCCTGCCAGTTGATTTTTTGGAAGCTCGCCGTCCAGCCCAATCTCTCGCAGGCGGCGGTGGCAATCTCCACGTCGATACCCGCATAGGCGCCATTCTCATCCAGATAGAAATACGGCTCATAGTTGTCGCTGCCAATGACCAGCACCGGCAGTTCTTCCGTTTCCGTCTCCCGCTGTCCGCAGCCGCACAGCAACGCGCCGCACAGCGCCAGCAGCACCGCCAGCAATCTTTTTGTCCTGCTCATTCCTTACCTCTCATGCCGTATACCTCACGGCACAGTGCGCCCTGTATGTCCTCCAGACAGTCTACCAGCAGCGGATCGAACGCGCCGCACTCGCCGCGCCGTATCATAGCCAACGCCTCCGCATGGGTATACGCCGGCTTGTACACCCGCTGGCTCACCAGCGCGTCATAGGCGTCCGCCAGGCCCACCGCCTGCACGGTCATCGGTATCTCGTCGCCCTTCAGCCCGTCGGGATAGCCTCCGCCGTCCACCCGCTCGTGGTGCCAGCGGCAGATCTCCGCCGCAGCCTCCACCAATGGCTCGCTTTCCATCTCCTTCATGCCCCGCATCAGTTCCTCGCCGATCAGGGTATGCTTCTTGATCTCGTCAAACTCCTCCGGCGTCAGGGGGCCGGTCTTTCGCAGCAGGGCATCCGGCACGCCCATCTTTCCGATGTCGTGGAACATAGCCGCGGCGGCGGCCCGCCGGCAGTCCTGCAGGGTCAGGCCGTATTTATCCGTGCGTTCCAGCATTCTCTCCAGCAGCCGCTGCGTGATCTGCTCCACGTGCCGCCCGTGGTCCGCGCCCTCGCCGTTGCGGTAGCCCATCACCCGCGACAGGATATCCGCCGCGATGCCCATCATATGCTCCTGCCGCCGCAGCTGCTGCGTCATCACCGCTGCCAGCCGCCGCTGCCGCGCGTACAGCTTCACGGTGTTCATCACCCGCTGCCGCACGATACGGATATCAAAGGGCCGTTCTATGTAGTCCGACACGCCCATGTCATAGGCCTGCCGCACCTTTTCTTCTGACCCGTCCGCCGTGATGATAATGACCGGGATATCCTCGATAAACCCCCGATTATTCATCTCCTCCAGCACCTGCAGGCCGTCCATCTCCGGCATGATCATGTCCAGCAGCACCAGTGAGATATCCGCGCCGTAGGTCTCCAGCTGCGCCATACACTCCCGGCCGTCCTCCGCCTCCAGCACGTTGAAATCCTCCGCCAGCATCTCCCGCAGTATCGCGCGGTTCATAGCCGCATCGTCCACCACAAGAATATGCGGCTTGATCTCCTCCCCCTCCACGGGGGTATCCTCGGTGACCACGGCGTCCTTTCTCCGCTTGGCCCGGTACATCAGCCGGTCCGCCCGCTGCACCGCCTGGGCGATCGTCTCCTGCTGCGCCATGACGCAGCCCACGCTGATGGTGATATGCTGGCCGCCCTCGCAGCCCGGTATGCTCACTGTCCGCAGCCGCCGCTGAATGTCTCCCAGCACGGTGGTAAAGGCCGCCTGCTCCACGCCCGGCAGCAGCAGCAAAAACTCGTCGCCGCCGTAGCGCACCAGTGAACCGCTGCGGCCCACTACCTCATAGATGGTATCAGCCAGCGCCCGCAGCGCGTTGTCGCCCACCTGATGGCCATTCATGTCGTTATACAGCTTCAGATCGTCCATATCGATGAGCGCTACACCGCCGCGGTATACCTCATTGCTCATCTCCCGCTGGTAATGGTTGCGGCTCAGCGCGCCGGTCAGCGCGTCTATCTCCTGCTCCTGTGTATCCCGTCCGGAGATGACCAGCACTTTGTCGTTGATCCGGTCGATGCGGATGTCATACTGCCGGCAGCCTACGCCGCCCTGCCGGAACCGCAGGCGAAAGCTCTCGTTTCGCTCCTTTTCGTAGAAAAAGCTCCGCAGGTTATCGCTGCTGAGATAGCGCATCCACACGCTTTTCTCCGCCAACACACCGCCGTTATCCCGAAAGATGTCACGCAGCTCCTCTACGGTGTACCATTTGTCCTCCAGCCCACTGGCCAGACTGGTTTTCCGGACCCGCAGCTTTCCCCGTGTCCTGTCATATTCACATACGGTGTCGCAGATCGGCAGCAGTGCCGCGATAAAGGCTTCCTTCTCGATCATGGCTGGACCTCCGTCCCTATCATATCAGCCTTATTATAGCATCTTAATACCGTATTGCAACGGCTTCCCCCTGAAACGCTGAATTTTTCGCCTGTTTTGCAGGCAGCGCGCCGGGGTGCGCTGTCGGTGAACGGCCCTGACCCGCGCAGGGCAAAATAAAACCGCCCGGACGGGCGGTTTTGTTTTACCTTTTTGCGATCTAACTGCGGCGGCGTCGGCGGAGGGCTAAAACGGTCAGTGTCGAAATGGAAGCACCAACAATAAGCCATGCCCACGGACCGGCGGAGGGCGCGGCGGCCGGCAGAGGCTGCCAGGCGGCATACAGCGTCATATCCGCCGTGACCGGCGCATTGAAATCCCAGGGGCGGGTCAGGTCGTAGTCACTGTACCAGCCGGTGAAGCGATAGCCCGAGCGGGTGGGCGCCTGCGGCGGCGCCAGGGGCGTTCCACGGAGCACCTCCGTCGGCGCTACGCCGCTGCCGCCGTTACTTTGGAAGGTCACGCGGCACTGCTCTGACACCACCACCGTGACGTCCCGGGCAGCGGCGGCATAGCGGCCCATGCCGTCCTCGGTGGACACCAGGTAATGGCTGCCGGTTATGGCGGACGCACCGCCGTCGGCCAGGACCTTCAGCTGAAAGGAGCCGACGACCGTCTCATCCGCCCAGTCCGCGCCGCCGCCAAAGTCTACGTAATTCATGTAGACCGCCTGACGGCCATCACGCAGCGTGACCAGCGTCGTCTTGACGCCCTCGCGGAGCAGGGTGCCATCAGGCTGATAGGCGAAGAAGGCAGGATCGAAGCATATCTCGTCCTGCATGGCGAACATCGGCCCTGTGCCGGTGGTCCGGCACAGGGTAAGCGATACCGTTACGGTATCGCCGGCGGCGGCATGGTACGTCGCCTCTCCGTTGGCGGCAAGGCGGAATTCATAGCGCCGGCTGTCGTCGCCCCAGGCCAGGGACGGCGCCAGCAGCAGCACCGCCAGCAGCGCCAGAACTACCCGCTTCATGGTCCGCCTCAGTTCAGGAAGTCCTTGAGCTTCTTGCTGCGAGAGGGGTGCCGCAGCTTACGCAGGGCCTTGGCCTCGATCTGGCGAATACGCTCACGGGTGACGTTGAACTCCTTGCCTACCTCTTCCAGCGTGCGGGTACGGCCGTCCTCGATACCGAAGCGCAGCTTCAGCACCTTCTCCTCCCGGGGCGTCAGGGTACCCAGCACGTCCACCAGCTGCTCCTTCAGCAGGGTAAAGCTGGCGGCCTCGCTGGGCTCGGATGCGGCCTCGTCGGGGATGAAGTCGCCCAGATGGCTGTCCTCCTCCTCGCCGATGGGCGTCTCCAACGACACGGGCTCCTGGGCGATCTTCAATATCTCGCGGACCTTGTCCACGGGCATATTCATCTCGGCGCTGATCTCCTCGGGGCTGGGGTCGTGGCCCAACTCCTGCAGCAGCTGGCGGGACACACGGATGACCTTGTTGATGGTCTCCACCATGTGGACGGGGATGCGGATGGTACGCGCCTGATCGGCGATGGCGCGGGTGATGGCCTGACGGATCCACCAGGTAGCGTAGGTGGAGAACTTATAGCCCTTGGTGTAGTCGAACTTCTCCACGGCCTTGATCAGGCCCAGATTGCCCTCCTGGATCAGGTCCAGGAACAGCATACCGCGGCCCACATAGCGCTTGGCGATGGACACCACCAGACGCAGATTGGCCTCGGCCAGCTGCTGCTTGGCCTTCTCGCCGGCCTTGATCTGCTTTTTCAGCTCGACCATCTCCGACTCAGGGATGGTCTCGCCGTCCGCCTCGGCCTGCGCCACACGCGCCTCGGCCTCGCGGCCGGCGGACATAACGGTGGCCAGCTCCACCTCCTGATCGGCGGTCAGCAGGGGCACCTTGCCGATCTCCTTCAGGTACATACGCACGGGATCGTCAATGTTGAAGCTGTCCACCAGCGTGTTGGGGTCGACCAGCTCCTCCTCCTCGATCTCGGCGATCTCATCCATAGCGGGCTCGCCATCCTCATCGGGCAGGTCGGCCAGGAAATCCTCGCTGCCTACCTCGATGCCCAACTGCTCCAGAGAGTCGTAGATGGAGTCCATCTGCTCGCTCTCCAGGTCCAGCTCGTCCAGCACGTCGGACAACTCACCGGCATCCAGCTTGCCCTTCTTCTTACCCTTGGTAAACAGGTCGCGCAGCTTCTCGTTGCCGTTCAGCAGCGCGGCCGCCGGCAGGGACGCGATGGTCTTTTCGTCCAGGCCGCCCTTGGCGGGCTTCTCCTGCGCCGGCGCGGCCTCCTGCAAAAGCTGGTCCGCCATCTGCTCCAACTGCTCCGCGGTGTACTTTTCTTCGGTCATGTTCGCTTTCCTCCGTAACCTTTTTTATCTTTATACGTCTCCATCGCCGCCGCCAGCGGATCCGTGCCGCCGGTGCGCTTGGTGTGTTCTTCCCGAATGATGCGTATGTAATCCGCCAGCGCCTGCGGCGCGTTGGCTGCGGATTCCGGTTTTTGCAGCAGCGCCGTCAGGTGGTTCATCTCCTCCGGCGTCAGCACCGCGGCCAGCGCCGCCATGCTCGCGTGCCCCCGCCGCTGCCACAGCTCACCGTAGATGCGCCCCAGCAGCGGCGAAGAGAATTCCTCCGGCCGCACCGGCATTTCCGGCGGGAACAGGCTCTCGTCCTGCATCAGCAGACGGATAACGCCCTCCTCCGCCAGCGCGCTGCGTACATTCTGATAACGGATGCTGCGGTCCGCGGGCTGCAGGGCCGATATCGGGTTCATCTCCTGACGCTCCTGCGCCTTCCGTGCCTTGGCCTGCACCCGCTTGGCGGCCCGCTGGACCTCCATCCGCATGGCCTCCGCCGGCAGGGACGCCGCCTCGGCGGCCCGGGTGGTATAGACCTCCCGTTCCACGGGGTCATTTAGTTTACATAATGTTTCAGCGATCTCCCCTGCGTAGGCGATGCGGCCCTTGTCGTCCTTCAGGTCATACTTGGCCGCGATCTCAGACATCGTGAATTCAATGCCGTTTGCGCTGCCGGAAAGCAGCTGCTCAAAGGCGTCCTTGCCCTGGTATTTGATAAAGTCGTCGGCATCCTGCTTTACATAATGCCCATCCACCAATCGCTGCGGCAGACGCAGGACCTTCACGGTGAACTCGCTGTTCTGCAGCAGCTCCAGCGCCCGGTCCGTGGCCATCTGGCCCGCGCCATCGTTGTCGTAGCACAGCACCAGCTCCCTGGTGAAGCGGCTCAGCAGACGTATCTGCTCCTGGGTCAGCGCCGTGCCCATGCAGGCCACCGCGTTGTCGAACCCCGCCTGGTGCAGCGTCACCACGTCCAGGTTGCCCTCGCACAGGATCATGTTGGGCCGCTTGGTCTTTTTGGCCAGGTTCAGGCCGTAGAGCACCCGGCGTTTGCTGTACGCCACCGTTTCGGTGGTGTTCATGTATTTCGGCTCCGACTTGTCGATCACGCGGCTGCCGAAGCCCACCACGTCGCCCCGCACGTCGATGACCGGCAGCATCAGCCGGTTGCGGAACTTATCGTACAGCCCGCCGTTTTTCCCGTTGACCACCAGCCCGGAGGCCAGCAGCTCCTGCTTGGTGAAGCCCTTGTCTGTCATGGCGCGGAGCAGCGCGTCCCACTGGTCCAACGAAGCGCCCATGCCGAAGCGCACCGCGATACCCCGCCGTATCTGCCGCTTGTCCAGATACGCCTGCACCGCCGCACCCTGCGGAAGCTGCAGCTGGTCGTAGTACCACCGCGCCGCCGCGCGGTTCAGCTCCAGCACCCGCCGCCGCAGCCGGTCAGCGTTGCTGCGGGCCTCGTCCTCCGCCGGCAGCGGGATGTTGGCCCGCTTGGCCAGGAACTCCACCGCCTCCGGGAACGACAGGCCCTCGATCTCCATAATAAAATTGATGACGCCGCCGCCCTTTTTGCAGCCGAAGCAGTGGTAGATCTGCTTGTCCGGCGCTACGGAGAACGATGGCGTTTTCTCGTTGTGGAAGGGGCACAGGCCGAACAGGTTGCCGCCCTTGCGCGTCAGCGTCACGTAGCTGGATACCACGTCCGCAATGTCGTTCCGCGCCACCACTTCGTCCAGAAACTGGTCGCTGAAATGCACGAAAAGCCCTCCTTTCCCCCGCCGAACCGCGGTGCAAAATAAATCTGACAATATACTATACCAAAAAACTTCCTCAAATCCTCTTTTTTCGCAAAAGTTTTTAGCCGTGACGGATGAGGTGCCACAAAAAAACCCCGTAGGAAAGCAGCATTTACTATCCCTCCCGCGGCAGCGGGAGGGTTATATATTTATCTCACCCCGTCAGGGGTGAGAT
>ENA-UOJO01004838-UOJO01004838.1-human-gut-metagenome-genome-assembly--contig:-P57-NODE-4838-length-11185-cov-5.029380_pt1 | contig 11185 bp, 5 predicted proteins | sample MGYA00242351_ERZ723898 | MGnify/ENA metagenome assembly ERZ723898 | reverse complement strand
CATATTTCTTTGTATTACATTTATCCATATAGTTTTTTATAGTTTCATCAATAGTTGCTTTTGTCTTTTCAGACTTTACTTCGCTACCTGATATTATTGGTGTGTGTGGTTCATAACTTGTAGAAGGAGGTTGATTTGCTTGTTTTTTTCCTAAATAAATATTTATCCCCACTATTATTGCTATAATTATAATTGCAATAAATATTTTTACTTTATTTCTTTTAAAAAAATTGTATATCTTTACTCTAAAATCTAAAAACATTTCTTCCTCCTTTACTTTTTAAATGATAAATAATAATCATTATAATCATTTTCTTGAATTATATATGTTTTTTCTTTCTTTACTTCTGCTCTATCTAACATATTTCCTATTCTGACTTTTACTATATAATTTTTCCCTTGAGTATATATACTTGCATACTCTATTGCAAGCATATCTGGCAATTTTTCTTGATCTATATATTTTTTATAATCATCTAATGTAGGAAAATAATTTTGTTTATATTTAGAATATAATAATGTATATGCAGAGTTATACTCTTTATTTTCCAAATGCTTAAAATACGTTCCTAGATATGATTTTATTCTTTCAGCTTCTGAAAGCTCTTTTAATTCTTCTATTTTAGCTTCATCTTCTTTTGTTGATATATCACTACCATTTACTGATTGATCTCCAATAACATTACTTTGATTTTGTTCAATTTCTGTAGTATTATCTTCCTTAATATTTTTAATATCTTTTAAAAACATTATTATAACTAGTATAATAGCTAATATAACAGCCATTGAGATAACTAATACATTTCTTATTTTCTTATTATTCATTTATAATACCTCTCTTATATGATAATAACTATATCTACCTTACCCACTCTGCACTAACATCATTATTATAAAACCAGTTTCCATTTGGTGTGATTTGAACAGGTGATGTTCCACTTTTACAATTACTTTTAGCTTCTTGTTCACAATACTGTCCAAGAAAGAAATAATATTTATATGGTAATTCACTTATAGATGTCTTACTCAAAACTGCATTAACTGCGCTTTTTAACTGTTGAGAAACAGCTGAATAGTCTTCTCCACCAGGCAAATAATTCAAATAATATCCTTTTAAATAAGACTCATATGCATTATCAGCCGTAGCTGCTTTATATGCATTATAATGTACTCCATCAGAAGTTTTTGTACCATCATGAATAACTCTAAACATCATTGATGATGTTATTGCAAGAGCTTCATTTGTTCCTAACAATCCACCTTCATGAGCAACAACAGCATATATTGTATTTAATTCTTCTGTTGTATATCCATATGTTTGAGCTGTTTGACTATCTATTGGATCAAGTGATACTGTTTGATCTTCATTTTCTTTTTCTTTTGAAATAACATAATTATTTTTTACAATAGCACCATTCTCGTCTCTTAATACCAATTTTAAATCTTGTTTTATAGTTGTACCTAGCTCTGTTCCTTCATCTAATTTGGAACCTACAGACATATCCTCATCAACTTTAAATCCTGAAATTAAAATTGTATATTTATTATATGTTTTTTTAGGTTCATTTATTTCAATACAAACTGCATCATCAGTTCTATATGTAATCTCTCCTTTACATGGTGATTGTACAATTTTCCCAACTTCGAATCCTGTTTGAGCTGGTTTTATTTCAGCTTTATATACACAATCTTCTCCATCTGTTAACAATTTTCCATTATAATCTTTTATAACTTTAGCAAACAATTCTTTCTTTTCTTTAGTCCCATCTGCCTCGTAAAAATGTATTTTATACTTTGCCATAAGCTCTTTAAACATACGAATAATTGCTTGTGCATCTTCACCTTGTATTTGTTCTAGCATAGCAATGGCATCTACGGCTGTATTTGAAAAATCAATTTTTGATTTTTTATCTGATTTACCAATTCCATCATATTTATAATATTCATTATTATCAATTAAATTAGTAATCCATTCCCCAGCTTCTCCTACTTTTTTTGCATCAGCAATTTGCTTTAATGAGCCTGTACCTGAAGATTCTTCTACTGCTATTAGTCCTTCTTTAGCCGCTTCTTTTATTAAATCATTATCTGTATCTTTAGCAACATAATCACCATATGTAGTAGAATTACCACCATCAATCCATTCATAACAATCCTTAAATGATATATCTTGATACCAATGATCTGAAACAGATAATATTAATGGTATATATTTTGTAAAGTCACTTACATTAATATCCAAATTCATATATGCCACTAAAAAATCAAATGCATCTTGCTTATCACCATTTGCTATTGTTATTGCTTCAACAACATTATCTGGAATATTATTAGCATCTATATCTTTTATAGAAACTCCATTGCCTAAAATACACAATTTTGTTGTATGTTGACTAGCAGTATTATTAATATCTAAAACAACATTATAATAATTTTTTCCATTTCCTAAATCTATATATAATTTTTTACTTACAGAAGAATCTTTACTTTTAATTAATGCCATTTCTACTGCTGTTTCTCCCATTCCTCTTTCTGCAACTTTATATGCAAAATCCGGAGCTAAACTTGATAAATGTAAAGCTAGCGACAATTGTAGTGGTACACCATATTTACTTGACCATCCATCCATATTATAAGAATAATCTGAAGAAGTAAATAGTCCATCATTTGAGTTCTTTATTACCATTCTTTTATTATTTCTAGATATTTTTACCTTATCAGTATTAAACAATCCATCTTCACTTACGAAATCTACTCCACTGCTACTACCATTCTTTACATAATCATCTATATTTTTGTCACCCTTATTAACAAAATATATTAATCCTGAACCTTTCTCAGGGTCATTTAAACCAATTAGATTTGCTGCTCTTTGTCCTATATTTTGGTGTTGATTACGGACTAAATAAATTGCATTTTCTGCTGATAAATACATTGCTAAATATTTAGAACGAACAAAACGTAAATTTCCTTCTTCATCTCTAATTAATAATATATTTGATTTTATATCCTCAATTTTATTTTTTACTGCATCTATCTTATCACCACTATTAACAGTGTAAGCATTATCTAAAACGTCTTTACTAAACTTTTTACCTAAACGTACTTCAGCATAAGTTTTAGAAGAATCTTCTTTTTTTCTCTCCTCTGCGGTTTTAAAACTAAAATTACTTAATGCTAAACCATCAACATCATTAACATTTGAGCTTGTCCACCATTCTTTTAAATCTGCCCATGTACTATCAACAACCACTTCAACTGATGCTTTTTGTTTTGTAGAATTATCTAAAAATCCATAACCTTCAAGGTCGTATCCCATTGTTTCTAAATATTCTGCAGCATTATTTATTTGACTTTTATCTACGAGAATTTGTGCTGCATTCTCACCATTAAAAAAGTCTTCTACTCCCTTTCTAAAATTATTAATTCCCTCTCCTATTTTTCCAACAACCATACCTGGCATTGTATTAAAGAAAAATACAATACCAACAATAATCATAATAATTATAATTATTACAATTATTACTAATATTACAATTAATACTGGCCATGCAGCGGCTGCGGCTGCTCCTACTCCAGCGGCTGCGCCAGCTCCTGCACTAGCTCCAGCAGCTCCAGCTCCGGGTTCCTGCAGCTGCTCCAGTTCCTGCTGCTGCACCTTCACCGACTGCTGCTCCAGTTCCTGCTGCTGCACCTTCTCCGGCTGCCGCTCCAGTTCCTGCTGCTGCTCCTTCACTTGCTGCTGCTCCTTCACCTGCTGCTGCACCTTCACCTGCAGATGCTCCTTCACCTGCTGCTGTTCCCTCACCTGCTGCTGTTCCTTCACCTGCTGCTGCACTTTCTCCGTCTGATGCACTTTCACCTATTGATGCACTTTCACCTGTTGATGCACTTTCACCTGTTGATGCACCTTCACCTGTTGATGAACTTTCTCCCGTTGATGAACCTTCATTACCCGATGAGCCATTAGAAGATTCATTTCCAGATTCATTTGAAGATTTCGTATCTGTTTTATCCTCTTTATTGCTGTCATCTCTATTTTTGTCCTTATCATCTTTATTGTCTTTGTTATCGTCATTATCATCGTCATTGTCATCATTATCATCGTCATTGTCATCATTATCATCGTCATCGTCATCGTCATCATCATCGTCGTTATCATTGTCGTCATCATCATCTTTTTTTTCTTCTTCTTCATCTTCTTCTAGATTTTCATCATCTTCTTCAGTTAATGGTCTTTTCGCTCTTTTTTTTCTTTCCTCTTCCTCTGCTTCTTCTTCCGCTTCCTTTTTTTTCTTTTTTTGCTGTTCTTTTAGTTCATCAGACTCATCTTGTTTCCTCTTTTTATCTTCAGCCATAATTCACCTCCAATAATAGTTAATTGTTCTTTTCTAATCCTCTTTCTATAGCATCTTCAATTTCTTTATTTATAACATCTTTATTTACATTACCTATTGCATCTAATACTTCTTTAGACTTAAATATCTTTTTAGCCAAATCTTGTTTTTCTTTATCTAGTTCTAAATAATCTTTCGATTTAAGATATTTTTCATTATTACTTTTTGCTTTTTCTATATCAGCCATCATATCTTTTGACATATTTATTATAGCAGAATCTGCCATAGCTGTATTTTGAGTTTTAAAATCCTTAACAGCATTTTCTATATTATCTAATTTTATACTAATACTGTTTTTCACATTTCCTGCTTGTATACCTTCTATCTTTCTCATTACTTTTTTATCAGCATTTTTCATTCCCCTGCTAACAAAATTATCTTTCATTTTTTGTAATTGTTTAGCTAATTCAATTTCATTTTTATCAGAAAGCATATCTATATCCGCTTCAAGTAAATCTGCTGATTTATTATACAACTCATCATCTGATAAATCACTATTTGCTAATCTGTATTTTTCGTATGCTGCAGCAACTCTTTTTTCTTGTAATTTTGATTTTAAATCCTGTGAATCTTCATCTGCAAGAGACGCTATTTTATTAGAAAATTTTCCACCTTTCATAGAATATCCTGCAATAATACCATTCATACCATTTCCTGTTGCACCAGCAACCATAGCTCCCATAGCAAGTTTTGGTGCTAACTTAGCAGTAGTAGCCACTCCTTTTAAAATAGCCTGTTTTCCTAAATTTAAGGCTGCTCCTTTTTTATCTGCGCTAATTTCATTTATATTTTCTTTTACATTGTCTTTTATATCATTAAATGCCTTAGCAAATGCCGATGTTTTTTTATCATTTGCAGAAGAACTTGATGAAGTACCTGAACTTCCAGATGAACTTCCCTTTGTACTTCCAGTATTAGCAGAAGTACCTCCTGTACTTCCTCCATTTTGCTTTCCAGCAGATTTATTAGTATTTTTACTACTTGCTTTATTTCCAGTTGAAGTGTTATTGTTTGTAGAACTTGTTCCTCCACTAGGAATTGATTTACGTTGTATTCCTCCTGCTGAAGTTCCACCTGATTTTGATGCAACTTTTCCTGCTGCTTTAGCAGCAGAACCTAACTTACCTAAACCGTTAGCCGCAATTGCACCTGCAGCTACCATTCCTCCAACACTACTTGCTTTTTCAAATCCAAATATTTTCTTTACAATATCTTCTGCTTTAAATATAAATAATACTGATAATATTACAAATATTAGTCCTGATAAAGAATGTGAATTATTTAATGCATTTACAGCAGTTGAAACAAAAACTAAATATATAATACAATGAAATGGTTGTATTAAAACATTATAAACAAATTCCTTTAACCACGTATCTAATGCTTGTGATTTTTCATCTCCTAATTTGTCTATTGAGTAAGTAACTGTTATTAATGGAGAAATTACAACTAAAAAGCCTATTGTAAACAAACGTTTCATATACATAATAAACATTGCCAATGTTGTACCTACTAATATCACATATAAAAACAATGAACCAACACCTTTTACAAACATAGGACTAAAGCTGCCTTTCATTAATTCTCCCATATAATCCTCTATTATTCCAGAATCATTCATTCCACTAATACTGTATATTAAATCCACCAGTCCATTGTTTGCATTTATTACTAATACTATAAAATAATGAAGCAAAAATAATATTGCAAATCCCATTGCCCAATTTACTAGCATAGTTTTGTACATTGCTTTATCTGATGCAACTGATGAAATTGCCATTCTTATTCCTATATATACAAGTACTGCTAAAGATAATACAATAGAAATATTTCTTAATGCATAATACCATTTAGCAACTCCAAGTCTAAAATTTAAAACAACATTATTTTCTGCTCCACTTCCATTAAAATCGAAAAAGTTTATATTTACAATTGAAGCTTGCTGTGATCTAGAACTGCCTGTAAATATAATATCTTCAACAGTTAATACAACTCCATCTCCATCTATTCCACATAATTGAGTTACTAGACTATGCATCACCATAGTAATTGCTGCAAAAGGGGCTCTAAATATCCAAAATATTACCCCTACTATACCATCTATAGCAGCTCCTCCTACATTTTCCCAAGTACTATTTACACTTTCAAAATCATCATCTAGGTCAACTGTAGCATTAGAAATTATTGGTAGATTCATATTAAATAATATTATAAATACTAGTATTAGTATAATTGATTTTTTCATTACCTTTTTAATATTACTCATTTTCATTTACTCCCCTCAATTCTGCTCTATGTATTCTTACTTTTGTAAGTTCTGCTGCTAATTCCATAAATTCATCTTTTTGAACATTTCTATTTTTCCTCATGCTTCCCTCTCTTCCTCCTGCTACCTGTATTTGATGTGCTAACTCTTTATTTGTTATATTTTTAATATGTTCATTTATTTGTTCTTTTGTTACTGATTTTACATCTATATTTTCTTCTGTTGCTATTTTTGATTTTATAACTTCCTCAAAATTCTTTTTGTACTGTACTTTATTAATTTTTAACTCTGTTGTTTCATCAATTGTATCTATTATTTTTTCTACGTTCTCCAATGAAAGATTTGAATTTTCTTCTTCTAATTCTTCTTTTATTTTTTCTGCACTTTCTGTTAATTTCATTGAATTTAACATTTGTTGTTTTACTAATTTTTTCTTATCTTCAATATTCATATCTTTCAGCTTTTGCTCAATATCTGATTTACGTATATCTTTCTTTCTTTTTCCTGTTTCTTTTGCAATAGTATTTATTAATTCTATTTTTATTCCTTCTTCAAATTCCTCTTTATTTATATCTACTAGCCTTATATTACTTCTTGCTAATTCATTTACTTTTTCATGTAAAGATTGTAAATCTGTTATTTGATTTACAACAGAATCAGCTTTTTTATATAAATCTTCATGCTTCATAATTTTTAACGTAACTGAATTTTCTTTTGTTAATTTCATCATACATATTACATCATATGCGTCATTTTCTGTTACCATTGAAGTCATATCTTTATATAACTCTTTTAGTTCCTTTTGGTTTACATTAGGATCATTGTTTAATCTATTTAATAATTTTCGTATTTTCTTTTCTGAATTTTTTATCGCAATTTCATGCGATGTATTTCTTTTACTATCCAAAATTTTCTGATTTCTTCTATTAGCTTCACCTTGCAAATTTTTTATATTTTTATATGCTCCGGCTGTCATTACATTTTTTACAAATTTTGTTTTTCCTGTATAATATGTTCTGTTTTTATTAGATCTATTTATTCCTTTAATCTTATGTTTATGAGCATTCGCCAATATTGCTGCTCCATATTCTGGATCTACTACAGCTATTCCTAGGCCTGCTACAGTTTCTGCTTTAGCTGCAACTGTATGAATAGCCTCTCCTACCATCTCCTTAGCTTGTTCCTTTGTTTCCGCTTTTAATGCTTGATCCTTTTCTACTAACTGTTTAGCAGTTTTATATGTATTTAAGTTTTCTCCATCAGCCATTAATTCACTCAAATCATATTCATGTTTTCCTACTTTTACTGATGTATTTCCACTAGCCTTCGCCATATCTAATGATTTTTTTACATTATTTATCTTATCTGCCATTTTATAATCTTTTACTTTTGATAAATATATTTTCCCAGGAGCTGTAATTGGCTTTGCTGTCATCTTTAGAGCTTTTATATTTGTTTTCGCAAATCCCTTTACTATATTCTTTGGTCCAGCTAATGCTGCTGTTACTTTTACTATATCTTTCATTGATCCTGATCTTATTCCAAATATCTTTTTAAATATTCCTTCTGCAACTAACATAAAGCTTATTAATAACACTGCTATAACTCCACTTCTTATTGACGCACCTAATACATTTAATGCTAAACTAACAAATAATGTATATAATAATGCATGTACACTTTGTATCAATACGTTAAAAGAATATTCTTTTACCCAATTACTTAAAGATTGTGATTTATTATCTTTTATTTTATCTATTGCATATAATACACCTAATATAGGAGCCATAAATGTTAATATTCCAACAACCAAAAAACGCTTGAAATATGATACTAAAAACTTTACTAATAGAACTACTAATGCTACATACATAATTAGAGCTGGCCATCCTACACTTGCTTGAATAGCATATGCAGATGCTCTTACAGAATCATATAGCGACTCTTCTCCTCCTGCTAAAGTAGCATTTATTAGATCTATTAAAGCACTATTTAACTTTAATATTATTATCATAAAATAATGTATAAAAAATACTATAAGGAAACTAACAACCCAACTTGTTAACATTTCTTTATATTTTGCTTTTTGTTCTGCTACTGACGCAAATGCCATTCTTACTCCTAAATACAATAACACTAAAAGTAAACCTACTAATGAAATTGTTCTTATTATGTAATAACACATTGCTATATTTTCCCTTATTACATACATAACACTGTCTTTTTCTATTTTTACTCCACCAGCAGTTGAAAAATCAAAGAAATTTACATCTAACATTGGTACTTTATTATTTACAAGTTTTTCTATTGTAAGGCTTGATGTTTCGCCAGTAACCCATTCCATTAAATCATTAATCCAACTCTCAACTACAGCGGTCCATCCTATACATATCATTCTAAATAAATATGTTGTAATTCCAACAAACCAATCTAGTATGTCTACTAATTTATCAACAACCCAATCAAAAGTATATTTAGTTGCTCCAAATACTCCTGTTGCTGTACCTTGATATTCAAATTGATTACCAGACGCATCTGTTGCTGAACCATTTGGATTACTTGGACTTGTTGTATCTCCACCATTATATGTTCCTGTTGTTGAACCTTGTCCCTTAAAAATGGTCGTTAATTTATTTATTCTATTTATTTCTGCTACACCCTCATCAGAAAGTCTACAAAAATAACTAATCCCATCAACAGTTTCAATATATTCAGAAAGATCTTGATATAATAAATTACCATAAGCACAATGTACTATTTTTCCATTTCCTACATATGTCATTACATGATGACTATTATTCAATATATCTCCAGGCATCAATTCATCCATACTTCCATATTGATATCCTTCAAACCAATTAACTGCACAAGCACCAACTCCTGTTCTTGTACCACTTTCCGTACATGTATAAGGCATTATAAATCCATTATATCCATTTGAAATACCATCATGATCTAATCCTGTAGCCTGATGAATATTCATCGATACCCATCCAACACAATCCATTCTATATTTTCCATTTCCATTTGGATCTTTTTCACCATTATATGGGTACTTTCTAACTCCTGCCAGTACATAAATATCATCACAATCATAATATTCTACTTCAGAAGAATATTCTTTATAAAAATTAATTGCAAATTCAGCTATAAATTGTCCTGCTTCTGCTTTAGATACTGGGTTTTTACTAGTATCTCTTCTATTATTTTCTTGTGTCGTATTATTTGTAGGATTTGTAGTATTTTTTTTGCTTGTCTTAGCCCAAACTACATTATTATCAAAAAAAACATTAAATAAAATAAGGAAAATACATATTATAAATATTAATTTTTCAATTCTACTTTTTATTTTCATATTTTCCCTCCTTTTATTTAATAGTTATTGTTTTATCATCATATTTAAGTACATTTGAATTATATTCTTTAAAATCAAAATTGCCCGTTCCTTTTACTACTATTGATATTTTTCTTGTCCTTAAATCCAATATATATACTCCTTCATTTTTTATACTATACATATACCTATAATCATCTACCCATGTATATGAATTTATATTTAAATTCAATTCTAAATCTGGATATTCTTTATTAATACATATAAATTTTTGTGTTTGAATATTATCTTTAGTATCTATACACAAATAATACTCATTTGAAAACCTTTTTAAATTTTCTTCATTTGTATTACTTTTTCTAAGCTCTTCTCTATAAGTATAATTAGATGTAACATACATTCTTTCTTGTTCTTTTAAAACAACTAAATCATAATTTTTATCTATATAAATATTACTTGGTAACTCATCTTTAGATATTTCTGTTAAAGTTTTATTATTTTCTACATAACCTGTATAATTTTTATATAATATAATTCCCTGTTTATCAGAAACATTATATTGAAATTTTACTCCTCTTAAAGAATATGTAATATTAATCTGATTACCTGAAACACTATATTCATCATAATCTGACCATATATCAGTTAAATTACTAGCTACTTTTCTTATATCTTCACCATTTTTTATTTGTTGAACTATATTACAAAACTCCTCATTTTTAGAATCTTCTACTCTATATATAGAAACCTCATCTTTTTCAAAAAATATGTATATTTTTTCTCCCTTATAACCAATAATAGAAGAATCTTCTATTATTGGTTGCCCTAAAGATTTTTTAACATTTTCAAAGCTAACTCCCACTTTTAGATTATTTACTATTTCTTTAGAATATCTTTCTGTAAAAACAACATTAAAAACTTTATCTCCTATTCTTTTTACTTTTATTCCTTCATCAAAATAAATATCATAATCATCAAGTGAACTTTCTTTTGTACCAAAACTAACTTTTCGTTCCACCCAATTATTTTTTATTAAATTATTTATTATATCAGAATTTATTGTAATATCTGATATATTTGTATTTTTAAAACTATCTAGATTTTTCCTTGACTCTTTATCTGCATAATAATTAGCATCACCATTTATTTTTATATGTTTAACTACTTTTTCTTCTTTATCACAAATAA
>ENA-UOJO01004835-UOJO01004835.1-human-gut-metagenome-genome-assembly--contig:-P57-NODE-4835-length-11192-cov-8.686900_pt1 | contig 11192 bp, 10 predicted proteins | sample MGYA00242351_ERZ723898 | MGnify/ENA metagenome assembly ERZ723898 | reverse complement strand
GGCGGTTTTTTTCCGAGAGCGGAAGATCGAGCGGTGCCCAGTCCGCCACGCGGGCCCCGGCGCTGCGCGCCGGGCAGTCCATGCGCGCGTAATCCAGAAATCCAGTCGGTTTTCCCATGGCTTATTCCTCCCGCTTCAAAAATGCTTCGAGCTCGGCCTCGTCCCGCGTCATCCCGGCGGCCTCAAAGCGGCCGATCAGCTGCAGCATGTGGCTGTAGTCGTACGGGATGATCTTCTTGAAATCCGGGATCCGCTCGTCGAAGTGCTCCAGGATCTGGCGGGCCTTTTTGGAGCCGGTCGCCTCCACGTGGCGGCGCAGGAGCTCCTTCAGGCGGGCGATATCCTGCTTCTGAGAGACCGTCTCGACGGAGACGAGCTCCTTGTTGACGCGCAGGTAGAGCTTATGCTCGGGGTCGAGCACGTAGGCGACGCCGCCCGACATGCCGGCGGCAAAGTTCCGCCCCGTGCGCCCGAGCACGACGACGGTGCCGCCCGTCATGTACTCGCAGCCGTGGTCGCCGACGCCCTCGACGACGGCGGTCGCGCCGGAATTGCGCACGCAGAACCGCTCGCCCGCGACGCCGGAGATGAACGCGCTGCCGCTCGTCGCACCGTAGAGCGCGACGTTGCCGATGATGACGTTCTCGGCCGGGTCAAAGATGCTCGCGGAGTCTGCATAGACGGCCAGCTTGCCGCCGGACAGGCCCTTGCCGAAGTAATCGTTGCTGTCGCCCTCGAGCGTGAGCGTCACACCCTTCGGCAGGAACGCGCCGAACGACTGCCCCGCACCGCCGCGGCAGCGGATCTGGTAGGTATCGTCCGGAAGCGTGCCGCCCCAACGGCGTGTGATCTCCGCGCCGAAGAGCGTGCCGAAGGCCCGGTCGGTGCAGGAAATGTCGAGCGCGCACTGCTTCGGAGCGGCCGGCTTGCCCTTCTTCGGCAGCAGCGGCAGAAGGACCTTTTTGTCAAGCGTCGCATCGAGCTTGAAGTCGAACCGCTGCGCCGGGTCATAGCGGCAGTTTTCCCCGCCGCAGCGGGCGAGAATGCCGGATACGTCCACCATGGCCGCGCGCTGGGTGATCTGGTGCGGCAGGATCTGCAGATACTCCGTATGGCCGACCAGCTCGTCCACGGTGCGCACGCCGAGCTTCGCCAGGATCAGCCGCAGCTCCTGCGCGACGAATTCCATGAAATTCACCACGTATTCGGGCTTGCCGCAGAAGTTTTTCCGCAGCTCCGGCCGCTGGGTGGCAATGCCCATCGGGCAGGTATCGAGATTGCACACGCGCATCATGACGCAGCCGAGGCATACCAGCGGTGCGGTGGCGAAGCCGAATTCCTCTGCGCCCAGCATGCAGGCGATGGCCACGTCGCGGCCGGTCATGAGCTTGCCGTCGGTCTCGAGGCGCACGCGGCCGCGCAGGCCGTTGGCGATGAGGCTCTGGTGCGCCTCGGCCAGACCGAGCTCCCAGGGCAGGCCCGCGTTATAGATGGAGCTTCGGGGCGCGGCGCCGGTCCCGCCGTCGTAGCCGGAGATGAGGACCGTCTGCGCGCCCGCCTTGGCGACGCCCGCGGCGATGGTGCCGACGCCCGCCTCGGAGACGAGCTTGACGGAGATCTCCGCGTTTTCATTGGCGCATTTGAGATCGTAGATCAGCTGCGCCAGATCCTCGATCGAGTAGATATCGTGGTGCGGCGGCGGGGAGATGAGGGCCACGCCGGGCGTGGAATGCCGCGTCCGCGCGATCCACGGCCAGACCTTGCTGCCGGGCAGATGGCCGCCCTCGCCGGGCTTGGCGCCCTGCGCCAGCTTGATCTGGATCTCCTTCGCGCTCACAAGATATTCGCTCGTCACGCCGAAGCGGCCGGAGGCGACCTGCTTGATGGCGGAGTTTTCCTCGGTGCCGAGCCGCGCGGGCTCCTCGCCGCCCTCGCCGGAGTTGGACTTTCCGCCCAGGCGGTTCATGGCGACGGCCAGGCAGCGGTGCGCCTCCTCGGAGATGGAGCCGTAGGACATGGCTCCGGTCTTAAAGCGCCGGACGATGCTCGAGACGGGCTCGACCTCGCTGAGCGGGATGGCTTTCGTCTCATCGAAGCGGAAGCCGAGCAGACCGCGCAGCGTATGCGGCAGCTGCTCGTCGTCGACCATGGCGGAGTAGCGGCGGAAGCAGTCAAAATCGCCGGTGCGGACCGCCTGCTGCAGCGTGAGGATGGTCAGGGGGTTATACATATGGTCTTCCATGTCGCTGCCGGAGCGGAGCTTATGGAAGCCGGAGGAATCGACGGTCAGGTCGGCGGTCAGATCCATGGGATCGTACGCCCGGTCATGCCGCCAGAGGACGGCCTCGTTGATCTCCTGCAGACCGATGCCGCCGACGCGGCTGACGGTGTTGGTAAAATAGCGGTCCACCACGTCCTTGCAGATGCCGACGGCCTCAAAGATCTGCGCGCCCTCGTACGACTGCATGCTGGAAATGCCCATCTTGGAGGCGATGCGCATCACGCCGTCCAGAATCGCCTTGTTGTACGCGTCGACGGCGGCGTAATAGTCCTTGTTGAGCGCCCCGCCTGCGATGAGCTCACCGATGCAGTCCTGCGCGAGATAGGGGTTGACGGCGCTCGCGCCGTAGCCGAAGAGGGTGGCGAAGTGGTGCACATCGCGCGGCTCTGCGCTTTCGAGGATGATGGAGATCGCGGTGCGCTTCTTCGTGCGCACCAGATACTGCTGCACGGCGGAGACCGCCAGCAGCGACGGGATGGCGATATGGTTCTCATCCACGCCGCGGTCGGAGAGGATGAGGATGTTCGCGCCCGCGTAATACGCCTTGTCGCAGGCGACGAAAAGCCGGTCGAGCGCAAGCGCGAGCGAGGAATTCTTGTAGTACAGCAGCGAGACCTTTTTCGCCTGCAGGCCCGGCATATGGAGCCCCTCGATCTTCATGAGATCGCGGCTGGAAAGGACGGGGTTGTTGATCTGCAGGACGCGGCAGTTTTCCGCGCAGTCGGCCAGCAGATTGCCGTCGGAGCCGGCGTAGACGGTCGTATCGGTGACGATCGCCTCGCGCAGCGCGTCGATGGGCGGGTTCGTGACCTGCGCGAACATCTGCTTGAAGTAGTAGAACAGCGGCTGGTGCTTTTCCGACAGCACGGCCAGCGGGATATCCGCGCCCATGGAGGCCGTCGGCTCCGCGCCGTTTTTCGCCATGGGCAAAATGGCCGAGTGGATCTCGTCGTAGGTGTAGCCGAAGATCTTGTACAGGCGGCTGCGCTCCTGCGCCGTGTATTCCGGGACCTTCCGGTTGGGGATGGGGATATCGGCCAGCTGCAGCAGCTCCTGATCGAGCCATTCGCCGTAGGGATTCTGCGCGGCGTAGCGGTGCTTGATCGCCGCATCCTCGAGGACCGTCCCGGTCCTGGTGTCGACAAGCAGCATCTTGCCCGGCTGCAGGCGGGATTTGCGCACGATCTTCTCCGGCGCGACCGGCAGCGCGCCGACCTCGGAGGCGAGGATCAGATACCCGTCGTTCGTGACCAGATACCGCGCCGGGCGCAGCCCGTTGCGGTCGAGCACGGCGCCGACCTGCTCGCCGTCGGAGAAGAGGATGGCGGCCGGGCCGTCCCAGGGCTCCATCATGGTGGCGTAGTAGTGGAACATGTCGCGCTTTTCCCGGGACATGTTTTTATCTTTTCCCCAGGGCTCGGGGATGCAGAGCATCACGGCCTTCGGCAGCTCGATGCCGCTGTACATGAGAAATTCCAGCGTGTTGTCGAGCATGGAGGAGTCGGAGCCGTCGGTCTCCACGACGGGGTAGGCGCGGGCGATCGTGTCGCCGAGGATGGAGGACGCCATCGTCTCCTCGCGGGCGAGCATCCGGTTGATGTTGCCGCGGATGGTGTTGATCTCGCCGTTGTGGAGGATGATGCGGTTCGGGTGCGCGCGCTTCCACGAGGGCGTGGTGTTGGTGGAGAAGCGGGAGTGGACGAGCGCGAGGGCGGAGGTATAGTCCGCGTCCTGCAGATCCGGATAGAACTGCCGCAGCTGCCAGACCAGAAACAGGCCCTTATAGACGATCGTCCGGCTGGACATGGACACGACGTAGGTGCCGGAGACGGAGTGCTCATACTCGCGCCGGGCCAGATACAGCCTGCGGTCAAAATCCAGCCCGCGCGCTGCCGTGTCCGGGCGGCGGATGAAGCACTGCGCGATGTAGGGCATGCTGCTCCGGGCCTTTTCGCTCAGGATCTCCGGACAGACCGGCACGTCCCGCCAGAACAGCAGCTCCAGCCCCTCGCGCGAGAGGATCATCTCCAGCAGCTTCCGGCTGCGCATGCGTTTGAGCGGGTCCTGCGGGAAGAAGATCATGGCCGCGCCGTAATCGCCCGCGTCCGGGAGCGTCTGCCCCGCCTGCTGCGCCGCCTTCTGAAACAGCACGTGCGGCAGCTGCGTCATAACGCCGACGCCGTCGCCGGTGGTGCCGTCGGCGTCCTTGCCGGTGCGGTGCGCGAGCTTTTCGACGATCTTCAGCGCGCCGTCGAGCGTTTCGTGTGTTCTTTGTCCGCTGATATTGACAACAGCGCCGATGCCGCAGGCATCATGCTGCGGCTGCTGCTCCAAAGGCCGGTACTGGTGCGGCTGTTTCATGGCTCTGGCCCCTTTCTTTATGATTATAATGCGTACATCCGGATGATGGTCTCTGCGATCTCGCGTTTTTTGACGCAGCGGTCCATGGCGGCTTTTTCGATCCAGCGGTGCGCGTCGGCCTCCGACATGCCGAGCTGGTTCATGAGCAGGCTCTTGGCCTTCTGGATGCGCTTCATGTCCTGCAGCTGCGACTGCAGCTGGTCGGTCTTCTCCTGCATGGCCCGCAGGCTCTTCTTTAGCAGCAGCAGGTTCCGCAGCGTCTGCCGGAAGACCTCCTGCGGCGCCGGCCAGCTCATCACGCAGATCCCGGCCGCCTGCACGAACTGCCAGGCCGCCTCATACGTGCCCGGGCGGACCAACAATAAAAAGACCGCCTCACTGCTTTCGGCAAGCCGGACGCACTGCCGCAGCGCCGGCAGCCCCGGCGCGTCGCACTGCCAGACGACGAGCGCCGGATCGAGCTGCGCGAGCTTCCGCTCCGCCTCGTCCAGCCCGTCCGCCGTGACGAGCGCCAGCGCCGGCTGCTCTGCGGCGAACGCGCCGAGCGCCGCTGGTTCCGCCGCGGCGTCCTGCACGAAAAGCAGCGTGCTTTTTCGTGGTTCCTGCATCGTCCCGCCTCCTTTGTGTTTCTTCCAAACATACACTTGTCTGCATGGCGAAGAATTTTTGGTTCTATTTTAGCGAGCTGCTTCGTTGATGTCAACAAAAAGCCACTATCATTTTTATTGATTCTGCTGAACGCAGCAATAAGTAAAACGAATACCATTTTTTTGCGGCAGGCGCTTGACATTTTCCGCCGCGGCGCGTATAATGCGCTCAAACAAACGGCTTGGGTCCCGCCGGATCCGGTTCACATGGAAACGTAAAAACGGCAAAGGCGTCGTACAGCATCGATTCTGTGCGTGCCTTTGCCGCTTTTTTAGAAAGTGAGGAGTTTCTTATGCAGACTGTATCGGATTTCTTTGGCTGCCATGTGTTCAGCGAAGCCGTGATGAAGCAGAAGCTTCCGAAGGCTGTTTTTAAAGATGTCTACGCCGCCATCCACGAGGGCAAGCGCCTCGATCTGGCCGCAGCCAACGTCGTCGCCAATTCCATGAAGGACTGGGCTATCGAGCTCGGCGCGACGCACTTCACCCACTGGTTCCAGCCCATGACCGGCATCACGGCCGAAAAGCACGACTCGTTCATCTCTCCCACCGCCGACGGCGGCGTGATCATGGAGTTTTCCGGCAAGGAGCTCATCCAGGGCGAGCCGGACGCGTCCAGCTTCCCCTCCGGCGGTCTGCGCGCCACGTTCGAGGCCAGAGGCTATACCGCGTGGGACCCGACGTCCTTCGCGTTCATCAAGGATCAGGTACTGTATATCCCGACCGCGTTCTGTTCCTACGGCGGCGAGGCGCTCGACAAAAAGACGCCGCTGCTGCGCTCCATGCAGGCCATCAACAAGCAGGGCCTGCGTATCCTGAAGCTGTTCGGACATGATGAGGTCAAGGCCGTCCGCACGACGGTCGGCCCGGAGCAGGAGTATTTCCTCATCGACGAGGCGCTTTACAGCAAGCGCAAGGACCTCATCTATACCGGCCGGACCCTGTTCGGCGCGAAGCCGCCCAAGGGGCAGGAGCTGGAGGATCATTACTTCGGCACCATCAAGCCGCGCGTTGCCGCGTTCATGCACGATCTGGACAAGGAGCTGTGGGAGCTCGGTGTGCTCGCCAAGACGGAGCACAACGAGGTCGCGCCCGCGCAGCATGAGCTCGCGCCCGTCTTCACCACCACCAACATCGCCGCTGACCACAACCAGCTCACCATGGAGCTCATGCAGAAGATCGCCCGCAAGCACGGCATGGTCTGCCTGCTGCACGAGAAGCCCTTTGCGGGCGTCAACGGCTCCGGCAAGCACAACAACTGGTCCATCTCGACCGACGCGGGCGTCAACCTGCTCGAGCCCGGTGAGACGCCGGGTGAGAACGCGCAGTTCCTGCTGTTCCTCTGCGCCGTCATCCAGGCGGTCGACGACTATCAGGACCTGCTGCGCATCTCCGTCGCCTCCGCCGGCAACGACCACCGGCTGGGCGCGAACGAAGCGCCGCCCGCCGTCGTGTCCATGTTCCTCGGCACGGAGCTGACGGAGATTCTGGACGCGATCGAATCCGACACGGCCTATGACGCGAAGGAGAAGGAGCTTCTGAAGATCGGCGTCCACGTCCTGCCCAAGTTCCCGAAGGACACCACCGACCGCAACCGCACCTCGCCCTTCGCCTTCACCGGCAACAAGTTTGAATTCCGGATGCTCGGCTCCGCCGCATCCATCTCCGACGCGAACGTCGTGCTGAACACCGCCGTGGCCGAGTCTCTGCGGCAGTACGCGGACGTGCTTGAGCAGGCGGAGGATTTTGAGACCGCCCTGCACGACCTCATCCGCAATACCATCCAGGCGCACAAGCGCATCATCTTCAACGGCAACGGCTACGACGCGAGCTGGCTGGAGGAGGCCGAAAAGCGCGGCCTGCTCAACCTCAAGACCACGCCCGACTGCGTGCCGTATCTGCTGAAGGAAAAGAATGTCCGCCTGTTTACCACGCATAAGATCTACAGCGAGACCGAGCTGCACGCGCGCTATGAGATCATGCTGGAGAACTACAGCAAGGTCCTGCGTATCGAAGCGCTCACGATGCTGGAAATGGTGAATACCGATATCCTGCCCGCTGTTTCTGACTACACGGCAAAGCTCGTGCGGACGGCCGAAGACAAGAAAGCGCTGTTGGGCAGCGCTGCCGGAGGCTATGAGCAGAAAACCGCCGCGCGGTTGTCCTCGCTGACGGAGATCGCCAGCGAGGATGCCGCGAAACTCGACGACGCGCTCCTGCAGGCCGGCGACCTGCCGACCGCGCAGGAGGCCGCAAGCTTCTACCAGGCCGAGGTCTTCAAGGATATGACCGAGCTGCGGCTGGCCGTCGACGAGATGGAGACGCTCACCTCCCGCGCCTGCTGGCCGTATCCGTCCTACGGCGATCTGCTGTTCAGCGTCCGCTGAATGTTCCTTTTGTGCGATCCGCGCACGTTTCAAAATGCTCGTTTCGTGATTCCTCTTTTCATTTGTGTTGGCAGCGGCCCGCGGGGAGACCCGCGGGCCACTGTCGCATTTGGCAAAAAAGCTGCGGCTTTTTTGCCAAGGGGTTTGCGCCGCCTGCGGGCGCAAACTCTACGAGGTTTTTCGGCGGATGGGCTTGACAGGGGAGGGGAGTGGTGGTAGAATGCTGACTAACGAATGTTAGTTAGCTGTAGAGGAGCCGTGATGCAGGGATGAAGCAGGAGGATACCCGGCAGAAAATTCTCGCCAAGGCACTGGAGCTGTTCTCTGTCCATGGCTACGACGCGGTCAGCGTCGGCCAGATCGCGGCGGCCGTGGGGATCAAGGCCCCTTCGCTCTACAACCATTTTCCCAGCAAGCGCGCCATCTTTGACGCGATCGTGGAGGCGACGGCCGCGCAGTATGAGGCGGACACCGACAGGATCGACATCCACGTGCAGAACGCGCGGCAGGATATCCCCGTCTTCACCCGCATCACGGAGGACGGGCTGCTGGAAAAGGTCCGGCAGATCTTTTTCTACTCGCTCCACAACGAGACCATCAGCCGCTTCCGCCGGATGATGACGCTCGAGCAGTTCCGCTCGCCGGAGCTTGCGGCGCTCTATTCCCGGCGCTATGTGGAGCGCGTGACGGAGTATCACGCGGGGATCTTCCGCAGCCTCATCGCGGCCGGGGAGCTCCGGGACGAGGACGCCGAGGCGATGGCCCTTTGCTATGTGGCCCCGGTCATCACCCTCATCGGCATCTGTGACCGCCAGCCCGAGCGCGAGGCTGCGTGCCTGCAGAAGCTCGAGGCGCACGTCCGCCTGTTCTACCGGACCTTTCAGGCAGACAGGAACGAAAGGAGCGAGGACGATGAGCCGTGAGGAGCAGTGGCTTCTCTGCCCGGTCTGCGGCGCGAAGACGCGCCTGCGGCTGCTGCAGCGGACGGTATTGCGGGAGTTTCCACTGTACTGCCCCAAATGCAGGCGCGAGAGCGTGATCAGCGCAAGAAATTTTCAGATCGAAACCGTTTATCAGCCAGACGCAAAGACGCAGTGCTGACCACCGAGGGTCGTGGTCAGCGCTGCGTTTTTTTGACGCCTGAAAAAGGAGGAAACAGGGAAACATGAAACGGACTTTGACACAGAAGCTGGGGCTGCTCGGCGTGCTCAGCTTCCTTTCCTACGCGGCGGCGGTCGTGCTTGCGCCGCTGGCGTACCCGGGGTATGACTGGATGGCGCAGGCGGTCAGCGACCTGAGCGCGGCCGACGCACCGTCGCTGGCGCTCTGGAATCAGCTCAGTGCCCTCTACAATGCGTGTGAGGTCACATGTGTGACCGTCGTCTGCATCGGCATCCAAGGGCAGAAAACCAGGCTGCTGCGCACGGGCATCTATCTGTTTGCCATCATGGAGTGGATCTCCGCGGCCGGCTACCGGATGTTCCCGCTGTCAAGCAGCGGCTATGCCGGGGCGTTTCAGGATGTGATGCACATGGTCGTCACGGCTTTGGTGGTGCTGCTGTCGATCGTGTCGCTGAGCGTCATCATTGCTGCGGGCGTGAAGGACCGCAGCTGCCGGTCCTACGGCATGTGCGCGGCGGTCGCGCTTTGCATGATGCTCGTCGGCGCGATCGGCATGAAGCTCGTGCCCGCGCAGGCTTTCGGCGTCGTCGAGCGCTTCAGCGTGTTCGCTGCCACGGGCTTCAATGCGGCGCTGGGCGTGCACCTGTTCTGCGGGAAGGAGGAAGCTGTATGAGCGTCATCCCCTATGTCATCGAGCAGACCAGCCGGGGCGAGCGGAGCTATGATCTCTTTTCCCGGCTGCTGGCCGACCGGATCGTCTTCCTCGGAGAGGAAGTGACGGATGCCGCAGCCAGCGCGATCGTCGCGCAGCTGCGGAAGGCTGCGAAAACCACGACCTGCCGGACTGCATGGTCATCGGCACCTCCGCCATCGTGGATACCGAGCTTGACGGCGCGGTCGGCATGAACAGCGGCATTTTCAACAATCCCTTTCTCATCTGGGGCCGATACCGCAGGGGGCTTTTCCGGACGACGCTGCCGCTTTCCTTCCAGTTCCACCACACCCAGATGGACGGCGCGCACGCCGGCCGCTTCCTGCAGCGGCTGCAGGAGGGCATCCTTGCGCTGGAAAAACCGGCAGCCGGAGCGGGGACAGGAGGGGCCTGACGACCGACGGCGGAGCAAAGGCGCTTTTGCAGCTGGTGGGTCTTGGCGATACGGGGCGGAAGAAGGCGAAGAACTTCTCCCTCGGCATGCGTCAGCGGCTCGGCATCGCCATCGCGCTGACGGGCAGCCCGGAGCTTCTGGTGCTGGATGAGCCAGTCAACGGCCTCGACCCGCAGGGCATCATCGAGATGCGCGAGCTGATCCTGAAGCTCAACCGCGAGCAGGGCATCACCGTGCTCATCTCCAGCCACATCCTCGACGAGCTTTCCCGCCTCGCCACGCACTACGGCTTCATCGACGGCGGCCGCATGGTCAAGGAGATGAGCGCCGGGGAGCTGGAGGCGCGCTGCCGCAAGTGCATGCGCCTGGACGTGAGCGATACGCGCGCGCTTGCGCGCGTGCTGGACCGGCAGAAGGCCGAATACCGCATCGTCGACGACACCCACGCGGATCTCTACACCGAGCTTCCGGTCACGGAGCTGGTGCTGGCGCTGGACAAGGAGCGCTGCGCGGTGCGCAGCATCAAGGAGCGCGACGAGAGTCTCGAGAACTTCTATATGCATCTGATCGGAGGTGTGCGCCATGCGTAAGCTGCTTCGTGCGAACGGTTCCCGCCTGCTCCGCGACCGGGCCTTCTGGCTGCTCGCGGCGCTGATGGCGGCTTTGGGGGCTTCCATGGCGGTGGTCAACGCCGTCCATGCCCGGCAGGACGGCGAGATCTGGACGATGGACTACACGCTGTTTATCTATGTCATCCTCGCGCCGATCCTGGCCTCGGTCTTCACGGCGCTTTTCACGCTGATCGCCATGCTGTGCCAGAACAAGGCGCACACGATGGCGGGCTGCATCCTGCTGACCTTCGCGCTGCTGTTTGCCGGCGTCTATATTTCCTCCACGCTGGAAGAACCGGAATATCTGGCAGCCTATTCCTACACCGAAAACGGCGTGACCGTGGAGGAGCCGGAGCAGAAAAACCCTATTACATCTCCGGCGTGAATGCTCATAGTCGATAAGGAAGCAACCCACAAACAACACACGAGGATAGCCAGCCCTGTGCTATTTCGTATTGAATTACTATTTAAGGCGGACAAGATTCATGTATCTTGTCCGCCTTATCAGTTTAATGAGTTACTATTCGTAAGGCAATATTATTTTTTTGCAATTGCGGCACACATACGCAAGTGGCCATTGCGGAGCAGAAGATACAAAATCTGGCAAGAGTTGTATCGCGCCTTTTTTGATCATTGCCTGTTTGGAATATAAAAACGGTGCGCTTTCATCTTTAGGC
>ENA-UOJO01004830-UOJO01004830.1-human-gut-metagenome-genome-assembly--contig:-P57-NODE-4830-length-11210-cov-13.577320_pt1 | contig 11210 bp, 10 predicted proteins | sample MGYA00242351_ERZ723898 | MGnify/ENA metagenome assembly ERZ723898 | reverse complement strand
AGACGGAAAAGATAGGGCCGCCGGAGGCGCGTCAGAAACGACCACGACGGAACGAATCCCTGCAAGCAAGGCTTCTTATCCTCTGTGCTCGTTTCTTCCTTTCCAAACCGCAAACTAAATTTGCGGTTTGGGTTTTTCTATGCAAATTTGATACAACCTCTCAGGCGCTGCGCGCCAGCATCCCTACCCCTTTTGTCCCTTCGGGACATTTCCCCCTGATAGGGGGAATCGGCCCCTTCCAGGGGAGCCTTGGGACGGGGTCAGTCTTCCAGAACGGCGCTGGTGCGGATGAGCTTTGTGACCTTGGCCAGCAGGATGCTGTATTCCACGGCGGCGGCAAAGGCGTCGTCGTAGTAAGGCTGCAGCTCCTCCATGGTCATGTGGTTGGCGCGGCAGATCTCGCTGAGCGCCTGCGCCACATCCTCCTCGGCCGCGTGCAGATCCTCCAGCTGCGCGACCTTACGCACGAGCGCCTTGATGCGCACGGCCTGCTCCGCGCCGGGGCGGGCGTCCTCGCGCATCTGGTCGAGCGTCGAGTTCGTGAACTTGCAGTAATCCTCCAGCGTCAGATTCTTCTGCGCCAGCTGGGCAGACATGGTGTCGAGCTGCTCCTCGACGGCCTTGCTGATCTCGGCGGGATCGGGCGTGAAGTCCATGGTCGCCGCGGCCTGGTGCAGCAGCCGCTCCCGCAGCTCCATCTCCGCGCGCTCGGCGTAGTAGTCCTCCAGACTCGTGCGCATCTTCTGCCGCATCTCGTCCATGGTCTCACACTCGCCGACCTCCTTGGCGAAGGTATCATCCAGCGCGTAGGGCGCAACGGTGCGGATCTCGTGGATGTGGCAGCGGAATTCCGCGTCCTTGCCCGCCAGCTCCGGCGCGTGATACTGGGCCGGGAAGGTCACGTGGACCGTCACGTCGTCGCCGGGGTTCTTGCCGACGAGCTGCTCTTCAAAGCCGGGGATGAACGTGCCGCTGCCGAGGACCAGCGTCTGCTTTTCGGCCGTGCCGCCGGCAAACTGCTGGCCGTCCGCGAAGCCGGCGTAATCGAGGACCAGCTCGTCGCCATTCTGCGACGGGCGGTCAAAGACGGGGGTGCGCCGCTGGCTCTGCTGCTGCAGGCGCACCAGCTGTCGGGTGACCTCCTCGTCCGTAACGTCCACATGCTCGAGTCTGGCCCGCAGGCCGCGGTATTTGAATTCCATGGTGATTCTCCCTGTTTGTTGTTTATAGAGCCGGGGCGCACCGGCCGGCGCGCTCCGGAATGCTTATAGTTTTGCCTTGATCGCCGAGATGAGGATATCCCCGGCAACGACGCGGTCTTCGGCGGCGAAGCCGGTCTCAAAATTGTCCGAGTACAAAACCTGGCTGCTGGGCGGGAACTCGTCGTCCCCGGCGTAGACCATGATCTGCATTCGGTAGCCGCCGAGGAACTCGAACTGGAAGCCCGCGTCCCCGTGGCCGATCGCCAGCGCGCCCATGGCTTCGCAGGCCGCGCGGAACTTCTCCACCCGCGTACCGAACGTGAATGCCGCCCGCGTCAGGACCCGGCCGGTGTACGGGCCGATGTACATTTCGCCCCACGGCATCTCGCGGAAGGTCTTGTAGCTGCCGGACGGCTCCGCCGCGCGGCCTTCGAGCAGGAAACGCAGCAAAAACGTCTGGCAGGGGAGGTTTTTCAGCGCGAACGCGCTCTCCGTATCCGAGGAAATGGCATATTCCGGCCAGCGGATCTCATAGTTCGTGCCGAGCAGCGTCACGGTGAACCGGCCGTCCGCAAACGGCACGCCGCAGCGTTTCGACGCCTCAGCCGGGTCGAGCGCGGCGAATTTCTCCTCATAGTGGGCAAAGGGGACTTCTTCCTTGTTGTTTTGTACCTGCATAAACTGATTACTCCTGAATGCTCGACGGGAACAGCTCCCGGTTGGTGTGCGGCAGGAAACAGGCCGCGACGAACTCGTCCATATACCGCGGATTGGTGGAAAGCTCAAGATAGGTCATGTTGGAGGCCAGCTCGTCGACCTTGTCCACGGCGCAGTCCGACCGCGCCATGGCGTAGGCGCCGGAGAGGGACGTGTTGCCGAGGTATTCGAACAGCTCCCGGTCGATATCCGGCAGCATGCCGATGCGCACGGCGTTTTCCATGTTGATGCCCGAGCCGATGCCGCCCGCGACGTAGACGTGCGACAGGACCGTCACGTCCATATCGAGGCTGGAGAGCATGATGTTGATGGCCGAGAAAATGGCGGCCTTGGCGCGGATGAACGAATCGATGTCGACCTCGGTGATGGAGATCTCGCGGCCCGTCTCGGATTCCGCGGCGGTAGCGAGGATATAGCGGCCCATGCCGTGCTCGTCGTGCGCGACGCGCTTGCCCTCGCGCACGAACTGACCCTTGGAGGAAATGATCGACGTGCGGTAGAGCTCGGCGATGACGTCGATGATGCCGGAGCCGCAGATGCCGACGGGCTTCTGTCCGTCCGGGCCGACGATGCCGAGCGTGGGCTCCATGGTATCGCGGTCGATCTTGACGGATTCGACCGCACCGTCAGTCGCGCGCATGCCGCAGGAGATGTCGCCGCCCTCAAAGGCGGGACCGGCCGAGCAGGCGCAGGACATCATGAAGTCGCGGTTGCCGAAGACCAGCTCGCCGTTGGTGCCAAGGTCGATGAAGAGTGAGAATTCATCCTTGTCCCAGATGAGGCTCGTGAACGCGCCCGCGGTGATATCGCCGCCGACATACGAGCCGATGTTCGGGGCCAGCAGGATTTCCGCGTCCGGGTTGGCCGGGAAGCTGAGATCCTTGGCCGTCATGCCGCGCCACTGGAAAAACGTCGGGATATACGGCTCCATGCGCACGGGGTTCGCGTCCACGCCCAGAAGCAGATGGTTCATCGTCGTGTTCGACGCGATGCACACGCGGAACACGCGCGAGACGGGAATGCCCGCCGATTTGCACATCGCCGCGACGAGCGGCAGCAGCGTTTCCTTCAAGATCGCATCCTGCAGCCGCTTCGTGCCGCCGGGCTTGCCCTGCTCGACGATGCGGTTGATGACATCCGCACCGTAGCGGATCTGACCGTTGCCCGCAGAGGCCTTCGCCGTCAGCGTGCCGGTCTTCAGATCCATGAGCACGCCCGTGACGGTCGTGGTGCCGATATCTATGGCGCAGCCGTAGAGCGGCGCGTCCTCTTTTTCGGATACGTCCATGATGGTCAGCACGCCGTCCGTCAGCGTGCCGGTGATCTGTACCTTGAAATTGGCCTCGCGCAGCGTCTTGGCAAGCTTTTTGACGGTGTGATAAGTAAGTTTAACTTCTGTGCAGCCGTCGAATGCGTCCTGCGCGAAGCGCGCAAGCCGCTCGGTGTCGGGCATGGTGTCGTCGAGCGTCGGCTCGTCCAGCGTAAGAACCGCCTGCACAAAGTCGTTTGCAAAGTCCACGCCTGCGGCCTGCACGTCCTGCTGCAGCTGGTTGAAGATCGCAATCTCCTCGCCGGAGGACAGGTCTGCCGTCTTCATGCGGCTCTGATAGGCCGAGGCGATGTCGGGGACGAGCACAGTGATGTCCCCGGCAGGCTTCGTCGAGCAGCTCAGACGCCAGCCCGCGGCATAGTCCTCGTCGGAGATGTGACCGGTCTGCACGCCGGTGACCTCGCCGGAAACGAGCTTGACGCGGCACTTGCCGCACGAGCCGTTGCCGTTGCAGGGCGCGTCGATGGCAACATTGGCCGATTTCGCGGCCTCCAGAATGGTGCTGCCGGGCGCGGCGGAGAATTTGACCTCCTGCGCACCGTTTTCGAATTGGAAGGTGATTTCGTACATGCTGTCTGGGTTCCTTTCCGTCAAAAGTGTGGAAACCGCCGCCGGCGGAATACGCGAAGTGCATCTCCGCCGCCCCCTGCGTGGTATTCATGCTCTATACTATAAACAAATCCCGCTCTGCGGTCAAGCCCCGCGCGGGAGCAAAAACTTTTTGTACAATTTTCAGAAACTGTCAAAGAATTGTGCGTCATAGACAAATGCGTCGCGTTTTGCGGTGTGGAAACTATTGATTCATCCAAAGAAGTGTGGTAAGCTGAGGCTGGCAGAATTTGATGCAGCAAACTGACAAGGAGGACGAAAACATGAAAAAATTCATCAACCAGGTCGAGCTTGTAGAGGATCAGATGATCCAGGGCATGGTCAAGGCATATCCGCAGTATGTGCGCAAGCTGGACTGCGGCAACGTGGTCGTGCGGACGGAAAAGAAGGAAGGGAAGGTCGCGCTGATCTCCGGCGGCGGCTCCGGCCACGAACCGGCGCACGGCGGCTATGTCGGCACGGGCATGCTGGACGCGGCGGTCGCAGGCGCGGTGTTCACCTCTCCCACGCCGGACCCGATCTATGAGGGCATCAAGGCCATCGCCACGGACAAGGGCGTGCTCATGGTCATCAAAAACTACACCGGCGACGTTATGAACTTTGAAATGGCCGGTGAAATGGCCCAGATGGACGATATCAAGGTCGCGCAGGTCGTCGTGGACGACGACGTCGCCGTTGACGGCAGTCTCTATACCGTCGGCCGCCGCGGCGTGGCGGGCACGGTGTTCGTCCACAAGATCGCGGGCGCGAAGGCAGAGCAGGGCGCGGAGCTTGAAGAGGTGCAGCGCGTGGCGCAGAAGGTCATCGACAACGTGCGCACCATGGGCGTTGCCATCCGGCCGTGTACGGTCCCGGCGGCGGGCAAGCCCGGTTTTGAACTGGGCGAAGACGAGATGGAGGTCGGCATCGGCATCCACGGCGAGCCCGGCACCCACAAGGAAAAGCTCCGCCCGGCCGACGAGATCGTCGATCACATCCTGGGCAAGCTCCTCGCCGACATCGACTACACCGGCCATGAGGTCGCCGTCATGGTCAACTCCTCCGGCGCAACGCCGCTCATGGAGCTGTTCATCATCAACAACCACGTCGCCGACGTGCTGGCCGCCAAGGGCATCAAGGTTTATAAGACCTTTGTGGGCGAATATATGACGTCCCTGGAGATGGAGGGCTTCTCGGTCTCCCTGCTGCGGCTGGATGACGAGCTGAAGGCCCTGCTGGACGCGCCCGCGGACACCATCGCGTTCAAGGCATAAAGCACCGAAACAAAGGAGAACCCATCTATGATCGATCAGGAACAGGTATTGGAGATCTTACACGCCATCGGCGAAAAGATCACCGAAGAAAAATTATATCTCACCGAGCTCGACAACGTCATCGGCGACGGCGACCACGGGATCAATCTGGCCCGCGGCTTCGCCGAGGTCGAAAAAAAGCGCCCGATGATGGAGGGCAAGGACATCGGCACCATGCTCAAGACTGCCGGTATGGCCCTCGTGTCGACGGTCGGCGGCGCGTCCGGGCCGCTCTACGGCACGGCATTCATGCAGGCAGGCAAGGCGCTGGCCGGGAAGACGGAGCTGGACGCGCAGGATCTTCTCACGATCCTGGACGCGTTCGTCGCGGGCGTGCAGCTGCGCGGCAAGTCCGTCGCCGGGGAAAAGACAATGCTCGACGCCATGATCCCCGCGCGCGACGCGTTCAAAGCTGCGCTGGACGCGGGCAAGGGCGCGAAGGACGCGCTCGCGGATGCCGTGGCCGCCGCGGAGCAGGGCGTGGAATATACCAAGACCATCATCGCCACCAAGGGCCGCGCGAGCTATCTCGGCGAGCGCAGCCTCGGCCACCAGGACCCGGGCGCGACCTCGTTCACCACGATGCTGAAGGTCGCGGCGGCGCACGTATGAGGGCGAAGGCATGGTCGGATTTGTGATCGTCTCGCACAGCAGGACGCTGGCTGACGGCGTCGTGGAGCTGACAGGCATGATGGCCGACGGCGTGCCCATCCGGGCCGCTGGCGGGCTGGACGACGGCAGCTTCGGCACGAGCTATGAGAAAATCGCGAACGCCATTGACGAAATTTATTCGGACGACGGCGTGATCCTCCTCATGGACATGGGCTCTGCGGTGATGACCGCGGAAATGGTGCTCGAGTCCATGCCGGAGCGAAAGCTCGTCCTGGCCGACTGCCCGCTGGTCGAGGGCGCGGTCGCCGCGACCGTCAGCGCCATCGCGGGCAGCTCGATGGAGGAGATTCTGGACGAGCTGCAGGACGTCCGGGAGCTGAAAAAGCTGTCATAACACAAGCAGCCTCCCGCGCTTCGCGCGGGAGGCCGGGTTTTACAAGGAGTCTCTATGAAAGAATTTCAATATACTATCCAGGACCCCATGGGCTTCCACGCGCGCCCGGCCGGCGCGCTCGTGCGCGCGGCAAAGGCGTATGAGAGCCGCATCACGATCGCCTGCGGGGAAAAATCTGCGCAGCTGACGCGGCTGATGGCCGTGATGGCCCTCGGCATCAAGCAGGGGCAGACCGTCACCGTCACCATCGACGGACCGGATGAGGACCGGGCGCTGGAAGAGCTGCAGGCGCAGTTCCGCGCGAACGCTTGAGGTGGGCCCATGCAGCAGATGAAGGGCGTATCCATCTCGCAGGGCCTTGCCGTTGGCAAGATCGTCGTGCTGACGTCCGCCGCCGCGCCGGAGGCGCAGGCCGGGACGCCGGAGGAGGAGCTGGCGCGTTTCCAGCGCGCGCAGCAGCAGGCGGTCCGGGATCTCGGCGCGCTCTATGAAAAGGCCAGGGCGGAGCTCGGAGAGGCGGAGGCGGAGATCTTCTCCGTCCACCAGCTGATGGCCGAGGACGAGGACTTTGCGGACCTCATCACCGCCGCGATCGCGGGCGGTGCGGAGGCCTCCCAGGCCGTCCGGCAGGCGGGGGAGCAGTGCGCGGCCATGTTTTCCTCCATGGACGACGCTTATATGCGCGAGCGGGCAGCCGACGTACAGGATGTCGCCGCGCGCATCCGCCGCATCCTGCGCGGCGAAGCGGAGACGACGCTGACTGGCCCCTGCCTCATCGCCGCCGAGGAGCTCACGCCCAGCCAGACCGTGCAGTTCCCGCGCGCATTCGTGCAGGGCTTCCTGACGGCGCGGGGCGCGGCCAATTCGCATACCGGCATTCTCGCGCGCACGCTGGGCGTCCCGGCGGTGTCGCAGCTGCCGGTGGACGCGCAGCTGCAGGGGCGGACGGCAATTTTGAACGGGGACGAGGGCACACTGATCCTCGACCCGGATGAAGATCAGCTTCGTGCGGCGGAAGCCGGGATCCGCGCGCGGCAGGCGCAGCGCGAGGCGCTGCAGCAGCTGGCGAAGCTCCCGAGCGTCACGAAGGACGGCCACGCCATCCGCCTGTACGCGAATCTCGCCGGGACGGACGATCTGCCGCTGCTGCAGCAGAGCGGCGCGGAGGGCGTGGGCCTGCTCCGGAGCGAATTTCTCTATCTCGGCCGCTGCAGCTATCCGACGGAGGACGAGCTGTTTGCCAGCTACAGGCAGCTCGTGCAGGCCATGGACGGCCGGGAGATCATCATCCGCACGCTCGACATCGGCGCGGATAAAAAGGCAGACTATTTTGACCTCCCGCCGGAGGACAATCCGGCGCTCGGCCTGCGCGCCATCCGCCTGTGCCTGACGCGTCCGGCGCTGCTGCAGACGCAGCTGTGCGCCATCCTGCGCGCGTCGGCGTTCGGCAACGTCGGCGTCATGTTCCCCATGGTGACCGGCCCGGCGGAGCTCGCGCAGCTCAAAGCCGCGCTCCGGGACGCGGAGGATACCCTCTGCGCCCGCGGCGAGCGCTTCGGCCGCTATCAGACCGGCGTCATGATCGAGACGCCCGCGGCCGTCTTTATGAGCCGGGAGCTGGCGCGGGAGGTCGACTTCTTCTCCATTGGCACGAACGATCTGACGCAGTACCTGCTGGCCATGGACCGGCAGAATCCGGCGCTCGCGCCGTTCTGCGACCCGCATCACCCCGCTGTGCTGCGCGCGATCGAGGAAACGGTGCGCAATGCGCATCTGGAGGGCTGCCGTGTCGGCATCTGCGGTGAGCTGGCCGCGGACGAGAGTCTGACGCAGACCTTCCTGCGCCTGGGCGTGGACGAGCTGTCCGTCTCCCCGCCCCGCATCCTGCCCCTGCGCCGGGCCATCCGCGATATGACGCTGGCATGAATACACACAGGCTGCGGCCCGGCAGGGCCGCAGTCTTTTGCATCCGTCCGGCGTTGACATTCCGCCGCGCAGCGCGTATCATGAAAGAAAAACGCGCGGAAAGGCGGATGAACAAATGGATACCAGCTTCGGCATACAGCAGAAAGGCAAACGCAACCTCATCACCGACGTGGCGGGGATCACGGTCGGGCATTGCACGCTGGCGGATGGCGATGTGCAGACGGGCGTGACGGCCCTGCTGCCGCACCAGGGAGATCTGTTCCATGACCGCTGCCCCGCCGCGGTCCACGTGATCAACGGCTTCGGCAAGAGCGCGGGACTCGTGCAGGTGCAGGAGCTCGGGTATCTCGAGACGCCGCTGATCCTGACCAATACGCTCTCGGTCGGCACGGCCTTTACGGCCTGCGTGCGCTATATGCTCGCGCGCAACGACCAGATCGGCCGCGCCGAAAGCACTGTGAACCCCGTCATTCTCGAGTGCAACGACGGCTATCTGAACGACATCCGGGGCCTGCACGTCACGGAGGACCATGTGTTCGCCGCGCTGGACGCCACGGATACGACCTTTGCCCTCGGCGCGGTCGGCGCGGGGCGGGGGATGAGCTGCTATCACCTCAAGGGCGGCATCGGCTCTGCCTCCCGTGTGTTTGAGATCGGCGGGCAGACCTACACGCTCGGCGCGCTGGCAATGACGAATTTCGGCTCGCTCATCGACCTGACGATCGCGGGCGAGAGGATCGGGAAAAAGCTTGCGGCGGAGCCGGAGGACGCCAAGGGCTCGTGCATCATGGTCCTGGCGACGGACGCGCCGCTGTCTTCGCGGCAGCTGTCCCGGGTGGCCCGGCGGGCCCAGAGCGGCCTTGCGCGCACCGGCGCGGTCACCGAGCACGGCAGCGGCGAGATCGTGCTCGCCTTCTCCACGGCCAACCGCATCCAGGCGGGGCAGATCTTTCACAGCGGCATCTATCTCAACGACGAAGCGTTCCGGCCCATCTTCCGCGCCGCGACCGAGACGGTGGAGGAGAGTATCATCCGCTCCATGCTGGAGGCCGAGACCGTCACCGGCCGCGACGGCCACATCCGCCTGTCGCTGCACGATGCGATGGAAAGAGCCGGTCTGCCCCGGTAATCGCAGAATAAACCAAAGCGCTCCCGCTGCAGATGCAGCGGGAGCGCTTTGATTTGCCGGAGGCTCAGAACAGCCGGACGATCAGCTGCGAGACCAGCACCACCGCGATCAGCGCGATGGGGTAGGTCGCGGCGTAGGCGGAGGCGACGTTGCTCGTGCCCGCCACGTGGATGAGGGTGCCAAGGGCGGGGGTGGAGGTCATGCCGCCGGTGATGGAGCCGAGGATGTTCAGCAGGTTCATCTTCAGCACATGCTTGGCGACGACATAGCCTACGATCATTGGCAGAAGCGTCATGAAAATGCCGTAGACGAAGTAGATGGGCTTGAAATACCGCACGAAGCTCATGCCGCCCGAGACGCCCGCGCCGATCAGGAAGACCATCAGGCCAAGCTCCCGGAAGGTCTCCAGGACCTTCTTGCTCGGCATGAGATCGGCCCGGCCGAAGTGGCCGAAGTGGCCGAACACCAGCGAGACCAGCAGCGCGCCGCCCGTCGTGGTGAGCGAGAAGAAATTGAAGAATTTCACCGAGCCCAGCAGAATGCCGAACACCGCCGCGATGGCGAAGGGCGTGAAGCCGAAATCGTCGAACTCCAGCAGCTTTCCCTTGAACTTGGCGACGTCGCCGGTCTCCACATGGGTGATCTTGCGGCGTTCCTCGTCCAGATCCGCGTGCACGACGCGCGGCATCAGCTGCACGAACAGCACGACGCCGATGACGCCGAAGAGATACGCGATGCCGTAGCCGACCGTGACCGCGTCCTGATACTGGGCGGCGACGGCCTCCTTCGTGGCGGAAAACGCCGGGGTCGAGGTCAGCGAGCCGGCGAGCAGGCCGGAGATCATGGCCGTCAGCTGGCCCGGGTCATAGCCCGGCTGCCCGGACTCGATGGCCCGGCCGACGAGCAGGCACAAGATCGCGGTGAGGCCGCCGGAGAGGATGATCACCACGCCCAGCAGCACGTAGGACTTGAAGTTGTGCTTCATGTTCTTGAAGAAGTTCGGCCCGGCGATAAAGCCGACCGAGGTCACGAAGAACACGAGGCCCAGGTTTTCGATGATCTTCAGCGCCTGCGAGGCGTAGTTGATCTCTTCGATGACGAAGCGGGAATTGAAGTGTGTGCCGAAAAACGCGCCGTAGACCAGCGCGATGACAAAGACGCCGGCCGTGCCGAGGCTGATCCCCTTGATGGTGATCCGCCCGAGCAGATAGCCGACCGCGGCGATCCCGAAGGTGGAGAGCATCAGGAAATTCGCAGCGTTGATGGAAGCAGTCATCTTTTTCTCCTCTTATTTTCTCCCGGGAAGCGCTGCATCGGGGGAGATGCAGCGCTTCTTCGGTTTATTTGACAGGATGGATCTTTCTTGCATAGTCGGGCAGCAGCTGCGGCGAGGGACGATGGTCCGATACGCCCGCCTGCTGCTTTTCTGCTTCAAACGCGGCCACATGGCTGAGCGTCAGCGCGCCGACGGTGACGGACTTCGCTTTCTCGGCGGCGTGCTGGCCCGCGTTGCGGCCGAAGACGATCACGTCGAGCAGGCTGTTGCCCATCAGGCGGTTGCGCCCGTGGATGCCGCCGACGACCTCGCCTGCCGCAAACAGGTTCTCCACGTCGGTCTGGCCGTCGGGAGTGATGTGCAGACCGCCGTTCTGGTAGTGGAGCGTCGGATAGACGAGGATCGGCTCGGTGCGGATGTCGATGCCGTGCTTGGCAAACATGCGCATCATGGCCGGGATCCGCTTTTCGATCGTGCCCTTGCCGTTTTTCAGCTCGATCATCGGCGTGTCGAGCCAGACGGCCTGCCCGGCCGGGGTCCTGACGCCCTTGCCGCGCTCGGTGCACTCGCGGATGATGGAGGCCGCGGCCACGTCGCGCGTCTCGAGCGGGTTCATAAAGACCTCGCCGTCCGCGTTCACGAGCATCGCGCCGACAGAGCGGACCTTCTCCGTGACCAGCGCGCCGTAGATCTGCGCGGGGTAGGCCGCGCCCGTGGGATGAT
>ENA-UOJO01004823-UOJO01004823.1-human-gut-metagenome-genome-assembly--contig:-P57-NODE-4823-length-11232-cov-4.966002_pt1 | contig 11232 bp, 6 predicted proteins | sample MGYA00242351_ERZ723898 | MGnify/ENA metagenome assembly ERZ723898 | reverse complement strand
ACAATGCGGAGGCGCTGATATCTCAGTATCTTTCCTTCAGCGGCGGTCATTTTAATGCAATGACCGGAAGTCATGTCAATTCGAACGAGCTTGTTGCGGCACTTATAAATCAAAAGAGTAATTTTACCGAGGGAATAAAGTTCGCACAGAAGGAGATTGACGGAACGGCCTCTATCCTTATTCTTAAAGATAACGGATCTATTATTGCAGCGAGAGACAGGCTCGGACGTATTCCGGTAATAATCGGAAAAGGAGAGGACGGGTACTGTGTATCCTTTGAGTCGTTTGCTTGCGAAAAAGCAGGCTATGAGGATATACGCGAACTCGGACCCGGTGAGATCGTAGAGCTTACTGCAGAGCAGATGAAGGTCCTTTCCGCTCCCGGAAAGGAAATGAGGATATGCTCATTTTTGTGGTCGTATTACGGATATCCGACGTCTACATATGAAGGTGTAAATGTCGAGATGATGCGTTACCGTAACGGACATATCATGGCTCAGCACGACGCAAAGACCGGAAAGTCCGACGGAGTTGATTATGTTGGCGGTGTACCGGATTCCGGAACCCCTCATGCTATCGGTTATGCAAATGAGAGCAATATTCCGTTTGCAAGAGCATTTATAAAATATACTCCTACATGGTCAAGAAGCTTTATGCCTGCTTCTCAGAAAGAGCGTAATAAAGTTGCTAAAATGAAGCAGATACCGGTTCATGATCTTATAACCAATAAAAGTCTGCTGTTTGTCGACGACTCGATAGTCAGAGGTACTCAGCTTCGCGAAACGGTCGAGTTTCTCTATAATAATGGGGCTAAGGAAGTGCATATGCGATCCGCATGTCCGCCTATTATGTTTGGATGTAAATATCTCAATTTCTCACGCTCGACCAGTGATATGGATCTTATCGCGCGCCGCGTAATAATGAAGCTTGAGGGTGAGGACGGATTTAATCATATCGACGAATACAGTGATTCGTCAACCGAGCGCGGAAAGAAATTCAGAGACGAGATATGTTCAGAGCTTCATCTCGCATCGCTTGAATTTCAGTCGCTTCAGGGAATCATAGACGCTATAGGTATCGAACCGTGCAAGCTCTGCACATACTGCTGGAACGGAAAGGAATAAACCATTATGAATACAAATTCGAGATCTGACAGCTACGCTGCTGCAGGCGTAGATATCACCGCAGGTTATAAGGCGGTCGAGCTTATGAAGAAGCATATCGCCAAAACTATGACAAGCGGCGTATGTTCTGACGTCGGAGGCTTCGGCGGACTTTTTGAACTTGATCTTACCGGCATACAGCGTCCCGTGCTTGTAAGCGGCACTGACGGAGTCGGAACCAAGCTTAAGCTTGCATTTCTTATGGATAAGCATGACACTGTCGGTATTGACTGCGTTGCAATGTGTGTAAACGATATAATCTGCTGCGGAGCAAAGCCGCTTTTCTTCCTCGATTATATCGCCTGCGGAAAGAATATTCCCGAACGTATTGCCGACATCGTTAAAGGCGTCTGCGACGGGTGCGTTCAGTCCGGTGCCGCGCTGATAGGCGGAGAAACTGCCGAGATGCCCGGATTTTATCCTGTGGATGAGTATGACCTTGCCGGGTACTGTACCGGTGTTGTCGATAAGACAAAGATCATAGATAATAAAGCAATGAAGCCCGGCGACGTTGTTATTGCGCTTCCGTCCAGCGGTGTACATTCAAACGGATTTTCTCTTGTACGCAAGGTGTTTGACGTCGAAAATGCCGACATAAAAACTCCTGTATCTGAACTCGGCGGCAAGTCTGTCGGAGAGACGCTCCTCACTCCTACAAAGATATATGTAAAGCCTGTGCTTGCCCTTCTCGAGAAGGTAAAAGTCAAGGGAATCTCACATATCACAGGCGGAGGCTTTTACGAAAATATTCCGAGAAGTATTCCCGACGGACTCGGTGCAAAGATTGACCGTTCATCGATAAGAGTTCTTCCGATTTTCGACCTTATCGCAAAAACGGGAAATATAAGCGAACATGATATGTTTAATACCTTTAATATGGGCGTCGGCATGAGCATAACAGTATCTGCCGAAGACGCAGAGACCGCGCTTAAGATTCTCCGCGATAGCGGCGAGGATGCCTATGTTATCGGGGAAATAATTTCATCTGATGAAAAAATTACCATCTGCTGAGCAACTTGCTGAAATGCAGAATTTCATAATACATTATGATGCTTGATGTGTGGTACCGCTAAGGTACAAAGTACAGGGATCAAAGAAAGGCATGGTAATAGAAATGACTGAACACAAAATAAAGATCGCCGTTTTCGTATCCGGCGGAGGTACAAATCTTCAGGCTCTTATTGACGCAGAAAAGAGCGGAATTATAAAAAACGGAAGTATAGAGATTGTTGTATCCAGCGCGCCTGATGCATACGCGATAACACGCGCGGCGACCGCAGAGATACCGGCTGTAGCGATATCTAAAAAACAGTGCGGAAGTCAGGAAGAGTTTGAGGATAAGATTATAAGTGTGTTGAAAGAATACGGAATAGAGCTTATTGTTCTTGCCGGATTTATGTGCATACTCAGCGAGAAATTTACAGCTGCATATCCGAACCGTATTATAAATATACATCCGTCTCTTATTCCGTCTTTTTGCGGAAAAGGTTTTTACGGTCTCAGAGTTCATGAGGCGGCGCTTGAAAAGGGTGTTAAAATAACCGGTGCGACCGTTCATTATGTAAATGAGATACCTGACGGCGGAGAGATCATTATGCAGAAGGCTGTCGCGGTACGGCCGAAAGATACTGCTGAGGTGCTTCAGAAAAGAGTAATGCGTCTCGCGGAGTGGAAGATACTTCCGGCTGCGGTCGAAAAGGTCTGCAAAGAACTTATCAGAAAAAGGACATGAGTGACATAAGTCGTGGTCACGCAAAATGAAAGGAATAAAGATATGAATATCTATGCAATAAACGATATTGCCGAGCTTATAAAGGAAAATTCGTATGTTGGACGCGGTATTGTTATCGGCAAGAGCGCTGACGGTAAAAAAGCCTGCTCGGCATATTTTATCATGGGAAGAAGCGCTAACAGCCGTAACCGTGTTTTCACTGAGCGTGACGGTGATATTTTTACCGAACCGTTCGATGCATCAAAGGTTGAGGATCCGTCGCTTATCATATATGCAGCAGTCCGCAGCTTTGAAAACAAGCTTATAGTGACTAACGGAGATCAGACTGATACGGTATACAACGGACTTGCAAAAGGCGAAAGCTTCACGCAGGCTCTTGAAACCAGGGAGTTTGAGCCTGACAGACCTAATTTTACTCCGCGTATAAGCGGTATGCTGACCTTTAAGGACGGCGATTTTGCATATGATATGAGCATTCTTAAAAGTGAAGACGCCGAAGGCAGCGCATGCAGCAGATATACCTTTGCTTACAAAGCGCTTCCGGGACTTGGGCATTTTATTCATACATATGTTTGCGACGGAGATCCTATCCCGACGTTTCAGGGAGAACCAGAGCGCGTTGCGATCCCCGACGATATCGACGCTTTCACCGATTCTCTGTGGAACGCTCTCGACAAAGATAACAAAATATCGCTCTACGTTCGCTACACCGATCTTGAAACAAGAAAAGCGGATACACGCATGATAAATAAAAACAAATAAGGAGCTGCCAGATGAAAGAATTTGAACTTAAATACGGATGTAATCCAAATCAGAAGCCTTCAAAAATATTTATGAACGATGGCAGTGAAATGCCGATCGAGATACTTTCCGGAAGACCCGGATATATCAATTTTCTTGATGCATTTAATTCATGGCAGCTTGTAAAAGAACTTAAAGAAGCTCTCGGGCTTCCTGCAGTAACGTCTTTCAAGCACGTAAGCCCTACATCTGCAGCTGTTGGTATTCCGCTTTCGGACAAGCTTAAAAAAGCATGCTTTGTTGACGATATCGAGGGACTTGATGCTTCTCCGCTTGCATGTGCGTATGCGCGTGCGCGCGGAACCGACCGTATGTGTTCGTTCGGAGACTGGGTTGCGCTTTCCGATGTTTGCGATGTTACGAGCGCTAATATGATTAAGCGTGAGGTCTCCGACGGTATAATCGCGCCCGGATATGAGCCTGAGGCGCTTGAGATCCTCAAGACAAAGAGAAAAGGCAACTATAATATTGTAAAAATAGATCCGTCTTATGTTCCTGAACCGATTGAGCGTAAGCAGGTTTTCGGTATTACATTTGAGCAGGGACGAAACAATTTTGAAATCAACAGAGAGCTTCTCGGAAATATCGTTACCGCAAATAAGGATATGCCGGAGAGCGCAGTTCGCGATCTTATTATAACGCTTATCACTCTTAAATATACTCAGTCCAATTCGGTATGTTACGCAGTGGACGGACAGGCTATCGGAGTCGGTGCGGGACAGCAGTCGCGTATTCACTGTACAAGACTTGCCGGCACAAAGGCAGATACTTGGTTCCTCCGTCAGCACGAAAAGGTACTTGCACTTCCTTTCAAGGATACTCTCGGCAGACCTGACAGAGATAACGTTATTGACGGATATATTAATAAAAATGAAGAAGATGTATGCGCGGACGGTAACTGGCAGAAATATTTTACCGAGCAGCCGGAGCCGCTTACAGATGCTGAGATACGTGAATATCTCTCGTCTATCGACGGTGTTTCACTCGGCTCAGATGCGTTTTTCCCGTTCAGTGATAACATTGAGCGTGCAAAGCGCAGCGGCGTAAAATATATTGCCGAACCGGGCGGATCTATCCGTGATGATCTTGTTATAGAATGCTGTGATAAATACGGAATGGCAATGGCATTTACCGGAATGCGCCTGTTCCATCATTGATCGTACAGACCGTTTTAGCAGCAGTAGCTTTTCCTCCGCGAGAGTGTTTTCTCCGCGGAGGAAAAGGCGTATCAAAGGAAAGAGAGTTTTTTCCTTGCCGATGCGCCGGATCTGTTAATAACTTGTAATAAAGCAGAAGGATTTGGACATAAATATGAAAATTTTAGTCGTTGGCGGCGGCGGGCGAGAGCATGCCATCATCAAGAAAATAAAGAAAAACAAAAATGTGACACAGATATATGCGCTTCCCGGAAACGGCGGAATTGCAAGAGATGCGACTTGTGTCAATATCGGAGCTAAGGATATCGACGGTATAGCTGATTTTGCGAAAAAACAAGGGATAGACTATGCGGTCGTAGCTCCCGATGATCCGCTTGTACTCGGATGTGTCGATGCGCTCGAAGCAGAGGGAATCCCGTGCTTCGGACCGCGCGCGAACGCTGCGATCATAGAGGGAAGCAAGGTATTTTCAAAAGAGCTTATGAAGAAATACGGTATTCCGACCGCAGCATATGAGGTTTTTGATGACATGGATAAGGCGCTTGAGTATGTAGAATCAGCGCCGCTTCCCACAGTTATCAAGGCAGACGGTCTCGCGCTCGGAAAGGGTGTTATTATTGCCGAAACACGTGAGCAGGCAAGAGATGCCGTAAAGGGTATGATGCAGGACAAGATGTTCGGTAAGAGCGGCGATCATATTGTCATAGAGGAGTTCCTTACGGGACCTGAGGTCTCTGTGCTTTCATTTACCGACGGAAATACCGTTGTTCCTATGGTATCTTCTATGGATCACAAGCGGGCAGGCGACGGAGATACAGGACTTAATACAGGCGGAATGGGAACTGTCGCGCCTAATCCTTATTACACAGATACTGTTGCGAAAGAATGCATGAATAAGATATTTCTTCCGACAATAAAGGCGATGAATGCAGAGGGACGTACCTTTAAAGGCTGCCTTTACTTCGGACTTATGCTGACTGCCGGCGGTCCTAAGGTTATTGAGTATAATTGCCGCTTCGGCGATCCGGAAACCCAGGTTGTTCTTCCTCTTCTGGAAAGCGATTTGCTGACGGTTATGAAGGCTGTCACAGACGGAAAGCTTGCACAGACTGAGGTTCGTTTCAGCGATAAGCATGCATGCTGTGTTATTATGGCATCAAACGGATATCCTGTTTCATATAAAAAAGGATTTCCTATCACAATGACGGATGAAGCTGCAAAACATACATACGTTGCAGGTGCAGAGATGAAAGACGGTGAGTTGCTTACAAGCGGAGGACGTGTTCTCGGCGTTACTGCGATTGCCGATACTCTCGGCAGTGCGATAGATGCAGCATACGGTCTCACAGAACAGATAAGCTTTGAAAACGCATATATGCGTCATGATATAGGCGCGCGCGCCATGAAAGCAGAGGAAAAATAAAGTGGTATACAGAGTATTTGCAGAGAAGAAAAAAGAGCTTGCACACGAAGCGGCCGCGCTGCTCAGCGATGCAAGAACGCTGCTAGGTATAGAGGCGCTGAGTGACGTCAGGATCATTAACCGTTATGATGCGGAAAATATATCGGAAGAGCTTTTTGAATATGCGAAAAAAACGGTCTTTTCCGAGCCTCAGCTCGATATTGTTTCGGATGATCCCGACCTTACAGGCGCTGTTGTATTTGCCGTTGAATACCTCCCCGGTCAGTTTGATCAGCGTGCCGATTCTGCGGCGCAGTGTATTCAGATCATATCGCAGGGCAGCCGTCCTGATGTACGTACCGCAAAAATCTATGCGTTGTACGGCGATCTGACAGAAGAAAACATAAAAGAGATCAAAAAGTATGTTATCAACCCCGTTGAAGCGCGTGAGGCATCTCTTGAAAAACCGGAAACGCTCAAAACCGATTATGAAATTCCTACATCGGTAAAAACGCTTGACGGATTCATTAAGCTTGACAGAGCCGGACTTGAAAAATTTGTTTCCGATTACGGACTTGCTATGGATGCGGACGATATCGAATTCTGTCAGAAATATTTTATTTCGGAAAAGCGCGATCCTACCATTACAGAGATACGCATGATAGATACATATTGGTCGGACCACTGCCGTCATACAACATTTCTTACCGTTATTGACGATGTAAAATTCGAGGATGAACTGCTTCAGAAAGCATATGACGTATTTATTGCAGTGAGTGCGGATATTGTCAGATCATATCATGTCTGCCTTATGGATATTGAGACTCTTTGTGTGAGATATCTTAAGGCTCACGGAAAGCTTGATAAGCTTGACGAGAGTGAGGAGATAAACGCCTGCACGGTTAAGATCAACGTTGATGTCGACGGCGTAAGCGAGCCTTGGCTGCTCCTTTTCAAGAATGAGACGCACAATCACCCGACCGAGATCGAGCCTTTCGGAGGCGCGGCAACATGTATCGGAGGCGCGATCCGCGATCCGCTTTCCGGAAGATCGTATGTTTACGGAGCGATGCGTGTTACCGGAGCTGCCGATCCGCTGAAGCCTGTCAGCGAAACCATGAAGGGAAAGCTTCCGCAGCGTAAGATTGTAACTACTGCTGCTGCAGGATATTCTTCATACGGAAATCAGATCGGTCTTGCGACAGGTATCGTTGACGAAATATACCATCCCGGATATGCCGCAAAGCGTATGGAGATAGGCGCGGTCATCGCTGCCGCTCCTGCCGAAAATGTCCGCAGAGAGACTCCGGCGCCCGGTGATGTTGTTGTTCTGCTCGGCGGAAGCACCGGACGAGACGGAATCGGCGGCGCAACAGGCTCATCAAAAGCTCATAAGCTTGATTCTGTCGAAACATGCGGAGCGGAGGTCCAAAAGGGAAATGCGCCCGAGGAAAGAAAGCTTCAGCGTCTTTTCCGGAACGGCGACGCGTGCCGTATGATCAAGCGCTGCAATGACTTCGGTGCAGGCGGTGTATCGGTTGCTATCGGAGAGCTTGCAGACGGACTTGAAATAGATCTTAATGCAGTTCCAAAAAAATACGAGGGACTTGACGGAACAGAGCTTGCGATAAGTGAATCGCAGGAACGTATGGCAGTTGTTATTGAAGCTGAAAATGTCGATGCGTTTCTTGCACTTGCAGAAAGTGAGAATCTCCAGGCATGTCCTGTAGCTGTTGTAAAAGCTGAGCCGAGGCTTACTATGAATTGGAACGGCAAAAAGATCGTTGATATCAGCCGTGAATTTCTTAATTCAAACGGTGCGGATAAGCATATAACAATAGCTCCTGCAAAGCCTGTTCTCCCTAAAAAAACGGTATCCGGAGGATTTGCCGAGAATTACAAAAAGCTTGCATCTGATCTGAATATCTGCTCGAAACGCGGACTTTCGGAGCGATTTGATTCCACGATCGGCGCAGGAACGGTTCTCATGCCGTTCGGAGGAAAATATCAGCTCACTCCTGTTCAGGCTATGGTTCAGAAGATATCGGTTGAAAAGAAGCATACCGATGATTGTTCTCTCATGTCATGGGGCTACAATCCTTTTATAACCGAGAACAGCCCGTATCACGGTGCATATCTCGCTGTTGTTGAATCGGTATGTAAGCTTATTGCTTCCGGCGCATCGTTCAGCGATGTTTACCTTACCTTCCAGGAATATTTTGAACATCCCGGAAAGGATGAAAGACGTTGGGGCAAGCCTCTTGCGGCACTTCTCGGCGCGTTTGAAGCTCAGAAAGAGCTTGGTATCGGCTCTATCGGAGGAAAGGACTCGATGAGCGGATCGTTTGAGGATCTCGATGTTCCGCCGACGCTCGTATCTTTTGCAGTCACTACTGAAAAGGTAAAGAATATAGTATCTCCGGAATTTAAGAAAGCAGGCAACAGAGTAATTCTTATTGCACCGAAATATGATGAAAACGGACTGCCGAAGACTGACAGCCTGATTGCGGTTATGAACCGCGCTACAGAGCTTATGCGCAGCGGAAAAGCTGTGTCCTGCTATACTCCTTGTATGGGCGGTATTGCAGAGGCGGTTATGAAAATGTCTTTCGGAAACGGTTTTGGCTTCAGCTATGATCCGTCGATGTGTGTTCAGGCTATATTCGACAGCTGCTACGGTGCATTTATTCTTGAAGTTACCGATGATACGCAGGGCGGTTATGATGTCGGTACGGTAACAGATGACGGCGTTCTGTCGATGTGCGGAGAGATACTTTCCTGCGATGAACTTCTCGGAACGTATGAAGATAAGCTCGAGAGCGTTTACAGCTGCAATATTGCAGACAGTAACGGAGAGATGAGAAACTTTGAATACAAGGCTTCTTCTTATCCGTCTCCTGCCGTTAAGCATGCAAAGCCGAAGGTTCTTATTCCCGCATTCCCGGGAACAAACTGCGAATATGACAGCGCAAAGGCCGTACGTGACGCAGGCGCAGAGCCTGAGATAATGGTTATAAACAACCTGACCTCAGAAGGGATTCAGAGATCTGTGTACAGCTTCGCACGCAAGCTCAAGGATTCGCAGATGATATTCATTCCCGGCGGATTCTCCGGAGGAGACGAACCGGACGGAAGCGGAAAATTCATTACGGCGTTTTTTCGTAATGCGGCGATAAAAGACGGTGTATCCGATCTGCTTGATAACCGCGACGGTCTTATGTGCGGTATCTGTAACGGATTCCAGGCTCTTATAAAGCTCGGACTCGTTCCTTACGGAAAGATCATTGACACGGATGAAAATTGTCCGACGCTGACATTTAATACGATTGCGCGCCATCAGTCAAAGATTGTTCGTACACGCATCGCGTCGAACAAATCTCCGTGGCTTGCGCTCACCGAAGTCGGCGATGTTTACAGTGTTCCGATCTCTCACGGAGAAGGAAGATTTATTGCCGATAATGAACTGATAAAGCAGCTCGCGGAAAACGGACAGATCGCAACGCAGTATGTCGATCTTGAAGGAAACGCAACAGGAGATGTTCACTTCAATCCCAATGATTCGATGTTTGCAATCGAGGGTATTACATCGCCTGACGGAAGGGTGTTCGGTAAGATGGGACACAGCGAGCGTATCGGTGAGGGACTCTACAAGAATGTTCCGGGTAATTATGATATACGCATGTTTGAGGCTGCGGTAAAATATTTTAAATAAAGGTATATAAAAACGCATAATACAGGAGTTAATATTATGAAATTTTTTGAAGAACTTAAAAATTTTGATCCCGAAGTAGCGGGCGCATGCTCGCTTGAACTTGACCGTCAGCGCCATAATATTGAGCTGATCGCCTCTGAGAATATTGTATCCGAAGCGGTTCTGCTTGCGGCAGGCGGCGTTCTTACAAACAAATATGCTGAGGGTTATCCGGGAAAGCGTTATTACGGCGGATGCGCGTGTGTTGATATTGTTGAAGAGATCGCACGTGAGAGAGCAAAGAAGCTTTTCGGTGCAGAGCATGCAAATGTTCAGCCTCACAGCGGCGCTAACGCTAACCTTGCAACATTTTTTGCACTTCTTCAGCCCGGAGACACCGTACTCGGAATGAATCTCCAGCAGGGCGGACATCTGTCACACGGCTCTCCCGTAAACATCTCAGGAAAATATTTCAATGTAGTTCCTTACGGTGTTGATCCGGTAACGGAAATGATCGATTATGATGAGATGAGAAAGATCGCACTTGAGAGCAAGCCTAAAATGATCGTTGTCGGTGCGAGTGCATATTCGAGAATCATTGACTTTAAACGCTGCCGTGAGATCGCAGATGAAGTCGGAGCATACCTCATGGTTGATATGGCACACATTGCAGGTCTTATCGCTGCAGGTGTTCATCCGTCACCTGTTCCGTATGCAGATGTTGTTACCACAACTACGCATAAGACACTCAGAGGTCCCCGCGGCGGTATGATCCTATGCCGTGAAGAGCTTGCAAAGGCGATCGACAAGGCTGTATTCCCCGGAACGCAGGGCGGACCGCTTATGCACATCATCGCAGCAAAGGCAGTTGCACTCGGAGAGGCACTGACCGAGGAGTTCAAGGATTATCAGCGTCAGATCGTAAAGAACGCATCTGTTCTTTGCAGTTCTCTTATGGATAATGGCATTGACATCGTTTCAGGCGGTACTGACAACCACCTCATGCTTCTCAAGCTTATGAAGCATGACCTTACAGGTAAGGAGCTTGAGCGCCGTCTTGATGAGGTTCATATTACTGCTAACAAGAACACAGTTCCGAACGATCCTCAGAGTCCGTTTGTTACAAGCGGTTTGAGAATCGGTACTCCCGCAGTTACAACAAGAGGCTTCAAAGAAAATGAGATGAAGCTCATTGCGAACTGGATCACCGATGCTATAAATGACTTCGACGCAAATAAGGATAGAATTTCGAGCGAAGTTCAGCAGCTCTGCGAAGCATATCCGCT